>Ga0207110_10126_pt1 | contig 18758 bp, 15 predicted proteins | sample Alteio_BWMinHeat_74_FD_153582 | JGI IMG/M metagenome (GOLD analysis project Ga0207110, IMG submission 153582) | Enriched cells from forest soil in Barre Woods Harvard Forest LTER site, Petersham, Massachusetts, United States -... | ecosystem: Environmental > Terrestrial > Soil > Temperate forest >...
ATCTTTCACATCAGCCGCACCGATACGGCCCTGCTGGCGGCAATGCTTCTGGGTGAACGCTCGCTGCTCGACGAAGAGGTGAAGCTGAATTTTCAGCGCACCGGCTCCTATCATCTGCTGGTGGTCTCTGGCATGGCTGTGGCTATTCTTGCTTTCGCCGTGTTCTGGCTCGCACGACTGCTTGGGGTTCCCGAATTGGCAGCCACTCTTCTGAGCGCAGCTTTCATCGGGCTGTATGTTTCCGTCACCGATCTGGGAGCACCCGTGCAGCGGGCCGCATTGATGTGCGCCGTGTATCTCCTGGCCCGGTTGCTGTATCGCGAACGCGACCCGCTGAATGCGATCGGAGCAGCAGCATTGGTGGCGCTGGTGATGGAACCGAAGGCACTCTTCGACGCCGGATTCCAAATGACATTTTTGGCGGTGCTGACAATAGCCGGAGTTGCGGTTCCTGTCTTGGAACGTACCACCGCTTTCTACAGGACTGCCCTGCATCAATTGGACTCCACCGGGTTCGACCTTCATCTCTTGCCCAAACAAGCGCAGCTTCGCCTCAACCTGCGCATGATTCTCTCGCGATTGGAGCTGTTGCTGCCGAGATGGATAGCACGGCTCATGTTGCTGGGCGGCGTCCGCGTCGCACTGCGGGTAGCCGAAGTGGTTTTCATATCGGCGCTCATGCAGGCGGCGTTAGCGGCGCCCATGGCGATCTATTTCCATCGCGCGACTACATTGGCGTTGCCTGCAAACATCGCCGTCGTGCCCATCATGAGCTTGCTCCTGCCGATGGCGATGATGGCCACACTGCTCAGCTACGCCGCAGGATGGCTGGCGCTGGTTCCTAAATGCGCCACGGCGCTGCTGTTGCATGTCGTGAGCGCCAGCGTCGTCAGCTTCGCCCACTTCCGGGCTTCGGAGTTGCGCGTACCAGATCCGGCTAAATGGGCAGTCCTGCTCTGCCTGGTGGCCATTGCGGTCTGCGTTGCTGCAGCAAGGCGCAATCGGTTTTTGGTCATAGGCGCGCTTGCCCTTTTGGCAATCAGCAATTTGGGATTGTTGCGCGGCCGCCACCCGGACGTTGTTCCGCACGAGCTGGAGATCACCGCAATCGACGTCGGGCAGGGAGATTCGCTGCTCGTAGTGCTACCTGAAGGCAAAACCCTGTTGATCGATGGAGGCGGAACTCTAGGTGCGAGAACTTCGGGATTCGATGTCGGGGAAGATGTCGTGTCGCCATATCTTTGGTCCCGCGGCTTTTCTCATCTCGACGTGGTGGCCCTCAGCCACCCGCACGGCGATCACATCGGAGGTTTACCGGCCGTGCTGAAGAACTTTCATCCGAAAGAACTCTGGCTCTCTCCTGGTCCCTCGAACGCCGCTCTCGAAGCCCTCATCAGGCAGGCCAACGCGGCCGGGCTTCCCGTTCGCAATCGTCTTGCCGGCGAACGATTTGAGTTTGGGGGAGCAAAGTTCGACATCCTCGCCCCGGCACTGAGTGCAGATTCGAGAAGCAGCCGCGACAACGACGATTCCATGGTGATGCAGATCACGTACGGCGGAACTTCAGCATTGCTGGAAGGGGACGCAGAGAGAAAGACCGAGAAGGCGATTGCGCCGGAGCTAGGCACGGTAACTCTGCTCAAGGTCGGACACCACGGAAGCTCCACATCCTCTACTGAACAGCTACTAAGCCAGATTCAGCCTGAATTTGCTGCGATCTCGGTAGGCAGATTCAATCGCTACGGCCATCCCAGTCCCGAGGTTCTGGCACGACTCAGCCAGGCGGGAGCGTGCACTTTGCGGACAGATCTTGACGGCGCGCTGAGTTTTTATTTGGATGGAGCGCGATTGAATGCCGCGCGCTGGGGACGGGGCAGAGGAATTATGGATTTTCCAGCTCGCTGGATTCCTCCGCATCAGGCGGGGCATTGCGCTGCGCTGCAATGATCTCGCGTGCCTCCTCGGCGTCGTCGGGACGCACGCGGATGACAACTCCGCCTACTCCGGGCAGGACATCTTGCGGGGCCTCACGATTGGCGAGTAATGTCTCAATTCCATTACTCTCAAGCAGTCCTTGCACGACCAATGCTTCGGTCTCATCCATGGTGTCGAACACCGCGACTAACTCTCGCGTTTGAGCGATCGATCGGTTTCTGGAACTTGGATTGGTCGCCATTATTCCTCCATTCGATCCCTCGATCGCCTGCCACTGACGTGTAACAAGTTGGATGCACTTCAGTACCTAGAAGTGTACTCCGTCCGGTTTAGCTGCTGCGGAAAACAGGTGTATTATCCGGCAATGCGTGAGAGCTTTGCGGCGTTGAATGACTTTGCGGAAGTTCCGGCGCAAACTTCTTTTGCTTTCGCTCCATCAAATTCATTAATGTTCCTGCAAAGAAAGTTGGGTCAAGCAGCCTCAGGAAGACCAGGGCCCGTGCCGACTGATTTATCCGAAGCCGGCGTGGTGAGACTTGCCCGCGCGGGTGTTTAGGAGAGATCACGGATGAATTCCACCGGCCAGAATAAGGAAGCTGAAAAAAGCACTCAACTGGAGCTCGAACAGCAGGAAGAAAACCGCAAAATCCGCCGTTTGCAGTTGATGATGAACATGGTCATGTCTGTCCTCGCGCAGGACGAGGACCTCACGCTGGAGCAAGCGTCAGAGATGATCGCGAACGCGAAAACCGCTGCGCTGGCAATGTTCCCCGACAAGGAACTCGCTTACGACCTGATCTATCGCCCGCGCTTCCAGCGCTTGCTGAACGAGAGATTCAGGCTGCAGTAAACCGGCATTTGGCACTCAGCATTCGGCATTCAGCCATCAAATAGCTTGACCATTCCAGCGATCGGAAGGCTTCGTCCAAAGGCTCCTCTTCGAGTTGCGATTCTGGCCGAATGCTGAATGCCGATTGCTGACGGCCGTTCTTTAATCGCCCGCTCTCTGCTGCGGCGCCGGACTGATTTGAGTCAGATGAAACACCATCGTTCCCCAAAATGCGCGCGCCCGCATCTGCACCGGGATGCGGCGATCGTCGTCCGAGTACCACACCCAGATCTTGCCTTTTCCCTTTTGCGGTCCATTGAGCGCCTCAGCAGACAGACGAACACTGTTGTAGCTGCCGGCCGGTGTCTTCACTTGCTCCCGCCCTTCTACCGTCACCTCGATGTCGGCGGATTTGCCGCCGTCGCTGCTGGGAAAAGCGAACTTTGCGCCTGGCTGAAGCGGTTGTGAGGCTACATAGTAGGCGGCAGCGAGTGTGTTGCTTACGCATTGAGGGATGTCGGTTTCCTGGCGCTTCTGGTTCCTGGCGCGAAAATTATGCTCGTCGAGGACAGCCTTCCTGCGCTGGTAGTCGTAGCGCACGTTGGTGTCCACGCGCCGGAATCCCTCCTCGGTGTGCTTGATGAGCGCGAGTGAGCAGTTGGTTTGCGGGTTGTAGAAGGTCTCCAGGCGATCGTGAATGTGATAGAGCAGCGCAACGGCGCCGGTTGAGTCCGCGCTGGCGACAATGTGGCGCTCGCCGTTGACCGTGTCGAGACGTAGCGTGGTGGTTCCCGCGTTCACCAGCCGCCAATCGACGCTATAGGTGAAGGTCTGCCGGTCAGGATAACTATAAGCAGGCGCTGGAGGTTCCACCTTCGACGCCGAGGCTTCGCCCCCAGACAAGTTCTGATTCGGAACGAGAGCTGAAGCAGGTTTTGCAGTTGAAGTTGAGGGCGACTGTGTTTGGAAGCCAACCGAACAAATCAAACCTAGCGACAGGAAAACCGCAATACCCAGCCGGCAAAGTCTGGCCATGAATTCTTCGCGGATCAGTACAACCCCCAGGCTTGGGATCTTCGGCTCAAGAGCTTCTTACCTCCAACATTTTTACCGTGACCGCCAGCATCATTAAGGCCGCTCCTATCAAGGCATTGTACTCGCGATGTTTCAGGTATAGTTCGCGCGAAAAATTCGCAGTGAGGCTCTGTCCCGACCAGCGCGGCAGAAGGCGCGGTACGCCATGCGCATAAGAATCGAAATCGGGAAATTTCAACCGCAAGAACGCTTCTTCACTACTGATCGTAGGCACGTAGATAAATATGAATAACAAAAACAGCAAGACCCAAATCCACAGATTGCGCGCGACCACAGCAAATCCGATGGCAATGACAATCGATCCGAGATACAGAGGATTGCGCGTGTAACTGTAGGGTCCCGAGGTTGCAAGCTCTTCGTTCTTCTTGAGCTGACCGGAAGCGATTGCCCGCACGCCGATTCCCGCAGCCACAATCAAAGATCCAGACAGAATGCTGACAGGGTGGGGATGCGCCAGCCAAAGATAGATGACTGCAAAGCAAAACCCAAGCGGCACACGAATGCGACGCGCGATGCGCGACCATCCCGAGCGAACGTTCACGGCTTCAACGCCGGTCACGCGGGAACTCCCAGGAGAGTAAAGACCGCCTCGGCGACTTGCTCAACGCTGATGCTCAATAGTCCGCGTTCGGGCGCTTGCCTGCGGCTGTGGTCGCGCCTGCTCTCGGGATTGCGCAACACTGTGTAGCGTCCACCATAAGGACCATTGCGGGCGGGATCGGTGGGGCCAAAAATTGCAACAACAGGAATGCTCAGAGCCGAAGCAAGATGCATGGGACCGGTGTCTCCGCCGATGAACACAGATGCCCGCCTGGTAAGCGCGATCAGTTGTCCCAGGGAACATTCCACTACATTTGCCACTCTTTCATTTCCGTGGCAGACGCTCTGTGCAAGCTCCATTTCACCCGGTCCGGCATTTACCAGCGAGAAGATGCCATGTTCGCCAAGAATCCGGACAAGTTCCGCGTAGCGTTCCGGCGGCCAGCACTTTGCTCCCCAGCCCGCGCCCGGATTGATGATCGCAAGCTGTGGCGAGAGCGTGCGCAGTAACTCACTGGCCCGCTGTTCCATATCGGGAGAGGATGGAAAAGGAACGGGAGCGGGATTGATCCTCTGCCCCAAAGCAGCCAAAACGACTTCCGCCGCCTGATCCACCACGTGCTCAGCCGGGGTGTGCGCCTTCACGTTATACCACCAGCGCGCCGGAAGCTCCCGCGGATGCAGCGCTCCCGCTCGCACTTTGGCGCCGCTGGCACGTGCCAGCAGCGCGGAGCGAATGGCGCCTTGAAGATCGATCGCGTGGTCGTACTTCAATTGGCGCAGGCGAGTGCGCAGGGCCAGCACTTCTGTGCGCGTCTTCGCAGAAAAAGGCGATTCGCGCCAACGGCGCATGTGCACGGGATGGACCACGTTTACTAGCGGCTGCTCCGGCGATGGCGCAGAATCATTTTGCAGCTCGGACTGCGCTCGCGACGTGAGCAAGGGCAACCATCGCTCTTCGATCGCCCAATCGATGCGGCTGTCAGGAAACTGTGCGCGCAATCCGGCTACCGCGGGCATGGCATGGATAATGTCTCCCATGGCGCTGAGACGAACGATCAGAATCCTCATGATTCTGACTCCGGCAATGGCACTCTGAAGCGCACGCTGAATTTTCTCATGCAGCGGTTCATTGCTAAACGCGGCTTTCGTCGAGGCCTTCCGCTGACACTGGCCTACAGTCAGGAGCAAGATTCCCTGGTAAATCCCTGCTCCTGGTCGCATCCAGATCAGGAAAGGCGTGCTAAGTGTCGCGGGCAGAACAGGTAAGCACGGCAATTCCCATGAATCCCTGCACGGTTCCCTGCCGCGGGGAATTGGCCGGCGCTAGTCGGGACGCCGGTGACGACTGAGAGCCCTCAATGCATTTTGTTACACTCGACCGTTTGCCGTCTCAATTTCGCGACGCAGGGCCAAAGCAAATGGAGATCCGTAAAGTAGGCGTGGTCGGCGCGGGGACAATGGGCAACGGCATTGCCCATGTCTTCGCAAAAAATGGCTTTGACGTGACGCTCTGCGAGGTGGCGCAGCAGTTTCTCGACCGCGGACTGGCTTCGATTCGCGACAACCTCGAACGCGAAGTGTCGAAGAATAAACTCACTAGCGAGCAGAGTACCGCAGCGTTGGCGCGAATTCGCGGAGCGCTGGACCGCAATGCGCTGGCTGAGTGCGACTTTGTGATCGAAGCTGCGACCGAGAAACTGGAGATTAAAGCGGAGATCTTCCGCGACCTCGACAACATCTGCAGGCCGGAGATCGTTCTCGCCAGCAATACCTCTTCGATTTCCATCACCAAACTCGGGGCTTTGACTCACCGTCCTGCAAGCGTAATCGGCATGCACTTTTTCAATCCTGTGCCGATGATGAAGCTGGTAGAAGTCATCCGCGGCCTGGCGACCTCCGATGCCGCGTTTCAGTTGGTCAAAGGACTGGCGGAAAAGCTGGGTAAGACTCCGGTGGAGGTGAACGATGCGCCGGGATTTGTCTCTAACCGCGTGCTTATGCCTCTTCTAAATGAGGCCATGTACGCCGTGATGGAGGGAGTTGCCACGCCGCTCGCGGTGGACGAAGTCTTTAAACTTGGCATGGCGCATCCCATGGGACCGCTTACGCTCGCCGATTTCATAGGATTGGACGTGTGTCTCGATATCATGCGCGTTCTTCATGATGGTTTGGGCGACCCGAAATATCGGCCATGCCCTCTTCTGATCAAGATGGTCGATGCCGGGTGGCTTGGTAAGAAGTCGGGACGCGGTTTCTATCAGTATTGACCTGCAGTACCTTGCTTGAAACGAACTTCGGTTACTTATAGGCAAGATTCCCTGCTCAAAGAACTGCCCGAAAAGATATAACCTGCTGAAGCTGCGCTTCTGTTTCAGTCCAGCCGCGCGCCGCAAGCACAGACGAATGCCCAGCAAACAAACACGGCTGATGTCTCCCTGGCGGCTCGCCACGCCTGCGCGCTACTGGATTGCGGTGGGCATTATCGCCTTGACCACAGTGGTTCGCTGGTTCTTATTGCCTGTCCTCGGTCCTGAGTATCCATACGCGGGTTTCTTCGTGCCCGTCATTGCAATCGCCTGGATCGGCGGCTTGGGCCCTGCTTTGCTGGGCGTGGGGCTGGGCATGATCTCGGCGGATTTCTTCTTCATGGTTCCGCAATACCGTTTTTCTGTTCCGAACACACACGATTTGCTTGCCACGGTGGTGTTCGTGTTCATCGGGACTGCGGCTGGCGCTATGAGCGAGGCTTACCGGCGGGCGCTGGATTCCGCCGAACGCGCTTACCGCCTCTCCGCCCAGCAACAGGCCGAACTGCAACAGATCTATGCCAGCACACCGATCGGACTCGGTTTTCTCGATGAGAACCTCCGCTACCTCCGCGTGAATGACGCTCTTGCAGCCTTCAATGGGCTGCCGGCCGATCAGCACCCGGGGCGACACATCTCGGAGATTCTCTCTGCCGAAACCATAGAAAAGCTGATGCCTCATCTAGTCGAGGTCCTCACGACCCAGCAACCACTCACCAACGTCGAATTTCAAGGTCCACGGGCCCCTGGCAGCGAAGAGTTGCGTCATGTGCGCGCCAGTTTTTATCCGGTGCAGCTCGGCGAACTCCGAGGACTTCATGGCGTCGTGGAAGACATCACGGCAGAAAAGAAAGCTCAGGAGGAGTTGAAGCGGGTCGAAACACAGTTACGTCATGCCGTGAAGATGGAAGCCGTGGGACGGCTTGCGGGCGGAGTGGCGCACGACTTCAACAATCTGCTGATGGTTATCAGCAGCTACACAGAATTGCTCTTGCAACAACTAGAAGGTGAGACCGGCCATGCCAAGAAGCTGCGTGCCATCGCCGGAGCGGCGCAGCGAGCCGCGCGGCTTACCAGGGAACTGCTGGCCTTCAGCCGCAAGCAGGCAATGCAGGTGCAGGTGGTGGAGATCGATCCGCTCGTGCAAAACTTCGAACACCTCTTGCGCGGCGCGTTGCGCGAAGACATTGACTTCTTCCTTGAGACCGATGGCAAAGGAGCCAGGATCAAGATCGATCCCTCACAATTTGAGCACGTCCTACTAAACCTCACGGTTAACGCCCGTGACGCCATGCCGAATGGCGGCCGTTTTGAGATCCATACGGGACTACGCAAGTTTGACTGTGAAGAGATGCGTTCGGTATTCAGCATTCCCCCGGGTGAATACGTCGAGATATCGCTGAGCGACTCGGGATGCGGCATGTCTCCCGAAGCCCAGACAAAAATCTTCGATCCTTTTTTCAGCACGAAGGAACAGGGTCAAGGCACTGGCCTGGGATTGGCGATGGTCTATGGAATCGTGAAGCAAAGCGGCGGCTACATCGAAGTGCAAAGCGTCGAGAACCAAGGTACGAGCTTCCGCATCTGGCTGCCAACCACAACTGCGCTAAGCAGCCAAGTGGCGGTTCCAATCGCCCGACCGTGCAAGGGGAGCGGCACTATCCTGGTGGTCGAAGACGAGTCCGCGCTGAGGCAGGCTATCTCGGAGTCGCTTACTGCTTTGGGATATCGCGTGCTCGAAGCGGCGGACGGAGTCGAGGCCTTGACAATCATAGAGCGCAATGGGTCTGTAATCGATCTTGTCCTCACCGACGCGGTGATGCCGAACATGGGCGGGCTCGACTTAATTCAACGCGTGCGCGCTTCTCATCCGCAAATCAAAACCATGCTGATGTCCGGTTATGCAAACTCTGCTTCTCCCACGACAATCTCCGAAGAAGGAGGCGCAGGCTTGATCTTTCTCCAAAAACCTTTTGCCCAGGCAGAACTGGCCAAGGCCGTGCGCCAGGTGCTGTTCACTTCTCTACCAGTTTGACGCTCGTAGAGTCCCGGTAGTTCACGCATCGACAAGGTTGTTGCTATGCGTTCGGGGTGGAGACGCAAGCTGCGTCTCTACACTCGCAGGTTGGACGAAATCTACCTGTGAGTCGAGGACCATCGCAGCCCTGCGCGGTGTTAGGAGGTAAGCGCGGCAAAGCCGGTGGAAACCAGGACTAGTACGATGAACCATCCAGCCATTACAGCTATTCCAGTCGAGATTTTTTTCCTTCCGACTACGGCGAAACCAATTCCCATGAGGATGAACACCCAAATAGTGACGACATCGAACCAGCCAGCCATGCGGTAGAGCCAGGTGGGGGTGTCGGTGACTGACATGTAGTACGCCGCATTGGTTCCGACCGGATTGCTGAAGTTAAAGTTCTCGAGATTTGCGCCGGCAAACAGTGTGACAATTGCCAAGACCGATCTGACGATTCCGGCGAGCCACGCATACATCACAATCGCCAACGACTGACCGAACGTGATCTCTGCGCCAAGACCGAAATTGAACGTCGCCATCAACATCCCAGCGAAGATTGTGTTGACAAGCAGTATCACCACTGGAATGGCATAAGAAATTATTTTCGTGATCTTCACCGACAGATCCATTTGCCGAGCGCGCTGCTCGGGTGGAAGCTGGTCCATGCGCTCCGAAGCCTTCGGGTTCAGTTTGATCTGGTTCTCGGTAACCCGCTCAAAGCCGACCTTCTTATCGACAGTGAAGACCAGTGCATAGGCAAAGATGGAGCTAATCACGAACGGAACCCACCAGCTTGCATTGCGGCGAAGGTCGGAGAACGTGGTCGAGGGAGCGATAAATGTGTTGATGATTCTTTGGGATTCCGGAAGTCCGGGCTCTTGATTGGTGTCGGGAGTGGCGGGGGAAAGCGAAGCGCTGCTCATGGTTCTCCTTCAGCCGGCGGGCTTTGGCGTTTACTGAAAGACGATACGCAAAGTCGCAGGCGCAAGATTCAAGATTCTGCTTGAGAGAGCGGAATAGTTATATCCCAAGTCTGCGTCGGAAGAACACTCAAAAACGGAAAGCCCGCATCGCGGAGCGAGTGCGTCCAGAGCTCCGCTGGAACTCGCACCGCAAATCTTCATCTGCCTTAAACGTTTGGCGCTATGGGCACGACCTTGCCTTTTTCATCCAATCCGAGATATGCCCAGGGAGTCTCATGGTCGTGAGTAAAGATGGTCAGCCATTTCTCCGGAATCGCTTGCTTGTAAAAGCGGTTGCGATTTTCGATGGTTTCGAGAGGAAACAGGTCGTAAGCCATCACCCAGGTGAGATCCAGATGCCAGGTGGTCGGAATCAGGTCGGAGATATAGCAGGCGGTTTGTCCTTCGCTCTCGAGCATGATGGCCTGCATATTTCGCGTGTGTCCCGGATACAACACCACCGAGATGCCGGGCATAACGTCTCCATCACCATGCAGCAGGCGCATTTGGCCGTTCTTGAGCAGCGGATCGTAGTTGTCACTGATGTAGCTGACCCCATCGCGCTCCAGTTGTCTTGAGGCGTGTTCCCATTCGCCGCGCTGCGCGTAATACGTCGCATTTGGGAAGGTCGGCTCGACTTCACCGCGCTCGTTGCGGAACGTGTTCCAGCCGCAGTGGTCGAAGTGCAGATGGGAGTTGATGACCACTTCAATCTCCTGCCGGCGTACTCCCACTGCCTCAAGTTCGCGCAGCAATTGAGCCTTAACGTCGTAAATCTGCGCCAACTTTTCCGGAAGCTTGTTGCCTATACCGGTCTCGATCAGCACCAGCCGTTCGAAGGCGCGGACTAAGACCGCATTGGTTCCGCAGGCAATGCGGTTGCGGTGGTCGGCAGGGACTTTCTTCTCCCAAAGCGGCTTGGGAACTACGCCGAACATCGCTCCACCGTCGGCCAGGTAGATCCCGTCGGAGAGGATGGTTACTTCGAAGTCGCCAAGTTTTCGCGAGGGGCGGTCAGCCGCGCTCATTGCGCACCGCTCGCTGACGCGGTTTGCGACGGCATCGGCGGATTCGATGCCGCGATTTTTTCCGGCGACCAGCCCAGCAAAGCAGAATCAAACTCGCCACGGATGCGCTCAAACAATGTAGTGCGCGGAGCGGCTCCGGCGATTCCATGCGTCTTGCGGGGAAAGAGCAGCAATTCAAACTGTTTTCCGGCGTTGATGAATCCCTGCGCCAGTTGCATGGTGTTCTGCATGTGCACGTTGTCGTCGCTGGTGCCGTGGGCGATCAGCAGATGTCCGGACAAATTCGATGCAACCGCCTGTACCGAACTGGACTTATAGCCCTCGGCATTGTCCTTGGGCAGTCCCATGTAGCGTTCGGTGTAAATGGAGTCGTAGTCGTGCCAATCGGTCACCGGAGCCACGGCAACTCCCGCCTTGAAGCGCCGCGAATGCGTAAGAGCATAAGTGGTCATGAAGCCACCGTAGCTCCACCCCCACCAGCCCAGAAGATTCCCGTCCAGTTGCGGAAAGCGATTCAGCGCCTGATCAAGCGCGGTGAGTTGATCGTTGAGCTCCACTTTTCCGAAGTCATGCCGCACCGGCGTGGCAAACTTTTTTCCCCGGAAGCCCATGCCGCGATTGTCCACACGCAGCACAGCGATACCATCATGGACGAGAATCTGATTGAAGAAGAAGCCCACAGAGTCCCATCGGTCCTGGACGGTCTGCACTTCCGGACCACAGTAGGGATTCATGAGCAAAGGCGCCTTGCGCTCGGCGGAAGCCTCCGGAGGCATTACCAGTTCGCCATGCAGCACGGTGCCGTCATCGGCAGTGAAATCCACAAACTGCGGCTTGGTGACCTCATAGGAATTCACGGGACGGGAGGACCAAAAAGAATTGCAGTTTCCTGAAGTGGAACACAGAGACATTCGCGGGGGAACCACCAGGGCTGAATAAGTATCGACATAATATTTTGCGTCATCGGAGAAACTAGCCTCATGCGTACCGTCCTCTCGGGAGATACGTTGCTTGCCGCTGCCATCGAGCCGCACCGAATAAATATTTCTCTGCCGATCGTCGCCTTCGGTCGAGGTGTAGTAGAGAGTTTGATTGGCCTGGTCAATTCCATCCACATCGGTTACTTCGAATTCTCCGGATGTCAATTGCCGTTCCAGTTTGGCCGGTGAAGCGAGCGGGCTGCCTTTGACGAAGCTGTAGAGGTAGAGGTGCGTATGTCCATTGCGCCAGCTCTGCCAGATGAACTTGTCGCCGGACTTCACCACTTGAAATGCATCGTTCATCATGATCCAGGCATCGTCCTTCTCTGACAGCATCAATTGTGAGCGCCCGCTTGGGACATCGACAAAGTACAGATCCAGTTGGTTCTGATCGCGATTGAGAATCTGCACGTACAAGGTTTCCTTGTTCACCCAGCCAAACCGGGGAAGGTAATAGTCATTTTTATTCTGCTTGCCGGTCAGACCAGGAATGCTGACCCAGCGCGTTCTGCCTCCGCCGGAATCAACTACGCCTACTCGCACCTCGGGATTCGGATCTCCTGCGTACGGATATTTCTGGTGATCCACGGTAGGGTGATCGGGAATGTAGTCGGTGATCGGATAATCCGGGACCAGTACCTCATTCATTTGCAAGTAAGCGATGTGCTTTCCGTCAGGCGACCAGAAATAATTGCTGCGTACCCCCAACTCTTCCTCGTATACCCAATCGACCTCACCGTTCAGAATGTCGTCTCCGTCATTCTCATTCGTAGATGTAAGTTGCGTCTCTCGCGAGTCGCCCGATATGGGACGCACGTACAAATTGTGCTTGCGCACGTAGGAGAGCCGCTTGCCATCGGGTGAAAATTTGGGGTCGCCGCTCGGGTCTGCGGCGGAAGTGACCTGCACGCCGGTGCCGCTCTCAAGCGTGTAGTACCAGAGCTGTCCCTTGGAGTCGAAGAGCAGGTGCTTGGAGTCTGGCGCCCAATGATATCCGGCAATAGAGTAACGGCTGCGTCGCTCGCGCTCGCGATCGTCTTTGGTTTGCTTTCCGCCGGTGTTCTCCGGAGGAACGAGGCTGGCGAGTTTCTCGCTGGCGACCAGGACGGCAGGCTTGGCGGTGGCGACGTCAATGTAATAAAGCTGTCCGTGCTCGCCGGAGTCGTCCCGCAGAACATAAGAGACATGCGTTCCGTCAGGGCTCCATTTCACTGTCTCCGGAGCTCGCCCGGTAACGCCGCCTGCTGCGAAAATTTGGGGAATGCTGGGCAGCCTACCTTGATCCTGAGCGGCTGCGAATACCGCAAAAACGAGGAATGCAACGATTGGACGAAGAGACTTCAACGCGCGCTCCTTGGCGTGGGCAACTAAACGGAGAAGTGTAACAAGCGCGGGTGGTGTTTTGACGTGGAGCCGCCCGGCCGGGTGTCGATTAGATTTCGTGATTTCGTGATCCGGATAATCTGTGATTTCTGATCGGCAAGGCACAAAATCGCCAAATCACTAAATGAACGAACACCCGGCCGGGGACGGCCGGTTCCAAGCGAAGATCGCTGTGGCCGAACTATTTCTTGCAAGGTCCGCAAAGTTCGACGTTCCATTAGCGCGGGAGTGTGACTCTTTCCTTGAGTCTGCTCCTTGGCCTATACTTTTCCGCGAGAAAGGAGTTCGTTATGGGCCTCCTTCTTCCCGTACTGTTGCTGGGTTTAACCCAACCTGCCGACCAGCCTGCGGCCATGCCTCAACCCAAAGCGCAAGTGTTGACGAACGCCGGATCAGCCCCCGCGACATTACCCGGTACCGGCCCGACCATTCCTTCCGAAAAGCCCCTCGACCGTATCGAACCCTATCTGGACAAGTGTCACGGAGACCCTAATTGCAAGGTGGTAGAGGGTCCGCCGCGCTGTCTGACGATACGCAGCTACTACTTCGAGAGGCGCGACGATCTCGCTCCTGAATTCAAAGGAATGACCACCTGCGAATCAATGCAAGAGATTCGCGAGCGAAACGCTAAAAAGCGGCAGAAGCCCAGGTTGGTTCCGGCAACCAGCGATTCCGGACAATAGCAATTCCCGAGTCGCTATATCCGGTTGGCGGTGGAGCCTCCGACTTTCAGAGGCTGCGGAAAAAATCTTGTGGAAATTGAATGGAAGCGAAACCTGCTCATTGAAGAGGTCACCGCACGGTAAGGTCCGGGATTCCCTGCTATTTCGCTGCCAGTGGTATTCGGACTCGAGGGAAAGTGCTTGCAACTCTAATCGTCTCTTGCCGGAGCGTTAGCGCGAAATTCCCTGGAATCCCTGATAGGTTCCCTGAGTGCGGAGCTAATTTCGCGGATTTTGGGCACAATTTGAGGTTTTCGGGCTTCATGCGCGAAAAATTCGCTGCAAAATTCGCTGAAGCAGGGAATTTGAGGCTACAGGACGTTTCACAATCTCCCACGTCGTCACTACGCGCAGCCGCCTTGACATCGATCGTTTTCCACAGCATTTTTCCGCAGGCTGTTTCAGTCGGGGAATCTGGGACTTCCAGATCCGACCTGCGTTGCCGCTCCCTCAAAAACCCCGCATTTTGTAGCCGGAAAACGGCGTCAATAAGGCTTTAACCTAGGGATTATCAGGCCAAGTACTGCTTTTTATTTGAGTTGCGGCCATCTACTCTGCTGGCCTAAACTCCGCCAAAGCAAGGAAAGGCCTATCGGTTGAGCAGCGAACCCGTCATTTTGGACTTGCCTGGCGTTCAGGCCATCTTCCGCAGCGAATCGATGCGACGATTGCTGCAGATGGTGGAGCGGGTAGCGCATCACAATGCCGCGGTGCTCATCATTGGAGAAACTGGCACGGGCAAGGAGCTCATCGCTCGGGCCTTGCATTTTCATTCGCTGCGCTGCGACCAACCCTGGGTGGACGTAAACTGCGGCGCGCTTCCCGAACACCTGGTCGAAAGTGAGCTTTTTGGATACGAAAAAGGCGCATTTAGCGGCGCGGACGGGTCCAAACCTGGTTTTTTTGAAATGGCACATAAGGGCACGCTGTTCCTCGACGAGGTCGGTGAACTCGAGCCCAAGCTTCAGGTAAAGCTCCTTCGTGTGCTCGACGGCGTACCGTACTACCGCCTGGGCGGCACGAAGAAGGTCGCGGTCGATGTGCGCCTCGTGGCTGCGACCAACCAGGAACTCGATCAGGCGGTCAGAGAGGGCCGGTTTCGCGGTGATTTGTACCATCGTTTGTCTCAATTTCAGCTACGGGTGCCCCCGCTGCGCGAGCGCAAGGAAGACATATATCTTCTTGCCGAATACTTCCTGCTGGCGAATCACCCGATGGGACGCATATCTGCAGAGGCTGCGGTGCTGCTTGAGTGTTATCGCTGGCCGGGAAATGTTCGCGAACTTCGCAATGTAATGGTTAGAGCCGGGGCATTGTGCGCAGAAAACGTCGTCCACCCCTCAGATCTGCCTCCAGAAATCCAATCCTGCGAGCCGCAGATTGCCAGAGCCGCCGCCATGCCTCAAAGCAGTAGTTCGATTTCCTTTCCAATTCCAATACAGGCGCCTTCGCAATCGGGAGGAGGTCTGCGCGAGATCAGGAAGCAGCGCATCCTCGAAGCTCTTGCCCGCCATAACGGCCACCAGGGGCTCGCCGCCGACGAGCTCGGCATCTCCCGAAGAACACTCAGCAGGCAGTTGAAGACCATGCGGGAGGAATCCCAGCAGCAGGGTCCGGACTCGCTCGGTCTGCTCAGCCAGCGCCAGCAGAGCTACTTCCGCAGCACTCTGGAAGTGCCGGTAAGGGTGCGGACGTCGGAAGGACAGGAATTCACGGCAAACTCCACGAATGTCAGCATCGGCGGTATTGCGCTCACCGAAGTTCCATTTGACGCCCAGAACGCACTATCGCTTCATCTTAGCTTTCGCCTGCCCGATATCGGGGAGACCGTCGAAACCGAGGCGGAGATCGCCTGGTGTGCGCGTGATGGGCATGCAGGCATCAAGTTTGTCCGCACAAACGAGCCTTCTGGAACGGTTTTGAAGCGCTGGATTCTGCAAAGACAGCTCGAAGAGGGCTGGACTACCCTAAAGTAACCTTCCCATAACCCCAAGGTAATGGGACAATGTGTCTCCTCTGATGGATTTGTCTCTCCGACAGAGTAGTTTTAGAACGCATTCGGGAAAGCTCCCCCCGGAAGTGGCTCCCCTCGTCAACTTTGTCAGCCGATCCCAACCCGCAGATTCTGCTGGGTGTGCCTGCAATTGCGCACAGCCCCGCCCTACAGCGCCTTCTGGCGATGGCCGAACGCATCGCTAAGACGAGCGCGTCGGTATTGATTACAGGCGAGACCGGGGCGGGCAAGGAGATCATCGCCCGAGCGATTCACCATTACTCCTTGCGCTGCCACAAAGCCTGGATCGACGTGAACTGCGGGGCTCTTCCTGAGCATCTCGTCGAAAGCGAGCTTTTCGGATACGAGAAGGGCGCATTCAGCGGCGCCGACGGGCAGAAGGCGGGTTTCTTCGAGCTGGCAGATACCGGCACCTTGTTTCTGGATGAAATCGGAGAACTCGAGCCACGCACACAAGTAAAGCTGCTGCGCGTCCTCGACGGCACACCCTATTACCGAGTGGGTGGGCAGAAAAAAGTATCGGTCGACGTCCGCATAATTGCTGCGACGAGTCGTGATCTCGAACAGCAAGCTGCGCGCGGCGTCTTCCGCAATGATCTCTTTCATCGCCTGAATCAGATTCATCTCCACGTTCCTCCGCTTCGCGAACGCAAGGAAGACATCATTCCGCTGGCCAACTTCTTTCTCCATGGTGCTTATCCGCACTTGAATTTTTCCCAGGAAGCGAAGTGCACACTGGAAAATTACCGCTGGGGCGGTAACGTTCGCGAACTCCGCAATGTGGTCCTTACCACGGCGGTATTCGCTATCGACGAAACGATCAGTGCGCATGAACTTCCCGCGCATATCCAGGAGTGTCGGCCCAAGTTGGCCATGCCGACTGAAGCTGCCCCACTCGATCGGATGGAAAAAGACCTGATCCTCGAAGCCCTAAAAGGCACATCGGGACATCAACAGAAAGCGGCCAGAATCCTCGGCATCTCCCGGCGCACGCTCAGCCGCAAACTTCGTTCCTATTCGCTGCAAAAAGGCTAGGGCCGCCGGTACTCGCCATGTTCCCTACCCGCTTAAACACTGGACGGCGAGCAGGCGCACTGTCATATTCCGAAGCAGATAAAACGTGAAATCTCTCCGCAGCATAAGCCACCACTTGATTGCCATTGTGCTCACCGCGCTTCTGGGCGGTCTGCTGGGCGCGACCCTGGTGCGCATGGCGCCTGGCTTCGGCGTGCAGGAAAGCGATCTCAACGCGCAGCTCAGCGCGGAAACCAGGCAAGCCCTCCATCGGCAGGACGCGGTTGAACGCAATGTCCTTTCCTATTACTGGCATTACCTTGCCGGATTGTCCCATGGCGATCTTGGTTATTCGCGTTCGATGGATCGTCCCGTTTCGGAACTTCTTCGCGACCGGCTGCCGGAGACGTTGCAATCGTTGGCTATTGGCGTTGCAGGAGGATGGTTGCTGGGCCTTGCCCTGGCATTGCCTGCGACCTGGAAGCGATCGCCGCTCTACAGCGCGACTGCCAGCGTGATCACCGGCCTATTTCTCTGTATTCCCTCGGCAGTTCTGGCGCTGTTGTTCCTGGTAATCGGCTCGCCGGGAAGGCTGGCGATTGCCCTGGTCGTCTTTCCCAAAGTATTTCGCTTCTCGCGCAATCTGCTGATCAAGACTTACGCTCTTCCGCATGTGCTCACTGCCAAGGCCCGCGGATTGAGCTCGGCGCGCATTCTTGCCTATCACGTGCTGCCAAATATTGCCGGACCCATGCTCGCTCTGGCGGGTGTAACTGTAAGCATTGCCTTTGGCGCGGCAATTCCCGTCGAAGTAGTCTGCGATTCTCCTGGCCTGGGACAGCTTGCCTGGAAAGCGGCGCTTTCCCGCGACGTGCCTCTGCTGGTAAACCTCACGCTGATCATCGCGCTGGTGACGGTTGCGGCGAATTCATTCTCGGATCTGCTGGCGCCCACGGCGACCAGGGACGTGATATGAATCGCGCGCGCTGGATTGCCGCAGGATTATTGGCCGTCGTCTTCCTCCTCGCACTCGGCGCCAACGTTCTTGCCCCAGCCCCCTATGCCAAGCAGTTTCGCAACGACACCGATCATCCACCATCGCGGCAGTATCCGCTGGGAACGGATGATTTGGGACGGGACCGCCTTTCCCGTCTGCTATACGGAATGCGCATTTCGTTGCTGCTTGCGCCGGCGGCCGCTCTGATTTCTACGCTGCTCGCTGCCATCATTGGAGGGGCGGGCGCATACGCGGGCGGCGCATGGGGCCGCTCGACAAAAATAATGACCGACTTGTTTTTGAGCCTTCCCTGGCTCTTCCTGCTGCTAACTGTGCGGGCTCTGTTGCCGCTGGAAATTCCCGCGATGACATCGGTAATTGTGACCTTCGCTCTTTTGGGAATCTTGGGCTGGGCGGCGTCGGCACGCGTGGTGTCGGCTGCGGTTCGCGGATTGCGCGATTCGGAGTTTGTTCTGCAGGCACGGGCGTCGGGGTGCCCGCCCTCAAGACTTCTTCTTCGCCATGTGCTGCCCAACGTGAAGCCGATTCTACTGGCACAATTCTGGATTTCTGTCCCGCTGTTCATCCTGACCGAGGCCAATTTGGGAATGCTCGGGCTCGGCGTCACCGAACCGCTTCCCTCCTGGGGAAACCTGTTGCGCGAGCTGGAGAACTATGCGGCGCTCACACATAGTCCATGGCTGTGGGCGCCTTTGGCTTCCTTGGTATTGGTGGTGAGCCTGTTTCAGTTCATCGTAGCCGGTGAGGAATACGCATCGTGAGCCTCGTTCAAAAACCGTGCAAGGTAGAGACGCAGCTTGCTGCGTCTCTACGGATTGCCGCCATCGCGATTATTTTTTTACTTGTCTTTTTAGCTGGCTGCAATCGTTCTGCGCAAAATGGCGGCGAGCTGCGCGTCACTATCAAGTC
>Ga0207110_10129_pt1 | contig 18746 bp, 21 predicted proteins | sample Alteio_BWMinHeat_74_FD_153582 | JGI IMG/M metagenome (GOLD analysis project Ga0207110, IMG submission 153582) | Enriched cells from forest soil in Barre Woods Harvard Forest LTER site, Petersham, Massachusetts, United States -... | ecosystem: Environmental > Terrestrial > Soil > Temperate forest >...
ATCCGATGGCGCTGAGCGGACTGCCGTAGACCGTGCCGGTCTCGATCATTCGCACCACGTGCGCGAAGTATTTCTGATAGTCGTCGTGGAAGTTGTAGGCTTGGGGGGGCAACTGGGTCATCACAATAAAGCCCACAATAAAAGCCACCGGCACAAACACGACCCCGCCCACCCACTTGCTGAGGCGCGCGGCTCGGTATGGGTGATGTGGGTTTACTAAACCTTCCGAGCCGTGACCGTCAGGGAGCCGGATTCTAAGCGAGTGAATAGCCAGCAGGACCCCGATGCCGATGATGATAGCCAAGACCGGAGGATATGCCAGCCTCGCGAGATTCAAGAGGCCGCCTAGAAATACAACTAAGGCCATGCCCAGAGTAGCGGTGACAGGCCATGCTCCCTGTTCGAGGTGAAATGTCCGCCGGAACGCCTGTCCCCAACCGTATAACGAGAAGGCAGAGGCAGCGATCAGTCCGAAGGTTATCGCCAACTTGAGAGGTAAGTGCATGCGCGAAGCCGGTCAACGATACCAAGATCAAGCTGGCCCGGCGCATCGACAATTATAGCCAGCGGGTAGCGCCGAAACCGCGGATCAGGATCGAGAGCGCTTCCTCGCTTTGAGGCTTCACTTCGTGATCAGGGCAACCCGATCCAAGCCCGCGCCCTTTGCAATGTCGATAACCTCGGCAACCTGTTGGAAATCCAGATCCCCGGCCCCTCGAAGGAAAATGACGTGATGAGCGGCGTTCTTGAATGTGGCTTTCAATCGTTCGCCAAGGTCTGAGACGGCTATGATTTCTTGGTTAAGGCGAACCGTTCCATCCGCCAAAACCGTAATCACTGTATCGTCCCGAGGCGACGATGGTTTCTGATCCGAGGGTTGAGGAACAAGTGTGTCCAGGCCCGTGGAGAGGGACGGCGTGATGACCATGAAGATGATCAGTAGCACCAGCAGAATGTCGATTAGCGGCGTGACATTCATCTCCGCTTGCCGCTGAGAACTTCCGCCGGGTGACGTCGACATTGTGTGTCCCTTTCTGGTTCCTTGGACACTGCTCAGCAGAACAAAGTTCCGGCTTGCTCCTCCCACTTGCGCGTTCCCTCACGGCCCTTGGAGCGGTGTAGAATCTTTCCGTGCGTCTTGCCCTGCTTGTAGTCCTTTCCGCAATTCTGAGTACGTCGTCAGTGCGGGCTCAACCAGCCAGGATGCCACGCTTCGAAGACTATCCGGTCACGGAGACATGGCACGATACACCGGCTCCGGTGAAACTCACGACCGCTTCAGAGCGCCTCTTTCGGACGAATCTCACGAACGCTGCCAAGGAGCAGCCGAACTTTGCCGGACATTACAGAATCACCTACTGGGGATGTGGTTCCAACTGTAGCGCCGGTGCGTTGGTTGATTTGCAAACCGGAGATGTGTTCCCTCCGCCGCTGGCAAAACCCAAAGGGGCCGGATGGGAGCGGTGGATCATGTGTACGGCGTCTTTCGAGGGAGCGGACGACGAATTTCGTCTCGGCAGCCGCCTCCTGGTCGTGCGATGCGGACTGAACTATTCACAGCGTCTTCAGAAAAACATTCCAGACACCTACTACTTCTTATGGGAACAGAATCGTTTCCGGCAACTCCTTTACATCTTTGGAAAGGAACCTTCGGGAAAGTCTCTTCAGCAGATGCCGAATCGACGCTGACTTCCCGACGACTGGTTACGGTCCCTCAGGTTTTTTCTGGTGCGAACGGGGAGGGTCGAACTCCCATGCCCTTGCGGGCGCTGGAACCTAAATCCAGTGCGTCTGCCAGTTCCGCCACGCTCGCACGAAGAACGATCTGCGCTTATTATAGCTTTCAGCACCCCTCGTGATTCAACGGATATTCGAAAATCAACTCGACCTGGCGGGGGCGGCCGCCGCCGATGCCTCCGTACTAATCCGCCTGGCGATCGCGGCCCGCGGATGCGCGCGGATCGTAGCCTCAACCGGCCTCTCACAGCGCGAGTTCCTGGCAAGACTCGTCGGCAGTCCCGGAATCGACTGGCAGCGTGTCGAGCTGTTCCACCTGGACGAATACATCGGCCTTTCCCCGGATCATCCCGCGAGTTTCAACCGCTATATTCGTCAACACATCATTGACCGGATTGGGCCTGGCCTTAAGCAGGCATACTTGCTCGATGGGATGGCCAACCCGCAACAAATGTGCGCGGCCGCGGGCGCCGCGATTTCCTCCGGACCGGTCGACCTCGCCTTCGTGGGGATCGGCGAGAACGGGCACTTGGCCTTTAACGATCCGCCCGCCGACTTCACCACTACCGAGCCCTTCCTCGTCGTCAACCTGGACCAACGTTGCCGCGAGCAGCAAGTCGGCGAAGGATGGTTCCGGTCGCTCGAAGACGTCCCGCGGCGCGCGATAACGATGTCCGTGCGGCAGATTCTCAAGGCAGAGTCGATCCTTTGCATCGCTCCGGAAGCGCGCAAGGCCGAAGCCGTGAAGCTCTGCTTCGAAGGAGACATCAGCCCGATGGCGCCTGCCTCGGCGCTGCGGTTGCACCCCAACACCACGGTGTTTCTGGATCGTGACTCAGCGAGACTGGTTCAAAACAACCCCGCCCTGTGACGGACGGGGCTTAACGCCGTTGCGAGTGCTGCGACATTCGTGAAGGCCGTGCGAGGGACCGGTCGGGGACCGGTCCTACCGCGCTTGCAAGTCACCCCAGCAAATCAGGTTGCCTTCCCTGGTCGAGTTTTGCCTGCACCTTCGCCGCCGCATCCGCCTTGGTGATCTTGCCGTCGTTATCGGTATCGAGCCCCTTGTTGTTGTCGTAGGTGGCGCTGGGGCGGCTGAACAAGACTTGGTCGTTCGGTTTCCCAACCGCGCTGGGCCACAGAATCGCCATATAGACGTCCTCCAGATTATTCAACTGGTTCGCGTGAGGACTGAAATACTTCTCCACGTAGTCCAACTGATCTTCGGCGCTCATGCCCGCGAGCGCCGCCAGACTGGTGCCGAGATTCGCCGCCGTGGCCGGCATGAATTGAATCAATCCGGTCGCCCCGGTGTGAGGGTTTTGGATGGATGGGCTGAACGACTCACCCGATTCGAAGGCCATCGCCGCCATCAGGTAATCGGGATCAACGCCGAGGGTGGCTGTAATTTGCAGAACCTTCGCCTTGAACTCCGCGCTGACTTTAGCGCCCCATGCAATCTGTTGTTGCGTACTGGGGGACTCGGCAGGCGCGGCATCGGGCTGGCTGGGAATTGCGAGCGACTGTCCCAGGCCGATGGAGTTTCGATCGGTGATGTCGGGGTTGGCGGCGAGAAGTTCGTCCACCGTGACTCCGAACCGTGAGGCGATGTTGAATAGGGTGTCTCCCTTTTGGACAGTGTAGGGCATAGATACAATCTAACCGCTCCCAACCCCGCCCTGACGGGACGGAGCTTCACGGCGACCGCCCTGACGAAGGTATTAAAAATGCCAGGACCGGTCGGGGACCGGCCCTACTGGCCCCGTTCGTGAAGCCGTAGCCCGTGAGCAGGGTTTCTTGTCAGGCGCGAAGTTCATTGAGGATTCGCTGGCCTGAGGCTTGAAGGCGATTGATCTTCCCGGGAAGACCATCGACCAGCAACTGCCCCGCCCTCTTCTTCCATTGGCCGGCGACCATCACGCTATCGATGTTGGCCAGGCTTGTCTGCATCACCACCGTCGAAATCGGGTCATGCACCGGCTGCATGTTGATCGCGCCCGCCGAGATCATGACCAGATCCGCCTGCTTGCCCGGCCGCAGCGATCCGATCTTATCCTCCATGCATAGCATGCGTGCGCCGTCAATAGTCGACCAAGCCAGAGCTTCCCGCGCTGGAATGGTCGTGGTCGAGGGAATCGCGCCGGTCATAACCCTGTGGGATGCATTGTCAAGCGAGCGCTGTGTCCCCAGAGCCACCCGCGCGGCCATAAGCATCTCTCCTGAGACCGCCGACTCCAGATCCACGCCGATCGAAGGAGCGCGCCCGAACTTGCGCAGACGGCCCGTGATGGGGAAGCCGTGCCCCATGATCATTTCGCTCTCCGGAGTGATTGTAAAGCTCATCCCGAAGGAGCAAAACCGCCTGATCTGTTCTTCACCGAGGCCTTGCCCATGCACGATGTTCACGCACGGTCCGAGCAGGTCCTCTTGCTCCAGACGCTCCCATCCTTTCGGTGTGCGCGGCTCGCCTCCGCCTTGATGCATGGAAGCGATTATGCCTAGCTCTTTCGCCATTTTGAAGTCATGCAGAGTGACCTCAAGCGTGGAGTATTGCGGCCCCAGGATCCCGGCGCCGACGCTTATCAATCCTTTTGCGCGGCCCAGCAAACGCTCGAGCTCGCCGCGAGGGTGAGGCCTTTCCCAGAAGCCCTTCTCGCCAGGCTTGGGCTCCGGCCGGGGCACGCCCTGGAAGAAGGCGGCGCGCAGGCCGGCTTCGGATAAAGCATCGAGCGCGGCATCGTTATGCTCCGGCGTCCGATTGTTGTGGCACCAATCGACCAGCGTGGTGGCGCCGCAATTCAATTGATTGAGCGCGCCCATCAAAGTCGCGATATGCAGGTCCTCCGGCTGAAAGATGGCGGCCAGCCGGGCATGCATGTTCTTGAAGTATTCGAGCAGGGTCCAGTCCGATGCGATACCGCGGAGGGCCGTCTGCCAGGTGTGCATGTGCGCATTGACCAGCCCTGGGATGACAATGCAGCCACGGCCGTCCACCTGTTCGGCATCCGTGGCGGCGATGCTCCCGGCCGGCCCGATGGCCGCGATTTGATCTCCCTCAATCAGCACGTCCGCCAAGGGAAGATCGCCGAGCTGATCATCCATGGTGATGACGGCGGCGTTCTGGATGTGAATCCGAGTGAGAGGCAAGCGACCCGTATACCAGATCAGTATATGAGATAAAGAATCCATGCACCGTTGCCTTCTCGCGTTGCTCCTATTGCCGGCCGCGGCTTGGGCCCAATCCGCGGATCAATTGGAAGCGATTGTCTCAACCGACCTGGGAACTTTTCGCTTCGAGTTCGCGCCGGACAAAGCACCGAAGCACGTCGAGCAGTTCTTGAAGCTCGCCCGGCAAGGCTACTACGACGGCAGCGCATTCTTCCGGGTGGTGGCGAACGGCATCATCCAGGGTGGCGACCCGCTGCTCAAAGATCCCAAGACCGCGAAGAACCTATGGGGCACGGGCGGCCTCAATCTGCTGCCGGGCGAATTCAGCGATTTGAAACATGTCGCCGGAGTGGTCTCCACTGTCCGTATTCCGAACAAGCCCGACAGCGACGGCGCTCAGTTTTTTGTTTGCGTGGTTCCACAGGCTTCGCTCGATGGGCAGTACTCGGCATTCGGACGCGTGACCGAAGGCATGGACGTGGTGGCGCGAATCTCGCAGGCGCCCGCTGACGCGAACAGCATCACGGACAAGCCGGTTCGAATTCTCAAGGTCACCATCGAGAAGAAGAAGGAAGAGCCGTTTCTCAACGCCACGCCCGCGGAGCTGCGCAGGACCGTCACACTGAAGACGACGCTCGGTACGCTTAAGATCCAGATGGAACCGGATTGGGCGCCCAATCATGTGCGGAACTTTCTCAAGCTCACTACCACCGGCTGGTACAACGGCACGGTGTTCCACCGTATTTCGAAAGAGTTCGTGGTGCAAGGAGGGCTGAGCACGGACCGGTCCAGCGGCCCGTATCATTCGGCGGATCGCTGGGTGCATCCGGTCAAGGGTGAGTTCAGAGACGACGTCAAACACGTCCGCGGCATTGTTTCGATGGCCCGCACGGACGATCCGGACTCGGCAACAACCTCCTTCTTCCTCATGCTCGGCGCCGCTCCCCATCTGGACGGGAAATACTCCGCCTTCGGACGCATCATCCAGGGTATGGAAATCCTGGATGCATTCGAGAAGGAAGATTTGGATGGAGAGACGCCCAAGCGGCGTCTCGAAGTGATCGAGGCCACCATCGATTAATGATCTGGTCCAATTCCCTACGGGCTCTTAGATCACGCAACTACCGGCTCTTCTTCGGCGGCCAGAGCATTTCCCTGATCGGCACTTGGATGACCCGCATCGCGATGAGCTGGCTGGTCTACCGCTTGACCAACTCCGCTCTGCTGTTGGGAATCATTGGATTCGCCGGCCAGATCCCCGCGTTCTTTCTATCGCCCCTGGCCGGTGTTTGGATCGATCGCTGGGACCGCCGCCGCACGCTGATCTGGACGCAGGTGCTTTCCCTGCTCCAATCGGGCGCGCTCGCTTGGCTGACCCTGAGCGGAACGGTTACCATCCGGTCGCTTATGTTCCTGGCCGCGTTTCAGGGACTCATCAACGCCTTCGACATGCCCGCGAGGCAGTCCTTCGTGGTGGAGATGGTCGAACAGCGAACGGACTTGAGCAATGCGATCGCACTCAATTCGTCCATGGTCAATGGAGCCCGGCTCATCGGACCCGCCGTCGCTGGAGTTGTCATCGCGGCCGTGGGCGAAGGTTACTGTTTCCTCATCGACGCGATCAGCTACGTCGCGGTGGTCCTGTCACTGTTGGCCATGCGCACGCAGCCGGCGGCCAAGGAAGTAAAGCGGAAGCGAGTCCTGCCGGAGATGGCCGAAGGCTGGCGTTACGTGAGGGAGTCTTCCGCGATTCGAGGCATACTGATCCTGCTCGCCTTAGTGAGCCTGGTCGGGTCGCCCTACTCGGTCCTCATGCCCATGCTCGCCGGAGGCGTTCTGCATGGCGGCGCGCACACGCTCGGCTTTCTCATGGCCGCATCGGGCGTCGGAGCGCTCACGAGCGCCATTAGCCTGGCGGTCCGCAAGTCGGTCGTGGGTTTGGGAAAAATGATCGCGATCTCGTCGGGTATGTTCGGAGCCGCGCTCATCCTGCTCGGATTGGCCAAAGTCTTCTGGCTGGCGTTGCTGCTGATGCTCTTCACAGGTTTTGGAATGATGCAGCAGATGGCGGCGAGCAACACAATTCTTCAGACTATCGTCGCGGATGATAAGCGCGGACGGGTCATGTCTTTCTATACACTGGCCGTGCTAGGGCTGATGCCCTTTGGGAGCTTGCTGGCCGGCTCGCTGGCCGCGCGGATCGGCGCTCCGGCTACGCTGATCTGGGGCGGGATCGTCTGCGTGGCGGGCTCACTTTGGTTCACGCGGGAGCTCCCCCGGTTGCGGGAGACCGTGCGCCCCATCTATCGAACCCTGGGCATCCTGCCCGCCGGCATCGAGACGTAGTGCGGGGTGTATCGGGTGCGCGACCCTGCGGTCGCGCCATTGGGAGATCCGCATTGATACTCTGGGAACAGGAGGAAGGCATATGGCGCGGGTTATCGACCTCGAAGGTCTTCCGGATCCAGTAGCAACGGCCATCACTGAGACGGTTCTGAATTTGAAGAACCGTTACAAGACGCACGACGATAAGCAGTTGAGCGAAGTCACCGGAAAGACGCTCAGGGATCTCCCTTCGCGCTCGGGCAGAGTCATCGGATCTCTGCGTCGGGTCGACCTCTATGAAGACCGGTAACGGTTCGTTCTTTGTTGATACAAATGTTCTCGTATACGCAGCCATCACGAACGATCCCCGGCATAAAGTAGCCAAAGAGTTGCTCATGGATTCCGGCCAAGGAATTCTGTATATCTCTCCACAAATCGTCACAGAGTTCTATTCAACAATCACGAGTTCGAAGCGAGTCACGGAGCCCTATTTGCCGCTTGAAGCTATCGCCTTTCTCGAAACGCTCCTCGCCTATGAACACATTTCCGTACTCGCGATTACGCCCGGCATACCTGCTCGTTTGTTCGAACTTCTCAGGAACCGGGATGTCAGAGGCCCGCACGTCTTCGACTTGCAAATCGCGGCCACCATGCTCGCGCACGGCGTTACGAAGCTCTTTACTTACAACGGCGCTGACTTCAAGCAGCTCCCGGACATTGAAGTCGTCGACCCCTCGGTGGTCAGAATATGATTCACGCATTATGCTCTGTTGCCAAACGTCATCCCATCCGATATGTCGCTTGAGTGTCTACATCTACCGAAATACCCACCTTGCCCCGCCCTTCCGCCGAAGTAGATACTTCGCTCGGAATGATCGCTCGCGCCATCAAGTCCCGGACTGAGGCCGCGAAGGCGGAAGCGGCTGCGGGACCCGATACCATTGCCCCCGCCGTCCCGGCAACCTTGACCGACCTTGGCATTCCAGAGTCGATGGTCGAGCAACTCATCCTGAAATACCTTTACTTTCGCGGAGAAGTCCTGGGAAGGGACCTGGCAGTCCTGCTCGGTCTCCAATTCAGCGTGATTGACGGGCTCTTGGAGACGCTCAAACGCCAGCAAAGAGTCGGTGTCAAGAAATCGCTCGGCATGGGCAACAGTACCGCCCTGTTCATGCTGACGGAAACGGGGCGCGCCGGAGCGCGGGAACACCTGGAGTACAACCAGTACACCGGTCCGGTCCCGGTCCCGCTGGAGCAGTATGCCTCCCTTGTGCGGCAACAGCGCTTGCAGGAGAACTGGCTCAACCCGGAGACCCTCAAACGGGCTTTCGAGCATCTGGTGGTGGAGCAGGACATTCTGGCCAAGATCGGTCCGGCTGTCAACGCGAGCAAGTCGTTCTTGATTTACGGACAGCCGGGAAATGGCAAGACCGCTTTAGCAGAGGCGCTGTTTAGCGTGGAAAGCACTCCGGTGTATCTTCCTTACGCCATCGAGTGCCAGGGCAACATCGTTCAAGTCTACGATCCGATTTATCACCAAAAGGTCGAAGAAGAGGAAGACTTTCTCGCCGGTCTGGTTTCCCAGCTAGCTTTTGATCACCGTTGGGCCAAGTGCCGCCGTCCCTTCATCGTCACGGGCGGCGAACTTACGCCGGACATGCTGGACTTGAGCTACAACAAAGTCTCGAAAACCTACGACGCGCCGTTCCAGGTGAAAGCGAACAACGGGATCTACCTCATTGACGACTTCGGCCGGCAGAAAGCCACCCCGGCGGAGATCCTCAACCGCTGGATCGTACCCATGGAGCGGCGTGTCGACTACTTGAGCTTCGAGGCCGGCGGCAAGATGACCGTACCGTTCGAGGCGTTCCTGATCTTTTCGACTAACCTCACGCCGGACTCGCTCGGCGATGAAGCGTTCCTGCGTCGCATTCAATACAAAATGTTTCTGCGCAGCCCGAGAGCGCCCGAGTTCCTGCTCATCTTCGAGCGTTTTGCCGCGTCGCGCCAGTTGGAGTTTCCACCAGGGCTCCCTGAAAGGTTCCTCAACAAGCACTACGTGCAAGGCGGGAAACGTCTCCGCCGCTGCCATCCTCGTGATGTGATCAGCCATGCCATCGACATCGCGAATTTCGAGGGATTACCGAGAGAGTTAACCGAGGACCTGCTCGACCGGGCGTTCTACTCCTGTTTCGTGGAAAACGTCGATACGGACGGTTAGCCCAGCCGCAACCCCGCCCTGACGGCACGGGGCTTGAAGCCCTAGGGCGTCAGCCCAGGGGTAAGGTATACCAGAAAAAGGGCGGCTCGTCAGCGAAACGAGCCGCCCCGGATCAACCTGAAATCCACAAAGGAGGATGTGGCACTGCGTCCAGGTGATCCTAAGACTGTGCCCTTTACACATAACCCTGGGCTGACGCCCTGGGCTTCATCGGGTCAAGCCCCGTCCCATCAGGGCGGGGTCATTCAACCCGCAGATTGTTGGTGACCGCGAACACGCCGGGCACTTGGTTTGCGCGCACGTACGCGAGCTCCTTGTCCATCTCCGTTCCAACCACGCCTTCGAGCGTCACGTGGCCGTTCTTCACGATGAGGTGGATAGAGGGGACAGCGCCCAAGGCGTATCGCTGCAGCGGTCCATAGCCGAAGACGGCACGGTAAGTGCGCCATCGAATCTGGTTGTCGAAGGGTGACAGCGGCAGCACCTCGATCTCGTTCTTCACCTCAGTCACGCCTTCCAGATGCTTGACCGACTTGCCGGCGTCGTCCTTCAACACCGGGTCGACTACCTCACCCGTCAAAGTTACGACTCCGCTGTCAACGTGGAACGACAGGTTGTCGAACACGTTGTAATATGGCTGCATTATCAGCTCATGCCGGACCCGGTCCTCCAGCGACTGAGGTCCGCGCGTCGCCGAGCCGGGACCTGTCTTGGGTGACCCAAAGAGGAACGCCGGAACGGCCAGAAACACGCCTGTTATGAATAACCTGTTCATATCTTTCTTCTCCCTACGTTTCATTGGACGCCCGAGTGCGACTGTGGTTGCAGAGCCACACGAAAATAAACTTGAAACCTTTCGGGCCGTCTTTTCGAAGCGCCAAACGGGTGGTTGACACGCGGGGGGGCTGCAAGTGATATGATATGGCCCATGCGCAAACTCCTCATTCTGTCCCTCTCGACAGCTCTTGCTTTAGTGTTGTCCTTTACTCTTTTTGCCCAGCCGCCACAAGGAAAGGGCGGGGGTGGTGGAAAAGGTGCTCCGCACACCAATCTGAAGATTCTTCCCGACGACGCTAATTTGGTTCCGACCATGCGGTCCTTCACCGTGGCGCTCGGCGTCCAGTGCGACTTCTGCCACGCGCAGGATCGCGCCAGCGATGAGAAGTCCCAGAAGGTCACGGCTCGCATGATGCTGAACATGACCAAAGAAATCAACTCGAAGTTCCCGGATGGCAAGAATCACGTTGCCTGCTTTACCTGCCATCGTGGCTCCAACAAGCCCCTGATGGAACCGCCGGCAGCCCAATAGCTTCCGCCGCGGTCCTGCAGCGATGCCGCTCGATGGCCTACGTGTGCTTTCGCTCGAAAGCCGGCGCGCGGGTGAAATGGAGCGGCTCATCCGCAATCAGGGCGGTGTTCCCTTTGTCGCGCCGTCCATGCGGGAAGTTTCGCTGGCCGACAACATTCAAGCGTTTGAGTTCGCCGCCAAGCTAATTGGCGGCGAATTAGATTTAGTAATCTTCCTTACCGGCGTGGGCGCACGCCTCCTGAACCAGATTTTGGAGACGCGTTATCCCCCTCAGACATTTATCGAAGCTCTCCGCCGCGTGGCCGTGGTGGTACGTGGCTCCAAGCCCGCGGGAGTCATGCGCGAGTGGGGCGTCCCCGTCGCGGTTGCGGTTCCCGAGCCGAATACCTGGCGAGAGATACTCTCTTCCATGGAAGGCCGTCCCGAAAAGCGGATCGCCATCCAGGAGTACGGCCGCCCCGCGGTCGAACTGGTGGAGGGACTGCGGCACCGGGGCTCGCAGGTCACTCTTGTTCCCGTATATCAGTGGGACCTCCCGGAAGATACAGCGCCCCTCCGCGAGGCCACCCACAGGCTCGCTGCGGGTGACTTCGATGTCTTGCTACTGACCACGTCGATACAGATGACACACCTGTTGCGCATCGCGGCGGCGGAGGGGCTCGAAGAGCAAGCGCGGCGCTCACTCACGCGGCTGGTAATTGCCTCGGTCGGTCCCAGCACCAGCGAGACGCTTCGCGAGCACGGGATCGAGCCCGACCTGGAGCCGTCCCACCCCAAGATGGGTTTCCTGGTGAACGAGACAGCGGCCCGCGCCTCTGAAATCCTACAATCAAAGCGTGGGGAGCCCCGGTAAGGACAAAAGCCCGAGTGCGGCAGCTTTGATCGCTCGCTATGCCTCCATCGCGACGCTCTTGCCTGCTTCCGTGGCCGGCGGATTCGCCATTGGCTACGGGCTCGACCGTTTGTTCTCGACCAGCTATTTGAAAGTCGTGTTTCTCGTTCTGGGGGTTGTCGCGGGCATCATACAATTGGTGCGCGATCTGTCCCGTGCCGAGTGACTTCTATGAGCTGGCCCTACGCCGGATCCAGCGGCTGACCATTGCCATCGGCGCGATCGTCCCCCTGGTTGCCTTACCTCTGCGAGGCCGCGCGTTTGCTCTGGGGTTGCTCGCGGGAGCAACCCTGTCTTACTTCAATTTCACTTGGCTCAAGTCGCTGGCGGAAGCGCTCGGCGACGCCGGAAGGACGCCATTACGCGGCTCCGCCGTGTTTCTGGTCCTGCGTTACGGCATCGCGGCGGGCGCCATCTATGTTATAGTGACTTTTACTGGAATCGCTCTGGGAGCTGTACTGATAGGGCTGCTCGCGAATATCGCCGCCGTCCTCCTCGAAATCCTGTACGAGCTGGTTTTTCTAAAGAATCAATAAGCACTATGGAAGAATTGACCGAGCTCTTCAACGAGCACCTTGCAGGTCCGGCAAACAGCGTTTTGGGCATGTTCAATGTCGTGGCTGAGAACCCGGCTAAGCCATGGCAGGGATGGCTCGTAATGGAATTGCTGGTAGTTGCCATTCTCGTGGTGCTGGTAGCCGTGTTACGGTCGAGCTTCTCGGTAGAGAAGCCGGGCAAGTTGCAGCATCTCTTCGAGGTTTTCTATAGCTTCTTGTACGACACCGCGGAAGAGTGCGGCCTGCACCATCCGGGCAAGTTCGTGCCGTACTTCGGGACCGTTTTCCTGTTCATCTTGCTCATGAATCTGATCGGCATCATCCCGGTGTTCGAGTCGCCGACAATGTATGCCTGGGTTCCTTGTGGATTGGCCATCTGCACGTTCCTCTACTACAACTACATGGGGTTCCGGCATAACGGCATCCGCTACCTGGCTCACTTTGCCGGGCCCATCTGGTGGCTAATGCCGTTGATGATTCCGATTGAGTTGGTGAGCCATTTCGCGCGGCCGCTTTCGCTCACGTTTCGTCTTTACGGCAACATGTTCGCCGGGGAGACCGTCACCAACGTCTTCCTGCACATGACGTATTTGATTTTCCCGGCCGTGTTCATGGGCTTGCACGTGTTTGTCGCGTTCTTGCAGGCCTACATTTTTACCCTGCTCACCATCATCTACGTGAGCGGATCGACGGCGACCGAGCATTGATTCATAGTGATTGGCATCATCTCCATCGAGTGTGAGCCGCCAACCCCCCAGGGCTGGACCGGAACCACCTCCTCGGCGGAATTTCATAGCAAAGGAAGATAGAGAAAATGAGTAAGAGAAGAGTGTTTTTTTTCCTGGCCGCGTTTCTGCTCCTCTGCGCCACCCCCATGTTCGCCCAGGGGACCGGCGGCAGCGGCATTACCGCGGGTGAATTGAAGTTTCTAGGCGGCGCCATCGGCATGGGCATCGCCAGCGGCCTTTGCGGCATCGGTCAGGGCAAGGCCGTCTCGGGCGCGGCGGAAGCTATCGCGCGCAACCCCGGAGCCGCCGCAGGCATCCGCTTCGCACTGATTCTGGGCCTGGCGTTTATCGAATCGCTGGCCATTTATACACTAGCCTTCGTGTTCTCGAAGTAGCTTGTGGGGCGGACCCCCTGGACCCGCTCCAACGGAGTCAAAAAAATGAAGCCGACGAGGGCGTCGGCTGCGGACCAGGGGGTCCGCCCCACAATTTCAGGATGAAGCTCCACGGCATTTTCCCACCCATCGCCACGCCGTTCGACCACAAGGGCGATCTTTACAAAGTCAAGGTCCAGCACAACGTTGAAAAGTGGAATCGAACCGGCCTCGCCGGTTATTGCGTCTGCGGTTCGACAGGCGAGAGCGTCTATCTCACCACGGAAGAAAAGGTCCAGATGTGGGAGTGGGTCGCTCAATACGCCGATTCCGCGAAGCTCCTGATCGCAGGGACAGGGGTCGAGGGCGTGCGGGAAACCATCGCGCTGACCAATCAGGCCGCCGGTCTGGGCTATAAGGTGGCGATGGTGCGGACACCGCACTACTACAAGAATCTTTTGAACAATCCCGGCGCCCAGGCACTGTATTTCCGCGCCGTGGCCGACCAAGCCAAGATTCCGTTGATGATCTACAATTGGCCGCAGGCCACCGGGATCGACATCATGCCCGAAGCGGTCGCCGCGTTGTCGGAGCATCCTAACATCATCGCGATCAAGGAGAGCTCGGGCAGCCTCGAAAAAGTGATGCAAATGATCCGCGAGACCAAGCCGGGCTTTCAGGTCTTGACCGGATCCGCGCCCACTCTCGCGCCGCACCTAGCTGTGGGCTGCGTCGGAGCCGTGTTGGCATTCGCCAATGCCGCTCCCTACGCGACCATCAGCATTTGGGAAGCGCATCGCACACGCGAGACGGCGGCCGCCCTCGATTGGCAGAACCGCATCGCGCGCGCCGCCCAATTGGTCACCACCAAGTACGGTGTGCCGGGCTTGAAGTACGCGATGGATCTGATGGGTTACTACGGCGGTCCGCCGCGGCTGCCGCTGATTCCGGTTACGCAGCCCGCTCAGAAAGAGATTGAGCAGGCATTCGACGGTCTGAAGGGCTAGCCGGATCTTTGTATAACCCCGGGCTGACGCCCTGCGGCTTTATCGGGTCAAGCCGCGTCCCGTTAAGGGCGGGGTTACTTCGGGACGGATCACCCCATAGCCGGCGCCCAGCACCGCCATAAACAACGCCAGCACGTTGCTGTGGCCGATGTTCACCTCTCCCCAGCCGCTGATCATGATGGCCAGGATTATCGCGATACCGGCGTGCAAGATCCAGCGCTGGCTGGCTGGGATGCGCCGTAGCCCGGTCCAAAAATCGTAGAGCGCCCGGCCCAGAATCCACAGTAAAGCCATCAACCCTGGAACACCTCGGTCGGCTGCGTATTGGAAGTAGATGTTGTGCAAGTGCTCCATATACCATTCCTTTGGAAGCGGGTTGGGAGCATCCGCGGGAAGGTAGAGCTGATACTGATACTTCGGCTCGTCCGGACCAATCCCAAAGAACGGATGAGCCTTCACCATGGCCCATCCGACCTCTTGCAAGACGTGCCGGTGTTCATTCGAATCGAGGTTCCCCGGATGCGCATGGAAGGTGGAAAACACCCGGTCGCGCAGCTCGAACGGGTTAGCGAGCAAAAGCAACCCTGCCACGGCGGGAACGGCAAGCACCATCCAGCGCCTCCAGAACCAGGTAAGATATAACGCTCCGGCCGCGGTTCCCGGCCACATGCTCCGCGTATACGCCGCCAGAAGCGCCGCGCTGATCACCACTCCGGCGGGAATGAGCCAAACTCGATCGAGCAGGTTGCTGCCGAAGAACAGAAAGGCGCCGATCAGGAGCAGCACGATCATCATCTCGGCACTGAGAGTCATCCAATGATCCATGAAGCCCTTGATGCGTTCGCCCACGTAGTAATCGTAGAAGTTCACATGAGCCGCTTTAGCCGCCATGTACTTGCGCGCAAACTGCACCAATCCCCAGCTTCCCGATAGAACGGCGGCCGCGGCGCATCCCATCAAGAGGCCCCGAAGCTGACGCGCGGTGCGGAAGGTCGACGCGACCAAGAACAGCATCAAGTAGACGTAGAACTTTTTGAGCTGAGGGAATCCTTCCCGATCGTGCCCGTTCACCAGCAAGGAAACCACCGTGAGGCCGATCCAGGCTAAGATAGGCAGCGTAATCGGCGGCCAGCGCCACTCGGTCCTGGTCAGGAAGATGGCGACGAGCGCCAGGCCCATCAGGATCTCGAAGGCGGCGATGGACATCAGCGAAGCAACGGCCGCCGCCCCGGAGAGGTACATCGGCAGATCCTGTTTAGCCATTTCAATAACGGGGGACGGAGGGATCGATGGCCAAGCTCCACTCGTCGATTCCGCCCGACATGCTCTGGCAGGCTTCCAGCCCTTGTTCGCGGAGCCAGTGTACTACATTCAAGCTGCGCACTCCGTGGTGGCAGTAGACGATCAGGGCGCCGTCATCAGCCTTAGCTTCGAGCGATTGAAGTTCGGCGGGAACAGAGCGCATAGGGATAAGTTCGCCGCCCTCGATGCGCGCGAGCGCAAATTCCTGGGGCTCCCGCACGTCGATCAAGTGAATCTTCGCGCCGGCGTCTAAGCAACGCTTGACCTCTTGCGGCGTGACCTCCAGGGGAAGGGGCATGATCGACGATATCACTTCACATCACTTAACCGTTTGCAGCGCATGCGCCAAGGCAATCACGCCGATCGCGTCGGTTTGATCGTCTAGGGAAAATCGTTCCGTTCCCGGATACACCACAAAACGCTCCTTCGGGCCAAGGTCGGCGCACGCCGAATGAAATCCGCGCTCGACCTTAGGCGCTGAACTGCGCTTGACTTCGATCGCCCAGAGATCTCCGCCTGGCAGAGTAAGAATCAAATCGACCTCAGTTCCGTTGGCTGTGCGATAGTAATGCGCCTCGGTTCCATCCGGAGCAGCGGCGATCAGAGTTTCGATGACGAAGCTCTCCCAGGTCTGTCCGATGACAGGATGACTGAGCAGCGCTTCCTTGTCCCGTATTCCGAGCAGGGCATGCGCGATGCCGCTGTCGCGCACATAGACCTTGGGCGACTTTACCATCCTCTTACCGGCATTGCGGTGCCACCCCGGCAGCCGCCGCACGAGTAGGAGGTCGACTAGCAGGTCAAGATATCCGGCGACTGTATTGCCGCTGACTCCCAGGCCCCGCGCCAGATTCGCGGCATTGAGAACCTGAGACTGATTGTGAGCTAGCATGGTCCAGAACCGCCGCAGGGTTTCGGCTGGGATGCGTGGGCCGAACTGCGGAACGTCGCGTTCCAGATAAGTTCGGATGAAGTTGCGGCGCCACTCCATGCTGAGGTCATCGGTCCCGGCGAGGAAGCTGAGCGGAAAACCTCCTCGGACCCAAAGCGTTTCTGTGTCGGAAGGCGCGACCTCTAATGCATCGAAGGGGCCAAGCTCCAAGTATGCAATGCGGCCGGCCAAGCTTTCGCCGGACTGCTTGAGCAAGTCCATCGATGCCGATCCAAGGAAGAGGAACCTTCCATTGGCCTTTCCGTGCCGACGGCCTTGGTCAATGATGCCCCTCAGCCGTTGAAATAATTCGGGGACGCGTTGAACTTCATCTAGAATCACCAACTCGTTTTCGTGATCCGCGAAGTAGCGCGCGGGATCGGAGAGCTTAGCGCGCTGATCCTCGTCCTCTAGGTCGAGGTAGACGGATGTCTGCCGTGCGCCAATCTGTAAGGCAAGCGTAGTCTTCCCTGCCTGACGGGGTCCGAGGAGGACTACGGCAGGGGTGTGCTGGAGCAGGTAGGACAGGCGGGCACTCCGGTGCCGGTACAACATGTATGTAATTATAGAGCCTTCCTCTATATTTGCATAACTCTTTGTATCCGTAAGAAATTGCTGGAGATAGTTATAGGTAAGATTGTGAGACTTTGGTGACGAAACCAACGTTCACAAGGTGTCAACGCGGCGCAGGGGGCACGCAACGGGCGGAGAGTCAGAACTTCTTGAGCTCTTCCATCAGGCCGGTGAGGCCCTTCTTGCGGTAGATCGAGATCAAGCGCTGTTCTTCCGGGGAAGGCGCCACCACGCCGCGCAGACTGGGGTCGTCCAACTCACTGCGGCTGGGAATCCAATAGGTCCCGTCCGCGAAGCCGACGCTCGACACAAACCCGCGCATGCTTTGAATCGAGGTCTTGTCCGAAAACCGCAGCGCCGCTTCCTGCACCACCTGACTGGAGCGGCCGGGAGCGACCGCCAGTTCCGCCGGCATCGAAGCCGCCATGAACTCATGCCCTTGCTGATCCTTCACGATCCAGCCGATCTCAAAATACTTTACTGGCCGCGGGGAACGATTCTTGACTTCGAACCAAGGCGCCCTCGCCTCATTCCCGGAAATCTTGGCGGTCCCGTCTTTGGGCTCGATGGGAGAGTCGGGCACTTGCAGAAACGCAAACTGCATCTCGCGGTCAGGCTCCGCGTTGGTCGCGTGGGAGACCATCTCGACCGAGGGTTGAGTCCGTTCCGCGTCCCGCGCGATGCTCGCCACCATCCGGTCTTGCAGACCTTGCTGTCCCGCGGTCTCCAGCAACGCCTTGAAGTAAGTCCGTTCCCGCTGAGCTTCGAGCTCCAGAAGCGTCATGCTGCGATGCGAGTCCAGTTTGTCTGGACCGTAGAAACTTAAGTCTTCAAACAGAACGCCGTCCAGTTGCACTTCGACCGAGGGACTGTTCTGACCCACCGTCATGGGACGCACCAACTTCAGATCGATACGGAGAGGAAAGGTATCGTTCGGGGTGATATTCAGGCTAGGAACGCGCACGGTGGCTTTTCCGCCCGGCGTTCCCTCCTGCGCCAAGACCACGACGGTGATGCCGCGTACCCGGTGTTTGCTGGAGTTACGCAGCGAAAGCGTGTAATGCAGATCCAGAACATACGCGCCGCCGCGCATGGTCGCCTTGGATTGGCCCGGATCCGAAGAGATGACCGTTACCGGCGTGTCCTTCGGAAAGTCAAACTTAAGTCCCGGCGTTTGCGCGCTCGCGGACAGAGCTGCCGCCACGATAATAATTGCTGTCTTACAAAACGTCACTGTACTCTGCGCCTTCTTAACTACTTCAAATACTTACTGCGAATAAACCGTCGCGATGGTGATCTGGCTCGTGTCCGAATCGATATACCGGGCACTGGCCGATCCCTCCATACTCACCGACACGGAAACCGGCTGAAGCATTCCCTGCGAAACCTTACGCTCAAGAGCACTGCCGTTTTGCTGCTTCAGCTCAATCCCCTCGGAGGACACCTTCATCACTGGACCGCTCGCTTCCATAGTGGCAACCGCCTGTCCGTGGGCTACCGCACGCACCGCACGCACTAAAGATTCGTTGGTCGAGGACGGAACATTCAACATCCACGCCACCGCGAGCAACGCCGCCACGCCGGTCGCGAACGCAGGCGTCCGCCATCCAAAACTGATTTGC
>Ga0207110_10131_pt1 | contig 18590 bp, 16 predicted proteins | sample Alteio_BWMinHeat_74_FD_153582 | JGI IMG/M metagenome (GOLD analysis project Ga0207110, IMG submission 153582) | Enriched cells from forest soil in Barre Woods Harvard Forest LTER site, Petersham, Massachusetts, United States -... | ecosystem: Environmental > Terrestrial > Soil > Temperate forest >...
GTCGTTGCCACACATCGGCGGGATCGGTTGAGCCGCCTGCCGTTGTGGTCCGGTTGCTGCATCACCTGGAGCAATGCGGTCATAGCCGTGGGTTGGGATTTTGCCGAACGCGTGCTGGCCGAGCAAGCTGCGGCGCCAGCCTCCCGCGACAAACCCGTCGAAGTGCAAGGTGGCCGAATTCGGAGTTCCGATCGAGCCGTTCCTGTTCTCGCGAGTGAAGTGCTGGCCCACGAATGCGGCCACACCTGGCAAGCCCGCAGGCTGGGCGCGCTGTATTGGCTCGTCGGCGGCACATTCACGCTTTTTCGCGAAGGCCGGCACTTGTGGAACGGCTTCGAGAATCAGGCCAGCGAAATGGGCCAATTCGGAGGCATCGTGAACGGCTCGGTGTGCCCGGAATTGATGGCCAGGCTGTGTCCGCATTGACATTACATCGACAAAAAAAGGGGACACGTCGCTCCGAAGAGACGCCGTGCCCCATTTCATTCCAGAATAAACATTCAAAGATTCATTCGCTGCCGGCAGTTTTGTTCAGGTTTTCCATGCGGCGCAGCGGAAGCATCTTCCAGGCCCAACCGGTTTCGTCACGGTAGTCCGCCGCAATGTAGCTGTTAATTCCGCCGCCGAAGTAGACCTTGGAGGAGCTGAAGAATATCTTCGAGGGATACGTCTTTCCATCCCACTCGGTCTTGTACACCCAGCCGTCCACGTTTCCGAGCCGTTTCGTGCCTTCGTAAATCAGCTTCGTCTGCCCCAAGGCCTTCACTTCGGTCTTCGGATACTGGTGGACGACAATCGTCGCTTGGGCGTCGCCATTCTTGGTGACAATAAAAGTTCCCAGGTCGCCGACGTAGCCGAAGTTCGGCGCCGACAACTCCGCCTTCGCGTCTGCTTCCTCGACCCTGCCAATTTGGATGCGGATGGGCTGTTGCTCCTTGGGCTCCTCCGCGGTCATCGGGCAAGCGGCCAGGAAGGCAGTGGCCGCCAACGCAAACAACACGATTCGAGAGTAGTGATGCAACATGGTGGAATCTCCTTGCCCAAGTTACGAGCCGTCACCCCGAATTCGGGAAATGACACTTCACGCCACGGTTCGAAAGTGGTTCGCCACGCGCGAATACGTTGACAGGGATCGGCACATTCAAGCCTTGGCGCGATGGACCCGATGGGCATTGGAAATCTTAGAGGCGGCCGGTGAAGACAGCGTTAAGCACTGGTGAATTGCCCGCGAACATTCACTGCTGTTCACCACGGTTCTTGCGGTTAGAGAAGACTTGACGCGCCGCGTGACGAATGACACTCGCGGAGCGTGAGAGCTACATTCCCAACCGTCGCAAACGGAACATGTCGATGGGCAATGCCGTCTTACCCTTTTCCACCAGGTCCGCCATAATCTCTCCCACTACCGACGAGAACTTGAACCCGTGCCCCGAGAACCCCGCCGCAATGGCCACCTGGGGTTGTTCCGGGTGCAAATCGAGGATGAAATGCCGGTCGGGAGTGAGCGTGTAGATGCAGACTTCCGCACGCCGCCGTGGGCCATTCACGGCGGGAAGATGGCGGTTGAGAAATCCGCGGATCGAGCGCTCATCTTCGGGGGTCACTTTCCGGTCAATCGCGGCAGGATCGGACAACTCGGGCGCTCCGTAATGGCGAGCGATCTTGTGGCCGTTGGCGTCGATTACCGGCAGGCCGTAAAAGACGCCATCCGGCACTTCCGCCAGATAGATCGGAAACCGATCGCGGCGGAACCTGCGGTCGTCTGCGGTTCCGTACCATTGCATCGTTTGCCGCATCACAGTCAATTGCTTGCCCCAATGCGCAAGCAACTGTCCCGCCCACGGGCCGGCGGTAATCACCAGTCGCTCGGCGAAATAGCGGTCCCGATCCGTCACTACTTCCACACCAGATCCGGAAGCTTGCCAGGCCCTGACGGATTCCAAAGGATGAATCTTGGCGCCAAGTTTTTGCGCCGCTTTCAAATGGCTCTCCACGCAATCCTCGACGAACAGAAACCCGGCTTCGTGCTCCAGGATTCCCGTATATTCCTCGGGAAATCGAAAGACCGGAAATCGCTTGCGGATGTCTTGAGCACTCAGCATCTCCACCGGCAGACGATGTTCCCGTGCCGCCGTTTGCACTCCCTGCATCATCTCGCTGCCCGGCAAGCCCAGGCTCAGGCAGCCGCATTCGGTCAGAAGATGCCGCCCCGCAATTTGTTCGAGACCGTACCAGCGCTCATACGCGCGCAAGACCAGCGGCACGTAATTCGGATGCTCGTAATAGGCTTTGCGAATGACACGGGTGTGGCCGTGGGAACTGCCCAGCTTGTGGACGAGGTCGAATTGCTCCAGCCCCAGCACCCGGCGGCCACGGCGGGCCAGCTCGAAAAGAGTGGCCGACCCCATGCCGCCGGCGCCAAGGACTACGACGTCGAAATGGTTCTTATTCATTGCCGGGTTTCTTCGGGGGCGCGGGATCGGCGGCCGAAGTGTGATCGTGAACGATGCGCCAGCCTTCGGGCAGCTTCCGCACGATCAGCGTGAAAAGGCCTTCGGGCTTGTCCGCTTTCATTTCCAGTTTCCAGCGGCCGCGTGCGATGACGGTTTCCGGCCCCACGCTGTCGAGCACCAGTTCGCTGAACGTGAGCTTGCCCATCTCCTTACCGTCGTCCTGATAGCGCTTGCGATAGCGGTCATAGGTTTCTTGCCAGCCCTTGGTCTTGTTGTTGCCGGAATAAAAACTCAGCTCTGGCGAGTTCCAGTAGCCCGCCATGAACCCTTTCAAGTCGCCCTGGTTCCAGGCCGTCACTTGATCTTCAAGCAATCGTTGAACGGCCTTGCTCGTTGCTTCATCGGCTAACCCACCCAAACCGACTGTGGGCTTCTCCTTATCTGGTTCGATTCGCGGCGAATCGGCGATGACCACATTGTTGCTGGCGAAGAAGCCGCCGATGGCGAAAATAGACCGTCCATTGGAATTGCTATCGTTCTTTCGCGCGAATCCCTGAATGGTGAACATGACCGACGCCAGGGCCAGAAAGAATGCGGTCAGTGCCGGCAGAAACCAACGCGACCGGTGGGAAACGGAAAAGAGTTTATTCATCGCATCGCCCTCGCTGAATAGCAGATTGACCGACCGCAGTCATGTATAGCCCTGGGCCAGCTTGGAGGCAAACACCCCGCCCGGAACACCGTTACAGGCATCGGAACGATTTGGCCAACGACGGGCTCGAAGCGAAATACTCCATTCGGTCGAATAGAGCTTGCATGCGTTTGGCGACCAGCGTTCGATCCTCATAATACCGCTTTTCCCGGTATAGCCGATGCAACCAATTGGCGGCCCCCAGCACCATGCCGGTCCAATCCAACACTCGTGCCAGCGTGGCTTCCACATCATCGAAAGGGCGCACTTGCCGGTAGGCCGCGATGCCGACCGCGAACATCGATTGGTGGTCGCCGATCAGGCTGCCCAGCATTCGGGCCAGGTCGGTCGCGGGATGGTCGATTCGCATGCTGCCGTAGTCAATGATGCCGCTCACGTTCGCTCCGGAGAACAACACGTGGTCGTGCCAAATGTCACAGATGCATGGCTGCAAGCGACGTTTGTCGGTCCAGCACTCCAACCGCAGCCGAATTTCGGGCAGAAACGGCGGCAAGAGCAGCCAAATTCGCCGCGCGACGGCCGTAACCGGGTCGAGTTCTTCCGGGGAAAACTCGGGACGCCAGCCGGAGCGAAGGAGAGCATCCCATTCCCGCACACTCTGCATCCGTCGAATAACCGATGGCGGAGTCTCGATAAGCGATTCCCGTTGCCAAACGTGGTGCAAACTGGCCAGCGCCTGGCAGGCTGCTTGCACACGCTCAAGAGACGGTTGCAAACGAAAATCGGCCGTACCGCTCATCCATTCCGTAAGGTCCCAGAACCGGGCGGCTCGAACCTGCCAGGACCTTTCGTCGCGCGCGCGCTGAACGACGGGAACGAAGTTCAATCCATGGAGACAGGCCATTCCCATCCATCGGTGAACTCGACCCAGCCGCTCCGAATCCTGAAAATCGGCTGGCCAGGCTTTCAGACGGAGTATTTGTCCCAAGATGAGAACTCGCCACAGGCGAGCCCCGCTGAATCCGCCGGCACTGCCCAGGGGAATACACTGGCAGGGCGATGGCAAGCGATACGCCCCCAACACGTCACCGGCTGCGATTTCGAGAGGATCGGCAGGCATAGTTCAATGCGTGGAACGCACTTCGGATACCGTTGGCAGCGGCGACGCCGCCCGGCGCGCTGCCCTGGCCAACGGTTCGGGATAGACGCCGAAGACAATCGTGATTACGCCACAAATGGCCATAGCCGCCAGAGCCGGCAATTGCCATTTCGGTTTCAACGGCACAATCGGATCGCGCAGGAACATGACGGCCACGATACGCAGATAATAATACGCGCCGACGGCCGCATTGACGGCCGCCACCACCGCCAGCGCCACGAATAGTTGCTTCGTTTCCAGGTGTTCGCCGTTCTGGCTGCTGGAAACCCCTAATGCACAAAAGAAGAGCTGAAACTTGCCAGCAAAGCCTGCTGTCAGGGGCAGTCCGATCAAGCTGAACAAGAAAAGCGTGAACAGCAGCGCCAAGCCTGGGTGGCTGCGGCCCAGCCCCGCGACGTCGTCCACGGTCTCCACGTTGCGCGAACCATTGGTCAGATACGAGATGATCGCAAACGCCCCCACCGTCATCGCCCCGTACGCAACCAGGTAGAACAACACGGCCTCGATGCCATTGAGCGCTCCGGGGCCGCCAACTTGGCTTTTTACCAATTCCGGCGCTGCCGCGAAACCGATCAGCATATACCCGCCATGGGCGACGCTGGAATAAGCCAGAAGCCGTTTCAGATTGTCCTGTAACAAGGCCAACACGTTGCCCACCGACATGGTAATGATCGACAGCAGCAGAAAGAGCATCGAGATTTGCGATTCGCGAATGACGTTGATCGTTTCGAGATGGAAGTAGCCCAAGATACGAATCAATGCCGCGAACCCGGCCACCTTGGGGATAAACGCCAGCAGTGCCGCCACGGATGTCGGCGCCCCCTGAAATACATCCGGCGCATAAAAGTGAAACGGTACAGCCGTGAGACGGAAGCCCAGGCCCGCAATCACCATCACAAACCCGACGAGAAACAAACCGGGCAAAGAATCCGATTTGACCTGGCTGTGCGCGCCAAACAGGTCCGTCAAATTAGTAGTGCCCGAAATGCCATAGAGATAGCTAAATCCAAACAACAGCAGTGCCGACGAGAATACGCTCAGCAGAAAATACTTGATCGCCGCCTCTTGCGCCTTCTGACCTGTGCGCGGCAGGTAAAGCAGGATATAGGTCGGAATACTAATCAATTCCAGGCTCAGGAACAGCGTCACCAATTCATTCGCGGAACCAACCAGCGACAACCCCGCCAACAACAGCAACAGACAGGCATGAAACTCCGCGGCGATCTCATCTTTCAATTCTTCCCACGAGAGCAACACCAGGGCTGCGCCGCCGATCCAGGCTATCACCTTGATGAAAGCCGAGAGCGAATCGGCCAGCAAAGGGCTGTCGTTTGGCTTGCCATGTGCCGAGCCGTTCGTGATCCCGTAGATTACGCCCACGCCTGCCAGTGCGAGTAAAGAAACGCTGCCCCATAAATGCCGGCTGCGCTGAAAGGTGCCGCCCAGATAGATCGCGCAGGCCACCGCGAGCAAGAATGCCTCCGGCGCGGCCAACACGAACACTCCTTTCAGAGTGTCGGCATCCTTCCATTCCAGCGCGGCCAACGGAAGCTTCACTATACATGCTCCTTCAGCGGGATTTGCCGTCTTCATCTACCGTGTCGTTACGGGCTGTCTCGGGTGCAATGGGATGCGCGCGGTCCCAGGCAGCTGCCGAAATTCGAGCCACGATGTCCACGTCGCGTTTGGCCGTCAACAGCATTGGTTGCGGGCAAATGCCAATCAGCAAGCACGCCAAGCCGAGCGGCACCATCGCGGCCAGCTCGCGCGGCGTCAGATCACCGATCGCAACTCCAGTCTGCATTACACCGTGGCCGTCAGCGCCCGGTTCCTTCACCTGCCCGAAAAACACTTTTTGCAACATGGTGAACAGATACCAGGCGCCCAAGACGATCCCCGCGGCGCCCGCCACACCGAATACCACGCCATTCACGTCATCACTCTTCAAATCATATGTGCCGCCCAGCACCAGCATCTCTCCCACAAAGCCATTCAGGAAGGGCAGCCCTACGCTGCTCAGGCAAATCATGACCATGAATAGCGACAGCACCTTTAGCCGCGCCGCCAGGCCGCCATAATCCTTCATCATGCGCGTATGGTAACGCTCGTATAACACGCCCACCAGCAAGAACAACCCGCCCGTGGACAGGCCGTGATTGACCATTTGCATCAGGCTGCCACCGATCCCGGCGGCATTCAGTGAAAACAGGCCCAGCATGCAAAAGCCCAGGTGTGAGACGCTGCTATAGGCCACCATCTTTTTGATGTCATCCTGCGCATAAGCACAAAGAGCGCCGTAGACGATGCCGATAATGGACAATGTCCCAATTAACGGCACGCCAATCGAAAGGGCTGCATCGGGCGTCAGCGGCAGGCACAGCCGCAAAAATCCGTAGGTGCCGAGTTTCAGCAGCACCCCGGCCAGCAACACACTGCCAGCCGTGGGCGCTTCCACATGCGCCAACGGCAGCCACGTATGGAGCGGAAATAACGGGACCTTGACGGCGAACCCGACCGACAACGCCAGGAACACGACGATTTGCACGTGACGCCAGAATGCAACCGTGTCCGGGTCCTTGATCGCCAATTGCGCTTGCATCTTGGACACAAGCTCCGGGATGGAGAAGGTTAGCTCTTGCTGCGTTCTCTGGTAGATGGTGATGACCAGGCCAATCATCCCCAGCAAAGTGATCAAGCTACCGGCCAGCGTAAAGAGAAAGAACTTTCGCGCTGCTTCGCGCCGGGCCGGGCCGCCCCAAATGCCGATCAGGAAAAAAAGCGGCACCAGGGTCAATTCGAAAAACACATAAAACAGTATGATGTCGAAAGCAAGGAACACTCCGGTCATGGCCGCCTGCAACACGAGCAACCAAGCATAGAACTCGTTGCCGCGCTCACGAATGGAGTGCCACGACACCAGCACCGACGGCAACATTAACAAGCTGGTTAAGGCCACCAGCCAGATGTTCAAGCCATCCAGGCCGAGGTAGAACTGAATGGCCGCCGGCTTGCCGCCGCTTACTTGGATGCGCAGCAAGTCCCAGCGCGTCTTGTGCGTGTCGCCCGGATCGCCCGGAACGCAAATCGGCTCAAACGTGGCTACGGAGGCGCTCTTCGCCTCGGGCGCCTTTTGAAAATGTTCCGCGATATTGGCGACAACAATTCCGGTCAGAACCAAGTTGAGAATCACGGCGCCCAGGCTAATCCAACGAATCGCCGGCAAATTGCGCGAACCGAGAGCGGCCACCACGGCGGCGGCCACCACCGGCAGTCCAAGAATGCAGAGCAACAGTATTCGCAACTCTTCCATTTGCATAATGCCGTGGTTCCCGGAAATCTATCGGTTGAACCAAATCACAAAGATCGCCATGAAAGCCGTCAGGAACACGATCATCACCAGCGCGTAAAACTGCACCAAACCATTCTGGATTGGTTGCAGGATGCGCGCAAGCACGCGCGGCGACAGTCCGATCAAATCAACGATGCCATCGACAATGCCATCGAAGAAACGGCAGATTAAGGCCGCGATCTTCAGCGGGCCCACTACAACGTACCCGTAGACTTCATCGAAAAGGAACCGGCGCGATGACAGGTCGTGCAGCCTGGGCATTCGGGCGGCAATTCTCTCGGCGATCCCGGGTCGAAAATAATACATCCAAGCGGCCAGTGCGATGCCACCAACCGCACTGAGGGTGCTTACCAGTATCAAGAAATAATCGACATGGTGTGCCGGCATTTCCACTCGGAACGAGGTGGCGCGGCCGAGAAAATCGGTGAGCCAATGCCAGAATCCCTCACACACCAGCCCGACCAAAGCGGCACATGCCGCCAGCACGATGAGAGGCAGCTTCTGAGCCCAATATGTCTCGAACTTTTGTTCGGCGTGGTCTGAAACAGCAGCGCTCGGCGCGGCGTGATGACCGGCATCAGCTACTTCATGCCCGCCGTGCTGATATGCCTCGGGCGGAATCTTCTCTTCACCATGAAAAGTTCTGAAGTAGGCCCGGAACGTGTAAAACGCGGTCACCGCCGCCGTGAGCAAACCGATGATGAACAGAATCAAGTAAAGCCACGCAAACGGTGAAGAACTTTCGCCCGCCCCCAGCACAGCGTCGAAGATCTGGTCCTTGCTCCAAAAGCCGGAAAACGGAATCACGCCTGCCAGGGCCAAGGCGCCGCAGAGAAACGTCCAGTGCGTGACCGGTAAGGCTTTCCTCAATCCGCTGAAGCGGCGCATGTCGATGACATGACCCATTGACAGCATCACGCTTCCCGCCGCGAGGAACAGCAGCGCCTTGAAGAACGCATGTGTGAACAAGTGAAAGATCGCAGCACTGGCCCCGACCACGGCGAGGTCCTTGTCCTTCATCCCGGCGCCGAGGGCCATGAACATGAAACCAAGCTGGCTGATCGTCGAGTATGCCAGCACGCGCTTCAAGTCAAATTGCGTTACGGCAATGGACGCGGCTAACAGTGCGGTGAAGGCGCCGGTACAAGCGACGATGATTTGCGCCACGGGAGCAAGCACGAAGAGCGGCGTGCAGCGCGCAACCAGATAGACGCCCGCCGTCACCATCGTGGCCGCGTGGATCAGGGCACTCACGGGCGACGGACCTTCCATGGCATCCGGCAACCAGACGTGCAGCGGGAACTGCGCCGATTTTCCCACGGCCCCACAAAAGAGCAACAGACAGGCCACGGTCAAATACGGCGAATCCGCTCGTGTCCTGGCGTTGAAGAATATGTCCGTGAAGTCCAGGCTGTGACCCAACTGCGACCACAACAACATGATGCCCAAGATCATTCCGGCATCACCAAGCCGCGTGACCAGGAATGCCTTGCGCGCTGCCGCGGCCGCCGATGGTTTCTGGAACCAAAAGCCAATGAGCAGGTAGCTGCACAAACCCACGCCTTCCCAGAACGCATACAGGGCGATGAAATTGTTAGCCAGCACCAATCCCGTCATGGAAAACAGAAACAAACTCATGATCGCGAAATAGCGCGGATAGCCGTTTTCATCGCGCATGTACCACGTCGAGAAAATGGCGATAAAGGTCCCGCAAAACGTCACCGCCACCAACATAACCGCCGTCAACGCATCAGCCTGCAAGGCGAAGGCGACCTTGAAATTGCCCATTGTGAACCAGGTATGCGGCGACGTGTGAAACTCGGGGTGATCGATGGTGCTCCCATACAGAGAAAGCAGGACCAACAAGGAGCAGGCCAGGGAGCAGAGCGCACCCAAGATCGTGGGCCAGTGACTGTATCTGCGCAACAGCGCCGGCCCGAGGAACGCCGTGATAAGGCAAGCGGCCAATGGGAAACCAGGAACCAGCCATAGCAGCGTATCGGGATCAGACATGACTATCCTCCCGAGGGCTGGCCGGCGCGCCTCCGGCAGGGGTCAACTTTGGCAACTCCTCTTCAATCATTGGTTCTGCGGGCGGTGCGTCCAGATCGAGGATCGCTTCCTGGCCCGGTTCACGCAACTCCTGCCACAGGCTGACATCCAGCGAACGCCGGCTGCGGTAGAGCATAAGAACGAGCGCCAGGGCCAAAGCCGCCTCGCACGCTGCCACCGTGATGATAAACAATGTAAACACTTGGCCATGCAGGTTGCCGTGGTAGCGGGCGAACGCCACCAGGTTGATGGCCACCCCTTGCAGCATCATTTCGGCACTCAGGAACATCAGTATCAAGTTGCGGCGCGTCAGGAAGCCAATCATCCCCAACACGAATAGGATGGCCCCAACGATGAGATAGTTCGACAGTGGGATCATGCCGATTTCTCCGCGCGCCGGGCCGTGATGGCAATGGCCCCAATCGTGGCCACCAGCAAAAGTGTGCCCCCGAGTTCCACCGCAAGCAGGTAGTCGCTGAACAAGGTCCGCCCCAAGCCGGCCACGTTTTCGGCCGGCAAGTCCTCGCGGCTGTTGCGCTCCTGAATCTTCCGCCCCGCCTCCAGAATTGTGGCCAGGGCATTTTGCATTTCCGCGGCGTTGGGTTCCCGTGCCTCCCAGCCGGCCATCAAGTCATCCAATCCTTGCTGAATCTTGATCCCTTCGTCGGTCCCGCGATAGCGTCGCGCCTCGCGCTTCACTTCCATCAGAAACGCTTCCTTGTCTCCCAGGGCGGTTGTTATTTCCGTGACCGTCCTGCCCTGCGCGGCGGTTTCCACCCGGCTCAGAAACTCGGAAAAATGCTTTGGATCGGGAAACGTTCGTTCCAGGATCAGCAGGAACGAGCCGAGCAGCACGAATCCGGCCAGCGTCGCCAGGAACGGCTCGCGCGAGCGGTCGTCGGCATTGGAAAAACCGGCCTGTTGCGCCAGCATCAGCACAAACAGGAACGTGACAATGATCGCCCCCGCGTAAATGACAATGCTGGCCGCCATCAGGAACGGGGCCGCTTGCAAAAGGAACAAGCCGCAAGTGTTCATGACCACCACGGCAAACGAAATGGCCGACCGGGCCGGATTGCGCTGCGCGATCATCGACACGCCACCCAGTATGGCCATCCCGGAGAATGCATAAAAGAGCACCACCTCGGGTGAGACCGGATTGTCCCAGCGCACCCAGAAACAGCCCGCCAAGATCAGCGCTGCCAGACCGCACACGCCGCCCCACACGATGGCCCGATGGCGCGGCCGGGGCAGCAGCATCGTAACTGCGGCAAACGCCAATGCCAGCGGCACAAGCAGTTTCCAGTGCCTGAGCAAAAACAGGAATATATCAGTACCCACGATTGGCATTTCCTGATGTTAAGCCATGGCGGCGTCACGGTTGGAAAACATGGTCATGCCTTTGGCGGCTCAGAAGCAACGCTCAAACGGCCGCCGCTCGTACGCACGGGATCTTTCTCCACCCTGGCGGTTTGATCGAACACGCTGAGCAGTTTTTCCTTGTCGAACATCATCTCTTCCCGGCTCAATCCAGTGAGATCGAACAGCGACGTCAACTCAATGGCATCCACAGGGCAAGCTTCTTCGCACATGCCGCAGTAAATGCAGCGCAATTCGTCAATGACAAACGTCTCCGGATATTTCTCCCGGTCCGGCCAGGGCGATGGCGCGGCAACAATGTCGATACAATGTGCCGGGCAAGCCGTGGCGCACATGTAGCAGGCCACGCACTTGACTCTGTTCTGCTCATCACGATTCAGGCGATGAACTCCGCGATAATTGGGCGGCAAGTCGGGTTTTGTCTCCGGAAACTCCTCGGTCACGCGCGGCGTAAACATGTGCTTTACCGTAGTTACCAGGCCTGCGGCAATGGCGGGCAAATAGAGTTGCTCGAAGATGTTGATCTTCGGCTCCTCGATCCACGTCACGTCCTTGTCGGCGATTGGCATTTTGTTCTCCCCTCAGGGCACGCTCGCTTCAATGTTTCGATGGACGTTCCGGGTCCTTTGCGGCCTGACATTGGGCGCAATCACTTTGGATGCCGCATAGCCCATGGCGAACAGTAGAACAATCGATGTTGCCGTAATACAAATCAACGGTAACTGAAATTCCCTGACAATCATCGCGCACAGCAGGTTAACGATGGAAAGCGGAATCAGCACTTTCCAGGCCAGGCCCATCAGTTGATCGAAGCGAAAGCGCGGCAACGTCCAGCGGATGAGCATGTACATGAGGATGAACAAGCCGGCTTTGCCGCACAGGAACACCAGCTTTAGCGCTGTGTGCCACCATTCCGTGCCGCCGGTCACCCATGGCATGTGCCAGCCGCCGAAGAAGACGATCGCGAGAAGGAAGCTGGTCGTTATCATGTGCGCGTATTCGCCGAGCATGAACAGGGCGAATTTGATGCTGCTGTATTCGGTGTGATAGCCGCCCACCAATTCCTGCTCCGCCTCGGGAAGATCAAACGGCAGGCGATTACATTCCGCGAACACGCTGGTCATGAACATCAGGAACGCCAGCGGGTGATAGATCACGTTCCAGCCGTGGATCGCTTGCCAGTGAATGATCTTCTCCAGGTTGAGCGAACCGCTGTATAGAACCAGCCCGAGGATCGACATGCCCAAAGGGATCTCGTAGCTGATGATCTGGGCGCTGGAGCGAAGAGAACCCAGAATGCTGTATTTATTGTTGGACGACCAACCGCCAAGGATAATGCCATAGACGGCGAGACTGGAAATGGAGAACACCCACAGTATGCCGATGTCCACGCCCGGAGCAATCACATATTGATAATGCTGGTATTGTTCCTGGGCCTGCCCAAAGTCGGCCGGCGTTGCGGGGCCCGGGGCGGGCATGGTCGGGCCAAACGGAACCACTGCGAAAGCCAGCAGAGCCGTGGCCGTGGCTATCGCGGGCGCAAGAATGAAGAAGACCTTGTCCACGTGGCTGGGGATGATGTCCTCCTTAAGGAACATCTTCACGCCGTCCACGAATGGTTGCAGGAGGCCCAGCGGGCCTACGCGGTTGGGGCCAATGCGGTCCTGCATGTAAGCGGAGATTTTCCGTTCCGCCAAAGTGAGCAATGCCACCGTGTTCAGCACCACCAGCAGCGCTACTGCGATGGTTATTACGGTCAGGATTAGACTAAATGGCGGCACGTTGGTTCCCGCTGTGTATTAGCCGTTTGTGGCGCCCAAACGGATGCCCAGCCCGCCGAGGTCTTGCTCCAACGGCGCGAAGTACGCTATCTCCTTCGCCATTTCCTTGCGAATAACGGCCGGCTGAATCAAACCACGCCGCTCCATCAGGTCGAGGTAGACTTGTCCTTCCGTGCGCGCTTCCTGCGGCGGCCGGACGGCGCGATGGATCGTTTGGGCCAGGCCGGCATGATTGACAAAGGTCCCTTCCTTTTCCGCAAAGCTGGTTGCCGGCAGAATGTATTTGGCACTCTCGGCGACCGAAGAGGGAAACAGGTCTTGAATCAGCAGGCACTCGATTTTCCCGAGGGCCGACACATCTGATTCGCTCAACCAACCTTCGGGAGTCGGATAGCCAGCGGTCAAGAACATGGCCTTTATCTGCCCGGCGGCGGCTTCCTTCACCGCGTCGGCGAAAGTTAGCACCTGTCCCTGAAAATGCTTGGCCACAGCTTCCACGCCACGCCGATTCGGGCACTTCTCGGCCCGGATCGTGAACTTGACCGGCTGCACGGGCCGGCCCTTGTAATCCTTGGGATAGGTGTCATTTTCGCCGACGATTGGCGTCGGACCGACGGCCAACTTTACATCGCCCGACAGTCCTTTGAGATACTTCGCCAGCAAATAGGCTTCCTCGCAAGTAAGGAACGGCGATAGCACGCCAACTGCGCGTGAACCATCTCGCCCGGCAATGTCCGCCAGTTCGCGGCGAATGGCCGGCAAAATGTCGCGCCAGCTTACCGGCACGAGTCTCCCGTCTTGCCGGCCTTGGGGTCGCGCAAGGCGCTCGGGTGCATTGACATAGTGGTAACCATAGCGCCCTTCATCGCACATGAAATGACCCTGGGCCTGCGGATTCTCGCGTGGCCGGAGTCGGAAAATGATGTCCTTGTTGGTGTCCAGCGTGATGCTGCAACCGGTGCTGCAACCGGCGCAAACGCTTGCGGTTTCCTTCAGGAACCAGACGCGCTGTCTGTAAAGGAAATCCTTGCTGCCTAGCGCCCCCACCGGACACAAATCGACCACGTTGCCCGCCAGCTTGTTTTCGAGCGGGATGCCGGGAAATACATCGATCTCGGAATGATCGCCACGGTTAATAATCTGAAGTTCCGCAGTGCCGCTGATTTCCCTCGTGAAGCGCACACAGCGCGAACACATGATGCAGCGATCGGTAAAGAGCGTGATGCTTGAACTTAGTTCCGGTTTGTTAGGCGGCGTGTTCTTGGCATCGATCATCCGGCTCTGGGCATGGCCATATTCGTAGCTGAAGTCCTGCAACTTGCATTCGCCGGCCTTGTCGCATACAGGGCAATCCAAAGGATGATTGAGCAAGATGCCTTCCAGGGTTTGCGCCTGGGCGGTCTTGGCCTTTGGGCTGTCGGTAACAATCACGCTGTTATGTTTCACCGGCGTCTGGCAGCCTGGCACGACCTTAGGTTGCATGGCAATGCTGCCGTCTTCTTTTTTCTCACCCACTTCCACCAGGCACATGCGACAACTGGCTACGACTGTGAGCGCGGGGTGCCAGCAATAATGCGGCACAAAAACCCCAGCCCGCTCAGCGGCCTGGATCACGTTGAGCCGGTCGTTGCCGATGTCCACCGACTTGTTGTTGACGATCACCGTCGCCATGGCGAATCCTCTCCTCATTTCTGCGGCGGGAACGCCTTCTGGTATTCCGCGAATTCGGCAGCAGTGATGGAACCTGTACTTCCATCGCGACGCAAAGCCATCCCACCTTGTGTCGGCGTGTTTTTCTCGTATGCCAGAATTCGGCAATTGGTGTTGTTGTCGCTCACGTTCCAGACAACCACGAGTTCGCCATCCTTGATTAACTTCAATATCTGTCGACCATCGTCCTTATCCAGGCCGAGGTCTTCTAGTCTTGATGGGCCACGTGGGTTCACACCCCAATACTCGAAATAGAGCACTCCAAGCTGATCCAACTGGCGTTGGTTAACGTACCGACCCACAGCTGGAAAAACTTTGCCCACGTTCTCCGCCGGCCTGGCACTGGTCGGGCCCGTGGTGGGCGAAAGAGCGTGATGCCGCTTGCAGCCGGTAAATGACATCAGCAAAATGCTGGCTGCCAACACGGACAGGCATAGTATTCGCATGGACAACTCTCTTTCGTAGAACGGAATTTATTCCGTTCGCGGTACGTGCTGAACGGAATGAATTCCGTTCTACGACTGATCCTAATGCACCGCGGCCAGCGGCAATGGCTGCCGTCCCTTCTGGCCGCTGCGAATATACGACTCCAGCTCCGCCCGGAATTTCTTCACCGCCTGCTTGACGGGCCAGCCGGCGCCGTCGGCCAGGCCGCAAATCGTGGTCCCTGGCATCATGCCAATGCTGTGGCCCACTTCTGCCAGTATGTCGAGGTCTTCGATCCGCCCCTGACCACGGCGGATGCGGTCCACGATCTTGTGCATCCAGCCGGTGCCTTCGCGACACGGCGTGCATTGGCCGCACGATTCATGCTCGAAAAATCGGCAGATATTCTGGAGAACATCGACAATGCTGGTTTGTTCGTCGAAGACGGTAACGGCAGCCGTGCCGAGGCCCAGGCAGCCGACCTTGCCCGGCCCGTTGAAATCCATGGGCGTGTTGAATTCCGCCTCCGTCATCACGCCCATGCTGATGCCGCCGGGAATGCAACCCTTGGCCTTGCGACCCTTCCAGACTCCGCCGCCGCATTTCTCGATCAGGTCGCGCACCGTGACACCCAAAGGCAATTCATAACAACCTGGTTTGTTCACATGCCCGCTGACGCAATAGAGCTTCGGCCCATAGCTGCCGGCATCGCGCGAGTTCTTGGGATCGGGCGGCACGCCAATCGACTTGAACCACTCCACGCCGCGGTCCATTATGTGTGTGACGCAGGCCACGGTTTCGATGTTGTTCACAATCGTCGGTTTGCGAAAAGCGCCCTCGACGGCAGGGAACGGCGGCTTGATGCGCGGCCACGCACGCTTGCCTTCGAGGCTCTCGATCAATCCCGTCTCTTCGCCGCAAATGTAGGCCCCCGCGCCGCGATGCACGAAAATGTCGAGGTTGAACTCCGTTCCCAGAATCTTCTTGCCCAATAGTTTGTTTGCATACAACTCGTCAATCGCACGCTGAATGGCGCGATAGCTCTTGCCGTACTCATAGCGAATGTAGAAATACGCCGTCCAGGCCTTCACTGCATAACAGGAGAGAATAATCCCTTCCAGCACCTGATGCGGATCTTGTTCCATCAGGATTCGATTGTTGAACGTGCAAGGCTCGCTCTCGTCGGCATTGACGCAGAAGTAAATCGGGCCGGGATGGCCCTTCGGCAGAAAGGTCCACTTAACACCAGTGGGGAAACCCGCCCCGCCACGGCCGCGCAAACCGGAAGCTTTGACCACATCGATCACCTGGTCGGGCGTCATCGTGGCCACAGTCTTGCGCAAAGCCTGGTAGCCGCCGTCGGCCTGGTAGGTCGCCAGGGACGTGCTATCCGGCTTGTGGATGCGGCGCAGAAGTACGGGTTCGAATTCGGGCATTATGTCGTTCCGATTACGCGTTGGCTCTTCGTTCTGCTTGATACTTCGTCGCCGAGCGTCGAGGCGTAAGCCCGACGTGCTTTGGTTAACACGTCGGGCTTACGCCTCGACGCTCGCCAAATCCATGCTTCAATCGTACTTCTTCCGCAATTCCTCGATCAATCTATCCGCCTTCTCCGTCGTAATATCCAGCATTGCTTCATCTTTCAGTAAGACGCACGGCGCTCCTTCGCAAGCTCCAATGCATTCCGCGAATTCCAGCGTGATTGCTCCATCCTTGGTCGTTTCACCCGGCTGCACTTCTAACTTTTCGCAAAAATGATTCAGCACGTCTTCCGCCCCACGGAGCTGGCACGCCAGGCTGCGGCAGACCCACAAGCGCGTTTTCCCCAGCGGGTGCTGTTCGTCCTTGAAGAAACCGTAAAAGCTCATGGTGTCGTGCAATTCCGCCGGGCTTATCTCCAGCATGTCGGCGATTTCGCGCAGCGCGGCCAAGGGAACGCAGCGCATTGCATCATGCACCAAGTGCAGCGCCGGCAGGGCCACGGCCTGCTTGCTGGGATAGCGCGGAAAGTACGCTTCGATCTTCCGCTTCAAATCATCGGTCAAAACGCTCATCGGTCCAGTTCCGCCGCGATTACGTTCAGGCTGCCCAATACTGCCACGATGTCGCTTAGCTGATGCCCTTCGATCAGGTACGGAAAGATCGCAAAATGGATGAACGACGGCGGCCGGGTCCTGGCCCGGTAGGCTTGGCCGCTGCCGTCGGCCACAATGTAGAACCCAAGCTCGCCGTTGGCCGTTTCCTGGGCCCCGTAGATCTCGTCCACGGGAGTGTGCCAGCGGCGGTTGGTCATGTACAATTCAAAGTGCTGGATCAGCCCTTCGATGCTGCGATAGGTGGCCGACTTGTCGGGGATCACGCATTTGCCTTCGAGATCGACATTCACCGGCCCGCTGGGAAGGTTTTCGATGGCCTGATGGATGATCTTCAGGCTTTCCAGCAGCTCCTCCATACGCACCAGATAGCGGGCAAAGCAATCTCCCTCTTTCGCACACACAACTTTGAAATCGAAGTCCGGATAGGCGAGATACGGCTCATCTTTGCGCAAATCGCGGACCACGCCGCTGGCCCGGGCAATGGGGCCGGAACAACTCAGGTCGATGGCATCCTCCTTGCTCAGCACGCCAATGTCCTTTATGCGGTCGATAAAAATGCGATTGCGATTGAGCAGTTTGCGGATGTCGGCATGAGTCTTCGGAAACTCCTTCACGAAATCGCGCACTTTGGCGACGAAAGCATCGGTAATGTCCGCGGCCAACCCGCCTACGCGCGTGTAACTCGGATGAAACCGCTGGCCGGAAGCCGTTTCGATGATGTCGTAGATCTTCTCGCGTTGGTAGAAACCGTACAGGAACGCGGTGAACGCGCCCAAGTCAAGTGCCGCGGCGCCGACGTTGAGCAAATGATCGCTCATCCGGCCCAATTCCGCCAGGATCACGCGGATGTACTGGCAGCGTTTGGTGAGCTCGATTCCGAACAGCTTTTCGACGACGTGATGCCAGGCAATTTCGTTGGCCACCGGCGACAGGTAATTCATCCGGTCGACGATGGTCACGTATTGATTGTAATCGAGGTCTTCACCCAACTTCTCGAACCCAGAATGCAAGTAGCCGATGTCCGGTACGGCCTTCACCACCGTCTCGCCGTCCAGCGTAAGGATGAGGCGCAGGGTCGTATGTGTGGCCGGGTGTTGCGGACCGAAGTTCAACGTGTACAAGAATTCCTTGTCCACTTCGCTGTCGGCATCGATAGTAGCGACCTGTTCCAGGGGCATGGGTCTGGTCCTAGATCCTTTTAGGCGATGCAGTTAGCCCGCAGCGCAAGCAAGGATATCGTTTTCCTCCCTTGCTTGCGCTGCGAGTTCCGATCAGTCAACTAACTCTCCGAGCGCGGAATCGCCGAGAAGTTATGGCGCTCGCCGCGCCCTCTTAACGGATAGTCCTTCCGCAAGGGATACGATTCAAATTCATCCGGCATCAGAATCCGGCGCAGGTCCGGGTGGCCTTTGAAGACAATTCCGTACATGTCGTAAACCTCGCGCTCCATCCAGTCGGCGGCTTTCCAGATGTCGAAGCAGGAGGGCAACTCCGGGTCGGGATCGTTCACAAACGTCTTCACAACCAGCCGT
>Ga0207110_10132_pt1 | contig 18590 bp, 18 predicted proteins | sample Alteio_BWMinHeat_74_FD_153582 | JGI IMG/M metagenome (GOLD analysis project Ga0207110, IMG submission 153582) | Enriched cells from forest soil in Barre Woods Harvard Forest LTER site, Petersham, Massachusetts, United States -... | ecosystem: Environmental > Terrestrial > Soil > Temperate forest >...
GCCGCCCGATGACGATGCAGGAACTTCGCGAAACGTTGTGTAGTCGTGTAATCGCGCGCGGTGATCGGTCGTCCCTCCAGGAATCTTTGTAAATCCTCGGCCATTTCCCGGGCGGACGCATACCGATGCGCTGGCTCCGGCCGCATCGCCTTTAGAACGATATTGTCCAAGTCTCCTTCGAGCTGAAAGCGCCACTCGCGATTGCGCTGGCTGGGCCGGGAGGTCACGCCGGTTTCCACCATGCGCTCGGCTTCGCCGGATGTCATGCCGTCGAAATTGAACGGCTTCTCACCTGACAGGATCTCAAACAGAATTGCCCCGAGGCTATAGACGTCCGTCGCAGTAGTAACCGCGGCGCCACGCAACTGTTCCGGGCTGGCATATTCGGGAGTCAGCAGCCGGAGCACCGTCGAGCCGCCAGTCTTCGCCGGCTCGGCATCCACTAGTTTCGCGATGCCGAAATCCAGCAATTTGGGTGATCCGTCCGCCCCGATCATTACGTTTCCCGGCTTCAGGTCCCGATGAACGATCAGATTCTGATTGGCGTACTGGACGGCCTCGCAAACTTTGATCAGGAGGTTGACGCGCTCGCGCAAGGGCAAGCTTCTGGAGCGAACATAGCTGCTGATATTCTCCCCCTCCACATACTCCATCGCCAGCCAGGGGCGGCCGTCAGGCGTGGCTCCAGCGTCAAGCAGCCGGGCGATATAGGGATTTTCGAGCCGCGCCAGTATTCGCCGTTCTTCGTCAAAACGACGGCGCAGTAACGGCGAATCCACAGCGCGATGAATGAATTTTATGGCGACTTTCTTTTCAAATGACTCATCCGCGCGAACCGCGAGATACACTGTCCCCATGCCGCCGTGGCCGATCTCCTGAACCAGGCGGTAAGGTCCCGCCATGCCGGAGGGCTCGAGCGTAAGCGTGGCGGCACGGCGGACCGCCTCTTCGATCTTGCCGCCGTCCGGGGCGTGCCCGAGCAGTTCTTCCACGGTGGTCCGAATCTCGGGAGGCTGATCCGCGAGCAGGCTGGCCCTTTCATCGGGGGCCGCTTCGGCGAGCCGGTGGAACAGGTCTTCGACGATCTTCCAATCGATCCTGGTCATAGCTTGAGTTGGCGTCCCAGGAAGGCGGTAGCGAACGCTAAATCCCGGTAAACCGACGCGACGGACACGCCGATTACGCCGGCGCACTCTTCGATGCTGAGCCCGGTGAAGTAGCGCAGTTCGATGAGGCGAGCCTTCCGCTCCTCGATTTGGGCCAGTCGTTCGAGCGCTTCATCCAGAGCTGTGAATTCCAGGGCGCTTGTGGCAGGCCCCCCCAAGGCGTCGTCTAGCGAAAGCAGGGGCGCGCCCTCCCCACGCTTTCCGGATAGATGCCGGCGGGCGTGATCGACCAGAATCTGCCGCATCAACCGGGCCGCGATCGCATAGAAATGACGCCGGTTTTCGAGTGCCGGGGCGGCTCCGCCGGCCAGTCGCAGATACACTTCGTTTACCAGTGCCGTGGGCTGCAACGTATGTCCGGCACGTTCCTGATGGAGCTCGTGGGTAGCGAGGCGATGAAGTTCCGCGTAGATGTAGGGAACCAGTTCGTCCAGCGCTTCGCCGCGGCCCTGGCGCCACTGCTCTAAGAGCGCCGTGACCTCGCCCTGCGCTGGTTCTATCGCAGCCGGCAGAAACACCGCCGATGCCTCCTTGCGTCGAGTCAGAGAATTCCTTTATGAGTATTGCGCAAACGGTGAGGGAAACCTATCAGGGAAAATACCCCGCCAAGAGCTAGAGTATGTCTCAAATAATGGCATTACTTCCATATGGCATGTATGCTATATCTTAAGGGTGGCATGGGAAGTCGAATTCACAGAGGAGTTCGAAGAGTGGTGGCACACCTTGTCCGAATCCGAACAGGGAAAAGTCGACGCTCGTGTTGGCCTCCTGATGGAGCGCGGGCCCAATCTCGGGTTTCCCTTCAGTTCACAAGTCAAGACATCCCGATTTCCCGAGATGCGGGAACTGCGCGCTCAGGCCGGCGGCGATCCCTTGCGAATGTTGTATGCCTTCGATCCCCGCCGCACCGCGATTCTTTTGGTCGCCGGGGATAAGACCGGCGACGACCGCTGGTACGACACGAACGTGCCTGTGGCGGACCGGCTGTTCGACCGCCATTTAAGGACGATTGAGAAGGAGAGGGCTGAACATGGCTAGGAATTTTCGGGAACTCCGCGACGGAATGTCCGCCGAAGCAAAGGCGGCCAGCGTGGCCGAGCATAGCCGCTTGGTGGACGAGATGTCTCTCCACCAACTGCGGAGGGCGCGTGAGCTGACCCAAACCAAGATTGCCGGGGAACTGCATATGGGACAGGGCGATGTATCCAAACTGGAAAGGCGTACGGATATGTATGTCAGCACGCTTGCCAGCTACCTTCAGGCCGTCGGCGCGGATCTGGAGATTCGCGCGGTATTCCCAGACGGCCGCGCCGTGAAGATTACCCAGTTCTCTGAATAGGGTTCGCGAACCCCAACCCTGCCTGGGCAACCCACCTCCGTCCGCCAAGCCATGATCTCGCCCGGGTTATGCCGGCCCGGCATACCCGGAACTACCTGGCGCGGCACGTCCGCATCTTGCGAACGACGGACACGTCAACCGCCATGTTGAGGTCGGCCTGTGGCCCTATGAGAAACTTGGCAGCGTCCAGGTGCTTTCGGTCTACGCGCAAAACGCCCTGCCTCCTCATCTTCTCAGGATCATCTTGTATTGGAATCACATCCCGTTCAGGATCATCTTGTATTGGACAATCCTGATGAAAGCCGTGGATCGTTGAAGAGGTATCAAATAGCGGAGTGCGTATCGGCGATGCCGCGATCACGCGATGTCGTCCCACCCGAAACCAGCGAACATTTCCTTCCGGCAATCATCGATGTCGGCGGCCGACGGAGCGGGTCCGTACTTCGCCAAGATTCCGAGCATCGATTTCTTGGGAAGTTTTCCCGCGGTTGACTCCGGCACAGAGGAAATGATCGGTTCTATCGCACTGCGAACCAGTTGGCCAGGCGTGGTTCCCGCTGCACGCGCTTTCGCAAGGAGTGCGGCCTCCTCGGCTGGCGTCAGCGGAAGTGTAATATGCATTGCCACTGTTTTCTATTATCGGCGAACTAGAACACAAGCACCCCGCCCGCGTCGGCCATAGAAGCACCTCCGGGTGTCACGGTGTACTGGTTCATATTGCCGTTGGCCGATTTCACAACGCTGTACGACGCGCCTGGCGTGAGTCCCGTGACGTACGTCTTTGCCACGCTCGCCGGAACACTGAAGGCCACGCTGGTGAAGATCGACGTGATGTCATGGCGGAATAGGACTGCTACACTGCCCACGATCGCGCCATCAAACGGCGTTCCCGAGGTACTCTGGATCAGCGATACGGGCTGTTTGGAACCGGCCGCGCTCGATCCTTGCAGGACGTTCAAGAAGCGTACATCGGCCGGCATGGTAAGGTCCTCCGACCACAGCCGGAAGGGCACGGGATCCCCTCCCGCTTGCTCATTCATGCTTTCCCGCGCCACCGCGGTGAGTGTCGCGTTGGCCGGCAGAAGCGCATCCAGGTACAGCTTCTGTCCACCCGGCGTGGCGACTGTAGCGCTCTGTCCGCTCAGGGTAGCCAGCGACGGGGTGTTCAGATGGAAGCGCTTGAATCGCCCCGCCATGCCGGTGGTGGCGCGGTCGTAGACCACGATCGTGTCCGGCTTCAGCCATAGGACGGATCGGCTGGCATGCTGGACATCCGTCGCGGAAATGGAAGGGTTGTTGTACAGATTGGTAGCGTCACCCTGCGCATACGTGTAGGCAGGATTGAAGCTGCGCGTCACCGGTGAAGGATCGCCTGCTGGCTCGTACTCCCACTGAGATCCACGACTCATGTTGGGAAACCAGAACGCGTCGGCGGTATTGCTGGGATTTTGAATCGCCAATGTGTTCTGGTAATCCGACGATCCGATGTTGACACCGTAGCCGGACGCGGGCATGGTCAGCCATTCGCCACCGCGATAAAAGCCGATGGCATTGCCGTCTCCATGCTGGTGGTCGATCCCATTCCAAGTCAACTTATAGGTGAACCAGGCAGCGTTCGGCGTCGAATCGGTGCGGGAGAGAAGGACGCCCGTGCCGGGCGCGAAGAAGTCCGGCGATTCCGATGGCCGAGGATCCGTACCCACGGCGACGTTGGGATCCGTGGCCAGGAAGTAGAAGATCGGTGGGGCCAGGCTGCCCGCGTACGAATAGGCCTGGACAATCCGCTGATGGCGGTAGTTCAGACCACCGGGCGGCAGGTTGTCGATCATCCAGCGCAGCTTGCCGTACATCGCTGTGTTGCCGGTGTCCATGGCGTACATGGCCAGCGGCCCCAAGACTCGAATATTGTCGATCTCGACGTAGTTCGCGTAGTCTCCGAACGAATAGGGCAAATAGGCGGGTCCAATCCAGTTCTGTTGCACGGTTTGCGCGGGGCTCAGCAGATTGAGATCACCATCGATCACGCCCTGGCTCCAATATGGGTTGGTAATCGCGCTGGCCTGCGGCCCGTAGAACTGCGGATTATCGGTGCCCGTCGTATGCATCGCCAGCAGCAGGAGCGCCCATCCACGCTGGCTGAGTTCGCCATAGGCGATCCCTTCCGGCTCGATGCCGCCCGCGCCATCCGTCTGCTCATATTGGTTCTGGACATAAAGCCACGAGCCGATCGCGTTGCCGAGGAAACGCCGCAGCGTTCCTGCGGGCGGGTCGCTGGGACTAGCGGGGATGTCGTCCGCCGCATCGAGCGCCATCGACAGCAGTCCGATATGGCGCGCGTGATTGGCGTAGTAATTATTGGTGGACATCCGAACGCCTTCCTTGGTCGAGAGGAGCGACGGATCGTTGACCACGCCCACGGGCGAGGGATGGTCTCCTCCGCTGGTGGCGGCGTAGAGACACTCTTGTATCCAACGCAGGTAGACCTTGCGGATGGTAGCTTTTTCCTGCGCGGTGAAGTTGGCGTAGTCCCAATCGAGCACCACCGCGAAGCTCTCGCCGAACCAACTAGCGCGGTTGTGAATGGCGAATTCATGTCCGCGGTAGGGCTGGCCGTCGGCTTGACCGAGCGCCGCTTGATTCACGATGGTCATGATGATGTCGTGCGCCCGCTTGGCATAGTCGGCCTGCGCCGCGGGGTCGGGATGAATCAGCGACATGAAAGCGAACAGTTCTGCGTAGGTCTCAATGGGAATGAAGCCGGACTCTCCGTTTCCGCTGTCGCCGGTCAGCCCGCCGTTATCCGCAGCGGCCTTGCTGGATTCCGCCAAGGACAGCAGATCGTTCCATACCGGATTCGACGGGACCGCCCATCCTTTTAAGCGGGGAAGATCGATTTGCCGTACGAAAATGCGCGGATGTCCAGTCAGAGTACCGGACGGAGGATCGATCGGCGGCGGATTCACGAATCCTGCTGGAGATGGAGACGGGCTGGGCGATGGAGATGGGCTGGGTGATGGAGAGGGCGATGGGCTCGGAGGAGGACTGTTGGGAGTATCCACCGTGAAGTTGCTCCCCGCGGTATAGGAACCGCCATTGGTGGTGATTTTCACGGGACCCGTCGTCGCGCCGGCAGGTACAGTCACGCTGACCGACCAATCGGATTTCACGATCAGGTTTGTCGCCAGGACTCCGTTGAAATACACACCCGACGTTGTCAGTAAATTGCTTCCGGCGATGGTCACGACACCGCCCACAGCGGCGTGGTAAGGAGACCAGGAAGCAATGGTGGGTGGAGGCGGATCGACGATAAACTTGGTTGAGGTCGAATAGGAACCCCCGGCAGTAGTAATCTTGATGGGCCCTGTTGTAGCACCCGATGGGATCGTGGCTTTCACTCCCCAGTCGGAAACACCGGTGAGGTTCGTCGCGAGGACGCCGTTAAAATAGACCGCGCTCGTCGTGGCAAGATTGCTTCCACTGATCGTGATCTGGGTCCCCGCTAGGGCATGGGTCGGGCTGTAGGACGCGATGCTCGGCGCGGGGGCAGAGGGTGGCGCAGGCACACCAGAGTCGACGGTGAAGTTTGAGGACGCGGTGTAAGAACCATAGGCGTTGCTGATTTTAACCGGACCCGTGGCGGCTCCGGCGGGCACAGTCACCTTCACCGACCAACTGGATTGAATCGCCAGATTGGCGCCCGGAATACCGTTGAAGTAAACCGCGGTGGCGGTTGAGAGATTGCTGCCGGCAACGGTGACTACAGTTCCCGGAGCGCCATGGGATGGACTCCAACTGGCGATGGTGGGTGTTTGGGCCAGTAGCGAATGAGCCCCCGCCAACAAAAATATGGATACACAGGCCCAACGCTGCATGCTGTTTCTCTCCTACGTGGTGTATTAGAAGCGCATCGCAGGCGCCTCTATTTTGAGATGCGTAGAAGAATCCCTTTTCCTATCAAGATTTGTTGCCGGCGGGTCTAACCTACCAAGAATCTGCGTTGATCCGCGTTAATCTGCGGCTAAGAATGTTTTTGAATTGGCCGCTGATGAAAACAGATGAACGCGGATTCGAACTTCAAAGGCGGCTGCGGGCAGCGCCCCTTATCTTCTCCGGGGTTCCGCAGCCGGGATTCCGCTCTCGCGTACTCTTCCGGCGTCAGCGCGCGCAACTCAGGCAGAAGTGTATTTTACACCGAACATTTCAACTCCTTCGGCAAAGTCGGTCGCTCCTCGCCGAGAGGACAGTTGCGGCGCCGAGAGCGATGAGTCCCATCAGTGCGATCAGAGGCAAATTGGTTGCCGTACGCGGCAACGAAGAACTGTATTCACTTTGTGGCGTCGAAGAGCTCTCACTCCGGACGGCCACTTCCTTTCTCCTTTGCGAACCTAGCGACAGCGTTCGGCCATTCGATAGAGTCATCGAACGCGCCAAAGCGTGGGCGGAACCGTTTGAAGCCGGATATGCATACACCGTAATCTCGTCACCTGTCTCTATCGACCTGCTGCCGAGTCCGCGCGACTCGAGCACACTTGGTGTTGCTGTTTCGACCTCCCAATCTTTCGTCTTCCCATTCGTGTCCGCGACCTCCAAATGGATCTTCACATATGGTTTATGCCACCTGATCTTATTCACCGTTCCAGTGAGCGTGATCGAGTTGTTGGAATCGTAGTGATGCCCGAATGCAGCACCTGCACCAAGAGTGAGTCCCAAAATTAGAATTGCACTTGATCTTAGTTGCATATGTCTACTCTCCACAGGAGAGTGAGCATTCTGGATACCAGGAACATGTTTGTTAGTCTATGTTGTTGATTTGTGGCCCTATAGTTGTGGTGATTAGGTAACGGTTACTTACTCCACTCCTGGGCCGCCTCCCCTCCTCGGGATTCGCTATAGGCGAACACACGGCGAATATGCGTATATTGCCTCTTGGATGGCGTTTTGCCGAGCCCCTGACATCCTCCTCACTCAACGCGGGGACTTTCCCCGGCGATCCAATGCTACTTCTTAGCAGGCATGCGCCTGTTCAACACAACAGCCGCCACAATGCCTGCCGCAAGGAAACCGACGATCTCCGTGAACATCAACGCCGCGGTATAGTCCACCGGAAAGTGGTACCAGTTCCAGTAGGGAATGTTGGTTGTCAGGGCCGCCAAGACTCCCACTAGAGTTATAAACCAGACGCGGCCGCCAAAGCTCGCAATCCGCGTCTGCGTTAGGAAGAATATCGCCAGGAAAGCTTCCGCCATTTCCGTCAGGAACTCGATCACCAGCTGACTAGCCATCATCGGCTGAGACCCCGGGGGCTCGTAAATTATCAAGCCGGAGGGATTAAGCGCGAGTTTTTGCGCATACTCCGACATGTTGGCCTGCCTCTTGTAAGTGGGGGGACCCGCGGGCAAATCCATGTTAGGAAACATGTACAAGCCCGGTTGGTTTTCCGTGGCTACTTTCGTCACCCCTAGCAGCACCTCTTCATTCATCACCTGCTTAATGCCTGCGTCGCCCAGTGGCGTAACCATGTGCGCCACGGTGGACCATGCATACATCGCAACGCCGCCCAGCAACCCCGCCATCACCATCTGTTTGGTCATTCTAATAAGCTATAGAATGTTGACAGTTCAATCAACCACCTTCCATGGCAGCCCCGCACGTACAAACCACTTCCTCCCCGCAAACGGCGCGAAGTTTTAATCGATGGTTGATTCCGGTGGGCGCCGTGGCGGTGCACATTTGCATTGGCTCTGTATACGGCTGGAGCACGCTAAACCGGCCCATCCAGTCGCTGTTCCCGAATGCTCCCTTCTTGTTCCATCCTCCTTACATCAACTACACGCCTGCGCTGGTCCTGCTAGGGCTTAGCGCCGCTTTCGGAGGTCCTTGGGTAGAACGGCGAGGTCCTCGCGTGGCCGCAATCGCGGCAGCCCTTTTCTTCGGAACCGGTCTCTTACTGGGAGGTATCGGACTCGCCGCGCAACTACCCTGGCTGGTCTTCCTGGGCATGGGCGTGATCGCAGGCATCGGATGCGGACTAGGCTACATTGCGCCGGTCAGCACTTTGGTCAAGTGGTTCCCGGATCGTCGTGGAATGGCCACCGGGATGGCGATCATGGGATTCGGAGGCGGAGCGTTCCTGTTCAGCTACTTGAGTGTGAAACTCATGGACCTCATGGGAGTCGCCAAGGCAGTAATGGCTTTGGGGGCATTCTATGCAGTGCTCATGCTGGCCGGCGCGTTCATTTTGCGGCGGCCGCCCCAGGGGTGGAAGCCGGCAGGTTTGAAGGCGGCAAGCTGGACTCCCGCAGTCAGAGTCAATAAGATGATCACCCACCGCAGCATCAACCGAAACGATGCCGTTTCGACACTTCAGTTCTATCTACTGTGGGGCATCCTGTTCATCAATGTGACCGCCGGCATCGGCATTCTTTCGCAAGCCTCGCCCATGATTCAGGACATGTTCCTGAAGACGCCAGTGCAGGCGGCGAGCATTGTCGCATTCATCAGCGTGTTCAACGCCGGAGGACGTTTCTTATGGGCCTCGGCATCGGACTTCATTGGCCGCCGCAATACCTACACGACGTTCTTTATCGTACAGGTGGCTTTGTTTTTACTCATTCCAACCCTGGCTTCTCAAGGAAGCTGGACTGTATTCCTTATGTGCCTGGCGGTGGTCTACACCATGTACGGCGGCGGCTTTGCCACCATACCGGCTTTCCTCGCGGATATCTTCGGTCCTGAAAATGTCGGGGCGATTCATGGCGCCTTGTTGACCGCATGGAGCGCCGCTGCGGTGGTCGGTCCGGTCATCATTACGGAATTATCCAGCCGCGCCAGGGCTGCGTTGGCTCCGGGCGCCAGCAAGGTTCATATTTACAACCAGCCGCTACAGGTGCTCGCGGCGATGCTAGCGGTGGGGTTTGTCTTGACTCTTCTGGTGCGCCCGCTGCGATCAGCCGCCGATCTCGAGTAGTTCGACTTCAAAGACCAGCGTTGCGCCGCCAGGAATCTGCGGCGGACGCCCGTTATCTCCGTAAGCAATATCAGAGGGACAGACCAAGCGGGCCTTGCCTCCGACCTTCATCTTCTGCACGCCTTCGGTCCAGCACTTGATCACTTGATTGAGGGGGAACGATGCCGGTGCGTTGCGCTTATAAGAACTGTCAAACTCCGTGCCGTTAGTCAAGGTCCCGCGATAATGGACCTTCACCGTATCGGTGGCTTTGGGGGAGTCGCCCGTGCCCGCTGTCAGCTCGCGATAGATCAAACCGCTCTCGGTCTTGATGGCGCCGGGCTCCGCGGCGGCTTTATCCTGATATGCCTTTGCGACGGCCTTTTGACGGGCGCTGGCGAGCGAATTGATCTTGGGTCCGTAGGTATCCAGGTCCACGGCGGGCTTGCCGGCCTTTGCATCCGAAAGCGCTCGCTTGAGGATGTCCAGTTCAGCCGCGGAAAGATTGAACCCATCAATGGACTTGTACAGAGTCAGGCCCAGGGCGTAAATGGTCTTTTGGTCGTCAGTCATAGGTGTTGGGGCCGCCTTCGGCGCCGGTGCCGGAGTTCCCTTCGTTGCAGGCGCCGCCGCCGTGGCGGGCTTGGCTGGAGCCGCCTTGGGAGCGGCCGCTGGTGCCGGTTGAGCCTTCGGCGCGGGCGTCTGGGCCAGGAGAACGGCGGGCAGAAAAATCAAGATTGTGCGCATTTGTTGTCCAAAGTATCATGTTATACTGACGCGCGGTAGTACTTTCTAAGATACGCGCACAACGGAACGCTGCGGCAGCATTCTCCGCTAAAGTGGATGCCGCAGCGTCCTGTGCGCTAATAGCAAGGGAGGCTCTCATGTCACGACGCATCGTCATCACTTCGGTAGCGGCTGGCTTACTCGCTCTAGGAATCGCCTTCAGCGCATTCGCGCAGGAGCCTAAGCCTCCAGCGGCGGGCCCGGGGGGACAAGTGAAAGGCAAGGGGGGAGGAAAAGGCGGGGCTACGCGTCCGCCATTGTTCTTCCGCGAGGACTGGAAACAGACCGCGGCCGGCGGTGAGCACGAGGTCGTGCCCGAAGATGTGTCGAATCCGAATCTCGAACTCAAGCTGTATGGTGCGCCTGCCAAGCAGATCCTCGTGACCGGAGCCGCCAATGATGACAACAATCCGGTTCACGTGTGGACCGGCACTTGCGAATCCGTGTGTTCTATTGCTCTAAAAGAAAAGAACAACTTTGTGGATCTCACCGGCCTTGCCCGAATCAAGTGGGTCACTAAGGTATCCGGCATCCATCAGGTGCATCCGATCTTGAAACTCGCCGACGGAACCTGGGTAGTGGGAGATCATGCGGACGGCTCGTCGTCGGACTGGCACGAAAATGAGTTCTCGTTGTCCGAAGTCCACTGGGCGCGTTGGGACGTGGACAAGGGCATGAGCAAGAGCAACTGGATCCAGCCTGACCTGAGCAAAGTCGACGAGATCGGATTCACGGACTTGATGGCCGGTAGCGGTCATGGCCCGGGTGGCTGGTCTGACGTGGGAAAGATCGAAGTCTACGGCAAGCCGGTCCCGAGATAGTTTTCTGTGTGGGGCCGGTTGGGAACCGGCAGCCGATTGGTAATCGGCCCTTGCGCTTTTCCAGTGAAAGACCGATTGGCAATCGGTCGCCGGTTCCCAACCGGCCCCACATTGCACTTCCATGAGCAAGATTTTACTCATATTGGTCGGGCTCACCGGTCTGATGGCTGGTCAGACTAAGACTTACACACCTCCCAGAACCCCGTGGGGCGATCCGGATCTTCAGGGCGTATGGCCTGGCACCGACATGGTTGGCACCCCTTTGGAACGTCCGCGGAATTTCGGGACGCGAAATGTTCTGACTGATGAGGAGTTCGCTCAAAGACAAGAACGAGCCAAGACACAAGCAACGGTTGACAGCCAGGAAACCGTGAACGAGGTGACCAAATGCGATCCTACTCGCGGAGGCCTGGGTAACACTCCGACCACTTGCAAGGATGGCGTCAGCATCGGTCCTCCACTCTATTGGGATGATCGCGGAAAGCCCGGCCGCCAGGCGTCCCTGGTCGTCGATCCTCCGGATGGGAGGATTCCCGCATTGACCGCCGAAGCTCAAAAGCTCGCGGCGGACCGCGCTGCGGCGAGAAGGACTCGTCCTTGTTCGACCACCGCGGGAGGCTGTCATGACTCCTGGGAAGATGAGAGCCTGTGGGATCGTTGCATCACGCGCGGGACCGTAGGCTCGATCGTGCCGAACACATATAACCAGGGAAACCAGATCCTGCAAGCGCCGGGATACGTGGTGCTGCGCAACGAGATGATCCATGAGAGTCGCATCATTCCGGTGGACGGCCGGCCGCATCCCGGCTCAGCTATACGCACGTGGATGGGAGATTCGCGCGGCCATTGGGACGGCAACACTTTGGTCGTCGAGACCACGAATTTCAGAAACAACACGGTGGTCGGCAATACTCAGGCCACCGAAAGCTTGCGTCTGACCGAACGCTTCAATCGCGTCGACGCCAACACGCTGGACTATAAACTGACAGTCGATGATCCCAAGACTTGGACCCAACCTTGGACCATCGAGTTCCCCTTGAAAAGCGAGCCGAACTACGTGCTATACGAGTACGCTTGTCACGAAGGGAATTACTATATGTACAATGCCCTCAAGGGAGCTCGCGTGGAAGAATCCAAGAAGGGGTCCAAGTGATGAGAACGAAACTGCTGCTTGCCGGCGCGGTGCTCTTCGCGGGAGCGAGGCTGTGGGCTCATCATGCCTTCGCTGCCGAATTTGACATTAGCCAGCCGGTGAAGTTGCAAGGAACAGTGACGGCGATGGAGTGGATTAATCCTCACGCCTGGATTCATCTGGATGTGAAAGGTCCCGACGGCAAGATCACCAGTTGGATGATCGAGGGCGGCAGTCCCAACATTCTCTTGCGGCGAGGCTTCACCAAGAATTCCTTGGAAAAGGGAACGGAGATCACCGTTGATGGCTATAGGGCCAAGAGCGGGGACACTCGCGCGAACGGGGCCAACATCACGTTCAAAGACGGCAAACGCCTGTTCCTGGGCGGCTCCAACCCGGACGAGCTCCCGCAAGCCGCTAGATAACCCCTCACGGGCTGCGGCTCTACTGGTTTTATCCCGATGAAGCCGCAGGGCGTGAGCCCGGGGTTTCTTCAAATCGCTACTTCTTCAGCGCTGCTTCGATGGCCGATACCAGATCCTTCGATTGCGGCTCCACTGCCGGCTCAAACCGCTGAATCACGTTGCCGTTGCGGTCGACCAGAAACTTGGTGAAGTTCCATTTGATTTCGCCGCCGGTCTTGGGGTTCTTGGCGGTATCCGTCAGGAACTGGTACAGAGGAGCTTGGTCGGCCCCCGCCACCGAAATCTTGGAGAACATGGGGAACGTCACGCCGAACTTGGACTTGCAGAAAGCGTCGATCTCCGCGTTTGTTCCGGGCTCCTGTGAACCGAAGTTATTGGCGGGAAAGCCAGTGATCACGAACCCTTGATCCTTGTACTTGGCATACAAAGCCTGCAGGCCTTCATACTGCGGGGTGAAACCGCATTGGCTGGCGACATTCACCACCAAAACAATCTTTCCCTTGAAAGTCGAAAGCGGCGTGGACGTTCCGGTAATGGTGTTTACCGTAAACTCGTGAACATTCGAGGCGGCGAATGTAACCGTCGCGAATGTAACCAAAGCGAGGGCGCACAGTACTCCTAATAGGGTTTTCATAGTGCCGATTCTACTACAAGCTCGGGGACGGAACTTTTTCAGAGATCCATCGTCTAACCTTGCTGGACCGCCTGAAAGGAGACCGCCGCGATGGCCGAAACACTGATTCATCTGGAAAGTGTCAAGAAGGTTTTCGTAACCGACGAGGTCGAGACGCATGCCCTGGCGGGCATTGAACTGGACATTAAGCGCGGCGAGTACCTGGCCATCGCCGGGCCGTCTGGCTGCGGCAAGTCGACTCTGCTGGCTATCCTGGGCCTGCTCGATTCACCTTCCGACGGCGCCTACACCCTGAACGGCAACGCGGTTCAGGCTCTCAAGCTCAGCGAACGGGCTCGCATCCGGAATCGTGAGATCGGGTTCATTTTCCAGGCGTTTAACCTTATCGGCGATCTGACCGTGTACGAAAACGTGGAGCTGCCGCTGACCTACCGCGGCATGCCGGCCTCCGAGCGCAAGAAGCGGGTGCATGATTCGCTCGAGCGCGTCGGCATGTCACACCGGGTCAAGCACTATCCCTCCCAGCTCTCCGGCGGCCAACAGCAACGCGTGGCCGTGGCGCGGGCCCTGGGCGGAGATCCCTCCATCCTGCTTGCCGACGAGCCCACCGGGAACCTGGATTCGACTAACGGTGAAGCTGTGATGGATCTGCTCAAGGATCTCCACAAAAATGGAGCGACCATCTGCATGGTGACTCACGATCCTCGTTATGCCCGCCACGCGGATCGATCCATTCATCTCTTCGATGGACGAATTGTCGAGGAAACCAGCGGCGTAGCGGCCTAAGCATTGTGGGTACGCCTTGGCGGGACAATCCCCGCGATGACGGGCGGGGCTGAACCCGGTCCCGCCCATACTGCTGACAGCCCAATCCGTCAGGATGGATTCGCCGCATTCGCACAATGTTGTCCCAGGGGCGGACAGAGACCTCCATCGTATTTACAAATACTTCAGTAAGTTACGATGGCGCACCGTTTGCTCGTACACTACGAAAAATGAGCAACTTCCGAGTCATCCCCCTGCTGGCCGTTCTGGCTACCAGCCTCCGGGCCCAGTCCGAGGTGTCGATCCAGAGCCCCACCCCTCCTCGCTACGTGGGCAGGTTGCTTCGCCCTTTTCACCTGGAGAAACGTGTTGTCGCCCCCGCCAGACTTACCGACACCCCTCGTCTGGAATCACTCCTCCGAGCCGGGAACTTGTACCTCTCCGTGGAGGACGTGATCGCGTTGACGCTTGAGAATAATCTCGACATTGCGATCCAGCGGTATGGACCCTACCTCGCGAAGGAAGTCCTGCGCCGGACCCAGGGCGGCGGCATCATGCGCAGCGCTGACTCCCCGGTGGTCGCCGGACCCTCTAGCGTCAGCCTCGCGGGAATCAGTCTGAGTACGGGTAGCGCCAATATTGGATCCATCGGCACCATCATTACGCAGACGGGCCCTTCGCCGCCCAGCCTGGACCCAAGCCTGTTCGTGTACGCGCAATTCGCTCATACCACCAGCCCGCAAACCAATACGGTCCTGAACCGCACCAACTCGCTGACTATCGATTCGAGGCAGTATCAATTCAATTATTCGCAATCGTTCCTCACCGGCACGAATGTTTCGGGGACGTACAGCAGTTCGCGAAACCTGCTCAACAGCCCCTCCAACCTTTTCAACCCCACCATCAGCGCGACGCTGGACTTTAGCATCAACCAGCCCCTGCTCCAGGGATTCAGCAAAGCCGTCAACAACCGCGACATCCTGGCGGCCAAGAACAGCGCCAAAGTCACGGACCTGCAGATGAAATTGCAGGTCATCACCACCGTTTCGGCGCTGCTTAATTTGTATTGGGATCTGGTCAGCTTCAACGAAGATGTGCGCATCAAGGAACGCGCGCTGGCGGTGGCTCAGAAGCTGTTGGACGACAATCGAAACCAGGTGAGGATCGGCACCCTCCAAGGAATCGCCGGAACGGCATCGCGAGTTCCTGGCTGGAAGAGGCTCACATCATTCCGCTGGATCATATCGAGGTTCCCAAGACGGAGGACCTGAAACCGGCGGCGCAGTTAATCGCGGAGGCCCTGGAACGGCGGCCGGATATCACTCAGAACAGGCTCAACTACGAAACCCAAGCCATTATGGAAAAAGGCTCCAAGAACGCCCTGCTGCCGGGATTGAGCGCGTTCGTGGACGTGAACAATACCGGTCTAAGCGGTCCCATCAACCCGCTGTACACGGCCTGCCCCGGCTGCGGCACGCCCGATCCCTTTTTCGTCGGCGGGTACGGCAACCTGCTGGGCCAGATTTTCAGGCGCAATTTCCCAAACTATTCGGCTGGCTTTTCTCTCAGCATCCCCATTCGGAATCGTGTGGCCCAGGCGGATTACGTTACGGATCAACTGCAACGCAGGCAGACGGAGCTGCAATTGAAGCGGGCTGAGAATCAAGTGCGGCTGGATGTGAAGAATGCGCTCATTAATCTGCAGCAGGCGCGCGCCCGCTATGAAACCGCGGTGAACACGCGCGTACTCGCGGAACAGACAGTCGTGGCCGAGCAGAACCGGTTCAACTTCGGAGAGGCCACCGACACGACGCTGGTGATTCAGGCCCAAAGAGACGTGGTGCTGGATCAGAGCGGCGAGGTGACCGCCATGGCGAACTATACGCATGCCAAGATTCTGTTTGATCAGGCGATTGGTCAAACCCTCGAGGTGAACCACATCTCGATGGATGAAGCGGTAGCGGGTCAGGTGGCTAGGCCTTCTTCGCTGCCCGCCGTACTTCCGAACCAAGGAGCGCGTCCATGATCCGTTCCTGGCACAGAACCGTGGGGCGGACCCCCTGGTCCGCAGCCGACGCCCCCGTCGGCTTCTCGTCCTGGATGAAGCTGACTTGGTTGGCGATAAGCGGGTCCAGGGGGACCCGCGCGGACCATGGGGTCCGCTCCACAAGTTCACGCGCATTAGTGGCTCTGCTGTGCGCGGCGCTTACGTTGAACGCACAGTCACAATCCATCGCGCCGGAGAGGCCGCGCGCCCCGCTTGTGATCAGGCCCTACCAGGGCGCTACCGTGCCGCCGGTCCGCTTGTCCAATTCAGACCGGATTCGCAGTCTCATGCGCGGTGGAATCCTATATCTCACGGTCCAAGACGCCATCGCGTTGGCGATAGAAAATGATCTTAACCTCGAAGTCGCCAGGTATGGCCCGCTACTGGCGGAGTGGAACCTGAACCGCCAGAGAGGCGGCGGCGCGTTGCGCGGCGCGGGCAGCGGCATCTCCCAGATTGGAAGCGTCGCTAGCGGACAGGGCGTATCGGGAATTCAGCGCGATCCCCCGGCCCTGCAGAAGATTCTGCTGGAGCGAGGCCGTGATTACCGGCGCTTGCGAGGGGTTAAGCACGTCGCTCGGCGCATTCTCTTTTAGATAGGACTCGGTCTGTTGCACGCTGTAGGACCCGCCGCTTACCAGTCCTTGTTGCACGCGATTCACGTAACTGTGCTGGGCCAGAACCAGGGAGTTGGTTTGAGCTACGACCGGGTTTCCGTACAACCTGGTGAGATGCGAGAACGAGGTTGAGTCCAGAAATACCGGATCGTAGTTGGGCGCCACGGGTCCGATCTGCTGAATTCCCGTTACATCACCATTGCAAGCAGGAATGTGACCGGAGCTCAAGAAGCGTTCCGGGCGCAGTTGCAAAATCTCGTGGTGCAGGTGCTCAATCGCTACTGGGATCTGGTGGCGGAGACGCAGACGCTAAAATCCACGCAACGGTCTCTGGAAGTTTCCCAGAAATTCCTGGAGGACACGCGGAATCAGATTGAGGTGGGCGTGTTGGCGCGTGTAGCGTTGCCGCGCGCGCAGGCCGAGGTCGCCAGCCGGCAGCAGGATCTGGTGTTGGCTCAGATGGATGTGCGCCAGCGGGAGAACTCGCTGAAGGAGTTGCTCAGCCGCACGGAAGATCCGATGCTCGAAGCGGCTCAGATCGTACCCTTGGACCAGATCCAAATCCCTGAGACCGATAATCTGCCGTCCGTCCGTGAATTAGTGGCGAGAGCAAGGGCGCAACGGCCGGATGTCGCCATCGCCAAGATCAATGACGACGCAGCCGAAATCAGCTTGCTCGGGACCCAGAACAGTCTCCTGCCTACCGCTCTTGCATTCGGCTCAGCCTGGGACGCGGGCGTGGCCGGTACTCCGCAGCTTTCCGGCGGAAAGGCTAACAACTTCTTTGTAGGAGGCTTCGGCACGGCCCTCGGCCAAGTGTTCAGACGCAATTTTCCCAATGAACGGGGAGGCGCCTACATTTCGATTCCCCTTTACAACCGGCAGGCCCAAGGCGACTACGGAATCGATCAACTCCAATTCCGCAAATCGCAGCTCAGCGGGCAGAAGGATTCCAAACAGATCGAAGTCGATATCTCCAACCAAGTGATTGGCCTCCGGCAAGCCCGGGCGCGTTACACCGCGGCGGTGAATACCAGAACGCTTCAGGAGCAGTTGCTAAAAGCGGAGCAGGACAAATTCAACTTCGGAATATCGAGCGTCAATAATATTATTCAGGCGCAGCGTGCTCTGGTCTCCACGCAGAGCGCGGAAGTGACGGCGTTGGCGTCGTATTCACAGGCGCGGGTGGCGATGGATCAGTTGTTAGGCGAAACGCTAGAAGTAAATCATGTTTCATTGGCGGAAGGATTGAGCGGACGCAAATAGACCGAACATCCGGCAGCATAACGAGCCGTGACCGTAAGGGAGCGGTTTAGGAAGGGATCCAGTGAACGCGTTGTGGCAAGACGTTTTGTATGGCCTGCGGATGCTGGCGAAGAAACCGGGCTTCACGGCGATCGCAGTATTGTCCCTGGCCCTGGGTATCGGCGCCAACACAGCCATCTTCAGCCTGGTCAACGCGATTCTATTAGGATCCCTCGGCTTCAAGGAACCGGAACGCCTGGCCATGGTTTGGACAGTGCCTCCGGGTCACCCCGAGCAGACGGAAGGCGCCATGGTACCGGACTACTTAGCCTGGAAGGAGCAGACCCGGAGCTTCGAGATTCTAGGCGCCTTGAACGGCAACAGCGCTGCCTTCGGGGCTGAAGAAAACGGGGCCGCCGCGGAGAGGATTCAAGGCGAGGTCTTCACGGGCGAAATGTTCAAGGCACTCGGCGTACAGCCGATACTCGGGCGCGTCTTCACGGAAGCCGAATGCCAGGTCGACAACGTCGCGCCGGTGGTTGTCATCAGCTACCGTCTATGGCAGAAACGCTTCGGCGGAGACGCCAACATCGTCAACAAGACTGTTCGCATAGAGGGGGCCGTAAGCAACATCATCGGAGTCATGCCGGCGGGCTTTCACGTGTTC
>Ga0207110_10125_pt1 | contig 18581 bp, 21 predicted proteins | sample Alteio_BWMinHeat_74_FD_153582 | JGI IMG/M metagenome (GOLD analysis project Ga0207110, IMG submission 153582) | Enriched cells from forest soil in Barre Woods Harvard Forest LTER site, Petersham, Massachusetts, United States -... | ecosystem: Environmental > Terrestrial > Soil > Temperate forest >...
GGCGTTCACTTGCATCTGTCAGAGTCGCTCGATCAACAAAAACGCCAAGAGTGGATCGCCGCTCTAGATAAGATGGAGTCGCTTAAGCCGCGCACCGTGATTGCCGGCCATAAGCGCGTCGGGAACGTTGACAGCCCAAAGATCCTCGGCGAAACGCGGAGATATATCTACGATTTCGAGCGCATCGCGATGCAGACGACGACTGCGCGGAAACTATATGACCGAATGCTCAAGCTCTACCCGAACTGGGGCAATCCAGGTGCGCTCTGGACTTCGGCGCGTGCCGTCAAACCGTGATTTGACCAGAGTGATTAACCGCACATTCGCTCTGAAAAGGATGGAATAACGATCATGCGTGCAATGAGAGCAGAAGGATTCAGCGGCTACAAGGATTTGGAGCTGGGGGACATTCCGAAACCGGCAGTCTCGGATGGACGAGTGCTGGTAAGAATAACAGCGGCCGGGGTCACGCCACTGGAGTACACGATTCTGTCGGGTGGATACCCACGAGCGAAAGCACCGCTGGTCTTGGGAAGTGAGGGAGCTGGGGTCGTCGAGGAGGGAGGGGGCACGACCTTTCCCGTCGGTTCACGTGTGATGTTTACGGGGCCTTATGGCGTCTCAGAGAATGGGACCTACAGTGAGTGGCTTGCTGTCCGCAAAGAGAACCTTTGTTTGATTCCCGACAACATCGAGGATCTTTCGGCTGCCGGTGTTCCCGTTGCTTATCTGACTGCCCAAATGACACTGAGCTTAGCGGGATTTGCAAAGGGTAAGACGGTGCTGTCACCTGCCATCGGAGGTTCGGTCGGAAACGCAGTCACTCAGATAGCGAGGGCGCAAGGGGCGAAACACGCAATCTCAACCACGACTAACCATTCGAAGGCGCAACGAGCACGCTCTTTGGGTTTCGATGAGGTGATCGATCTTTCTGTGGAGAAGCTTACCGACGGCGTTCGCCGGATCACGGAGGGTTATGGCGCCGACATCGTGATCGATGCCATGGGCGGAGAAATCTTGAGCGAAGCTCTCGGAGCACTCTCCATCGGTGGAAGTCTGACGACATTGGGCTATGCCGCAGGCCGCAAGGCCACCATCGACGTCACGGATCTTATTTGGAAGCGCGCTAGCATGAAGAGCTTCTCGCTGTTCGCACAACCTGCGGAGGTATGGACCGCCGCATGGAGTGTCATTTTTCAATCACTTCAATCGGGTGCAGTCAAGCCCATCGTGGCAAAGACATTTCCGCTGGCTGAGGCGGCAAATGCTCTGCGCTACCTCATTGAGGGTCGCCCCTTTGGCAGGGTCGTCCTCACAATCTGACGGGCACGCAGAGGCTCGAATCAATCACCGTGGGATGGACGCCAATGAAGAAGTACAAGATCGCTGTTCTGGACGATTACCAAAATGCGGCGCTTGAGAGCGCTGATTGGTCGGTACTGCGGGATCGAGCCGACATCGCCGTATTTCAGAACCACCTCGCCGACCCGGAGGCCGTGATTGAGCGGTTGCTGCCTTTTGATGTCGTTTGTGTCATGCGCGAGCGAACCCCGCTGCCCCGCAACGTCATTGAGCGCCTTCCCAAGCTCAAGCTCATCGCCTCGACGGGATCTGGAAACGCTTCGATTGATGTCGATGCCGCGGGCGATCATGGGATCGCCGTCGTTTACACGGGGTATAGGGCCGACCCGACGATCGAATTTACCTCGGCGCTGATCCTGGCCTCCGCGCGACACATCGTGAGGGAGAGCAACTCCGTCCGATCCGGCGGCTGGCAGCAAACAGTGGGCGCGGATCTCCGTGGAAAGACCCTAGGCGTTCTGGGGCTTGGGCGCATTGGATCACAGGTCGCGCGGGTCGGGAGCGCTTTTGGAATGAATCTGATCGCCTGGAGCCAGAACATGACGCCCGAAGGCGCCCAAGCCGCGGGCGCAATCCTGGTTTCCAAGAACGAGCTGTTCGAGCGGGCCGACATTCTGACGATCCACTTGGTATTGAGCAGCCGGACGCGCGGCCTGGTAGGGGCCGCAGAGCTGGACAGAATGAAGCCAACGGCCCTGTTGATCAATGCATCGCGCGGGCCGATCGTCGAAGAGCAAGCCTTAATTAGCGCACTGAAGGACAAGCAAATCGCCGGCGCTGCGATCGATGTATTCGACATTGAGCCGTTGCCTCCGACTCACCCCTTCCGCACGCTGGACAACGTACTGGCGACCCCGCATATCGGCTACGTATCGCATGGTCTTTACAAGATGTTCCACGAGGATACCGTCTCGAATATTCGGAAGTGGCTCGACACCAAGCGCTAGGAAGAGAGTCCTGATCACCGAAGACGAGCGTCCACCCACTAAGAGGACAAATGGCAATGGGCAAGTTGCGTTCGGAGCGTCAGGCTGCTTTCGTTCAGTCAAAGCCGTGGCGTTCACCGAGGCCAAGCTGACGGGAGCATGTGAGTGGAGGTTTTTAGACAAATTCAAGAAAGGATAATCCGATGAAGCACAACGCAATGGCAATCGACGTCGGAACACGAATCATCTACAGTGCGCTGGCGATCATGACAATCATGTTCAGCGCGGGAAAGGATCTTATAGCACAAACAAACACATCGACAGTTGTGAAGAACATCGTAATCGTCCACGGCGGTTTGGTGGACGGGTCCGGTTGGAAGGGCGTCTACAAAGCTCTGAAGAAGGACGGCTACATGGTCGCGATTGTCCAGAATCCGACCATCTCGCTGGCAGACGACGTGGCTGTCACGAAGCGCGCGATCGCCGCGCAGAACGGCCCGGTGATCCTCGTCGGTCACTCGTATGGCGGAGTGGTGATCACGGAAGCGGGCAACGATCCAAAGGTCGCTGGCCTGGTCTACGTCAACGCGTTCGCACCGGACAAGGGCGAATCTGCGGCAGCGCTCATTAAAAATGCACCGCCCGGCGCGCCCGTTCCGCCGATCCTGCCGCCTCAAGATGGATACCTATTCCTCGATAAGGCCAAGTTCCCGGCTGCATTCGCCGCGGACGTGAGTCCAGACGTGGCTTCGTTCATGGCCGACTCCCAAGTCCCGTGGGGTGTCGAGGCGCTCAGTGGTGCGATCACCCAGACGGCGTGGCGAACAAAGCCAAGCTGGTACTTGGTCTCTACCGAAGACAGAATGATCCCGCCTGACGCCCAGCGGGCTATGTCCAAACGCGCAGACTCAACGGTCGTCGAAGTCAAGGGCAGCCACGCCGTGTATGTGTCGCAGCCGCAGGCAGTCGCTCATCTCATCGAAAAGGCCGCAACGGGTGCCTTGGTGGTAGGGCAAGAAAAGGCTAGAGGGGGTGTATTGGCCGCAAAATAGTCCAGCGGATAGCGGGATTCGACCAGGCGGGCTTCCCGGGGGGAACCGAACGCGCCGAGGAAGCCTCCGCCTTGCCGAAAAGTCCGAGAGGCAAGTCGCGGAGAGAAATGGCCATGGGCAAGTTGCGGGGAAAAATCGCAGTCATCACCGGCGGCACCGAGGGAATAGGGCTAGCTACAGCTCAGCTCTTCGTCAAAGAGGGTGCGTATGTCTTCATCATGGGCCGCCGCCAGAAGGAACTCGATGAGGCCGTGGCGGCAATCGCAAGCAACGTGACGGGCGTTCAGGGAGACGTCGCCAAACTGGCCGACCTGGATCGTCTCTACGAGACTGTCGGTAAGGTGAAAGGGCGAATCGATATTATTTTCGCCAACGCCGGCGTTGGTGAATTTGTTCCCCTCGGTAAAGTCTCCGAAGAGCATTTCGACAAGCTGTTCAACATCAATGTAAAGGGCGCACTGTTCACGGTGCAAAAGGGTTTAGCACTCCTGAATGATGGCGGCTCCATCATTCTCACGGGATCGGTTGCGGGCGTAAAAGGCACTCCGGCCTTTGGCGTTTACGCAGCTAGCAAGGCTGCCATTCGCTCTTTCGTGCGCACCTGGACCACGGATCTCAAAGATCGTCATATCCGCTCAAATGTCGTTAGCCCGGGCCCGATCAGGACGCCGCTGACGATCCGACAATCTGCCGACGTAATCGCGAGGATTGTGTCCACCGTGCCGATGGGCCGTATGGGTGAACCCGACGAAGTCGCCAAGGCGGCCTTGTATCTGGCGTCAGACGATTCGAGTTTTGTCACGGGTATTGAACTGTTCGTCGATGGGGGCAGAGCGCAAATCTAATCGACGACCGGAAGATGGAGACATTTCAATGAGTGCTCAACATCGTTTCACAGCCAACTATCAATGGGTTCGAGATCTATACGCGCGGGAGCGGGTCCTAAATTCCGCCATCGTCGCCGCCGATATCGGCCGGGGCTGGGAAGAATATCTTGAGATTGACGACGCATTCTACGCCGATGATGTCGAGGTGACCATCGACACGGCGACAGACCCGATACGTGGCAAAAAGCGCCTTCGAGCACTCCTATTCAACTTCCTTGCCCCGCTTCATGTGATGGTTGAGATTGGGGGCCTCGCTATAGATGTTCAAGAGAGTCCAATTCACGGGGACATGCGCGATGAGACGCATTCGGCGTGGTCGGTTAGTCTGATCGGAGTGTCCGGCAGGACGTGCACATTGAACTGGTGCACCCTCCGAAAGTGGGCCGGCGCGCGCGTAGTGTACGAGCGCCATTACGACCACCAGCAAAGCGGTGGGCCGCTGACCGGCGACGACCTTAGTATAAACCAGTCACTGGCGGCCATTGGATATGGCCGTCCGTCTTAGGCAGGGCCAGCTATTACCGAGAATTGCACGAAAGGAGCCAAGACTCTATGACGTCGGATGAGGTGCTCATCCAGACCGCGATTTCGTCGTGGGAACAGATCATAAATCGCGTCGGCACACTATGTTCGAGTTGTTCCGAGGAACAATTACTGGTCGAAGTCGCGTCCGGAAAAAACCGCATTTTGTATCTCTGGGGACACCTCACCGCAGTACACGATGCGCTGTTCAGCGTCTTGCGGCTGGGAGAACGGCTACACCCGGAATTGGACGCCATCTTCATCGCGCAACCCGACCGATCCGTCTCGCTTCCGACCTCCACTGAGATTGCCAAGCGTTGGGAGGACGTTCACATCGAGCTCCTTTCGAGATTCAAGACGCTTACCTCTAAGGAGTGGTTAGATAGGCACGGGAATGTGTCGCCTGAAGAATTCGAACAGAACCCGACGCGAAATCGACTGGCTGTGCTCCTGGGCCGAACCAACCACGCCTCGTATCACTTTGGGCAAATGATGTTGGCAAAACCAAAGGCGCCGTGAGTCGCTTTTCGGACGCTATCGGCATCACAAAGTGCGGACCAGTTGCAGCAGATTCCTGATCTTACGCTCCGACGACGCTTTGCCGCTTTTGAGGTTCTGCGCTATGCAGAAACCCTGGAAGAACGTGAGCACAACATCGGCGATCATACTCGCGTCCAATTTCGGATCTTCCGCCTGGATGTTTTTTATCAGCAGTCGCGTAAGTTTCCGCTGACTGCTCGAAATAATTTCCTGCGCTTCGGTCGGCAGACTCGCTAGCTCGCGCATCGAATTCACGGCAAAGCATCCTCGCTGGTCGTCATCGCAGCCAAAACCCAGCCTCAGAAACCTCTCAATGTTGCCCCAACCGAGCGGCTGTGCTGTCAGGATTTCCGCGCCACGAGTTTGGGCATAGCGCTCAAGACTGGCAAGAAAGAGATCCTCTTTATCTTTGAACTCCGAATACAGGCCCGACTTGTTGACGCCGGTCGCCTCTTCCAAGTGCTGAACTGTCGTGTTCGCGAAGCCGTGTTTCCAAAAGACCGGGATGGCCCGATCCAGTACACCCTCACGATTGAACTGTTTCGGTCGTCCCATGCTCACACAACAATCAAGAACAGATCTCTTCCCTACCGCTAAGGGTACAGCGCGGTAGATGCATCGATGAACCAAACGGTTCATAAAGGTCGTTTGGGGGCGATCCTCCCATCGGTTAGCGCCTGAACAAGTGTAGTGAGAATTGCAGTACAAGAAACCACAAGGGACAACAGGTGGATTCTCTAGGCCTACTGGCTCTAAAGGAGTATCTGAAGAGTAAGCTCCTGAGCGGTCCTTGGCCAGTAGCCTAAGACGCCGATTTTCAACCGTTTCCGTTTCAAGCGGATAATCGTCCTGCATTAGGAATTGACAAAACGAGGTGACAGGGTATACGCTTCAGTTAGTCAACTGACTAACACGAACTAATGCCAAAGCCGAAAACGGACAAACGATCGCGGCTGATTCAGACCGCCGTGAAATTGGCGTACCGGGATGGCTTCAGGACGACGAGTCTCGCCGATATCGCGGAAGCAGCCAACGTCCCGGTGGGGAACGTTTACTACTACTTCAAGACGAAGGATGAGATCGGCGAGGCCATTGTGGAGCAACGTTTACTGGAATTGCGGGCGCTGCAGGAACAGTGGGACCAGACGGGCTCCCCGAAAGAACGCCTTCTGGCCTGTATCGAGAATACGTTTGGAAACCGGGATCTACTTGCGCGCGGAGGATGTCCCGTGGGGACGCTGTGCTCGGAATTGCACAAGGAGGGCGGGCCTCTGGCGAAGAAGGCGACGGCGCTCTTCACGGAGCTGCTGGGGTGGATAGAGGATCAATTTCGGGCGATTGGACGAGGAGATACCTCACGAAAGCTTGCTACCCAACTTCTTTCTTCATTGCAGGGAGTATCGGTCTTGGCTCACGGGTCTGGTGATCCGGAGTTGGTGACGATGGAGACGAAGCGGCTTAAAGATTGGGTGGGCGGTTTGTGAGTGGAGATGTGGCGTAGCCAGTTTGAGGAGAAGAAAATGAATAGCCTTGAGGGAAAGGTTGCACTCGTGACCGGGGCACGGGGAATCGGAGCGCAATAGCTGAGCTGGGGTATTTATGAAACTTATTTTGATTGGCGCAAACGGAGAGATCGGCAAACTGGTTCAAAAGGCATTGGCGGGTGCTGGCTATGAGATAGTCAAGGTCGGGCACAAATCAGGCGATTTTCAAGTCGAGATCGGGAACCGCGAAAGTGTCAGGAACCTTTATCAAGCCGTCGGCTCGTTTGATGCCGTGGCCATTGCAGCAGGCCAAGTCGCATTTGCTCCGCTTTCGGAATTCACCGCTGAAAAGTGGCAGTTTTCGTTGGGAAGCAAGCTCATGGGTCAGATCAATCTGGTTCAGGAGGCGATCCCATTCATCAAAGAACAAGGATCCTTCACTTTGGTTTCGGGCATTCTCAATGACGAACCGATCCTCGCCGGCGTCGCGGCTTCAACCGTCTCGGGCGCGTTGGAAGCTTTTGTTCGGGCTGCCGCAATTGAGCTTCCTAAGGGACTGCGTATCAATGTGGTGAGTCCCACGATGCTAAAAGAATCCGAATCTCAATTTGCCCAGTTCTTTACCGGCATGATTCCGGTCGAAGGATGGAAAGTTGGACAAGCCTACAAACGGGCTATCTTGGGGGCGCAAACCGGCCGCGTTTACAAAGTTGAGTGAGCTTACTCAGCGTTTATTCGAAGACCGCCCATCAACGTTCTGAGCCGTCTCGTTGACGTGGAATGCGATTTGTAATGGTCACATAACTTAGAAGGTATTTAATTATGAAACTCAGGAGCAATACGATTTTGATCACCTGCGGTGGCAGCGGCATCGGTTACGAACTCACCAAACAACTCACGGCGCTTGGTAACACGATTCTTATCACGGGCCGCGATCAAGCTGAAATGGACCGTGCGAAAGCGGCCTTTCCGAACATTCGGACCTTTCGAAGCGACGTTTCCGATCCGAAAGCGATCGCCACTCTTTACGAGGAGGTCACCAGACAATTTCCTGAGCTCAACATTTTGATCAACAACGCCGGCATCATGCGTAAGATCAATATTCACGACAAAGCTGGAAGCCTCGAAGCCATCACTCGAGAGATTGAAATCAATTTGAGCGGGCCGATTCGCATGGTGAAACAATTCTTGCCGCATTTGAAAACACAATCAGAGGCCGCAATCATGAACGTTTCATCGGGATTGGCATTTGTTCCATTGCCCATTTCACCGGTTTATTGCGCCACCAAGGCCGGTCTGCACTCGTTCACCGAGTCTCTTCGTGTGCAACTGAAAAATACCAAAGTGAAGGTATTTGACCTAGCACCGCCTGCGACACAAACCGAACTCTTGGGTGGCTTTGATTCTGAAGACATGAAAGGCGTTTCTATCATGAAGGTGGAAGACATGGTTAGAGTCGCCATCGAGGGAATGCAAACCGATCGATTTGAAATTCGCCCAGGTCAGGCGAATCAGCTCAAAATGATGAGTCGCGTGGCGCCTGGATTTATTTTGAAGCAAATGAGCCGATCGGTCGATCGTATGCTCAGAACACAGAATTAATTCGAACGAAGTATTTGTGACACAACAACCAACAAGCCCTAAAACGGCATTCCCTGTATCTCGGCCGACCACTGCAGGATACAAGTGAAACCGCTTTGGCGGAGCCGAAAGATCAGAACCTCTAGTTCCGCACGCATGTTCCAAACACTTTCCCGCGCGGGCCTCAAGGCTAGCGTGCATACCATCAAGGGGTCGCTTCCGTGAGGTTCCATCACTACTCTTCTTATTGACGACCTCGAACGAGTACCCGTCCGGGTCAAATATATCGGCGGCATAGTATAACGCGCCTCCAGGTCGTCAGGCTGCCTAACGAGTTTTCGTTGGGTCTCCATCCTCCGACGGATTGCGTTTCTTAGGACAGCGTTGTCGGTCGCGTTCATCCTCGACTGCTTGGTGCACACCGCTCACCGGACTGAGATGCGAGGTGAATTCCATGCGAAGGAATCGCGGCGGGAGGGGCGACGGATAGCATTCCATCAGTGAAACAAAAAGGGCGTCTCCGCGAGTGACCCCAACAGGAGCATTCGATGTACCCGCAACTGCGGGAAGTATGACTCGGCTGTGATTCGGCGCGTTTCACAGCAGCCTTTCAATGGTGATAGGTAGGTCTCAGGTCACTAACGTTTTCCTCAAGGCAGACGTTTGAGGTACTCTGGACTGTCCGCCGACCACCCCAGGCCACTGTAGATAATTCTGTAGCTGCGGAAATCCAAAAGTTCCATAGGACTCAACAGACTTCAACAAGATCGCCGTAACTCATTGAAACAGAAGGTATTGAAAACAGGGCATTTCGCAGGTAGGCTGGAATCTGCCTTGGGCGCAGGAAGTCGCAGGTTCGAATCCTGTCGCCCCGACCAAACCACAATTCCTTTCAGGAGTTTGGCGCACTCAGAGGACCCCAAAAGAGCAAACCGCCTGTTATCCCGCGAAAAATGCAGGTGACCGGTGTAGTATGTTGTTGCTCGCTGTTGGTCCCGCTGGCAGGCTGTTTCCTCCACACGGGACCTCCTTGGAGGCCCCGACCCAGTGCTGACGGGGATGGCGGCAGCGTTTGGAGCAATTGCGGGTGGGTTCTTCTCTGCTACGATTCTTTGGAAGGATGTTGAACTCATCGGCCGGGCGGTGTTTGCACCAGCACGATTCGCGAGTGAAAGAATCCGCTGCGCAATGGGCACGAGCCTTGAACAGATGGAAAAGCGGCTCGCCGCCGATTGGCCTCATCTAACCAGTAGCGGGATGCTGCGGGTAGAGGCCAAGCCCGAGACTCTTTCTGAAGAAAACGCCAAACTACTGCTCGGCCTGTGCCGTGCAGGCCGACTCTACGAGATTGAACAGTGGATCGCCGCTGGCCGCTCATTGCGGACGCCAGCAAACCTTAAGAAGAGTCCTCTAGACGTTACTGTCGAGCAGGGATTCCACAGTCTTGTTGAATTACTCGCCCGTAATGAATGTGAAGCATCCATAAAGAACCACGCACTTGATCTCGCGATTGCGAAGAGGCGGTTAGATTTGGTTCAGGTACTCATCAGCGTTGGTGCTGATATCAAGGCGACCTCGCTTGCTGATGTCCTTCTGACCTGGGATCCCGCCATGATCCGATTCTTCCTGGATAACGGCGCGGATGTGGTCACTGGCGCTCCGTTCGCCGTGGCCTTCGCGGAACGGATTCGTACTGCCCTCCGTCCTTTTGTCGAATACAAGAAGGCACATCCAGAAATAGCGGACCAACTCCAACAACAAGCCGATCGGGCACTCCGATACTTCGCCCGTGAAGGAAATCTCAAATGGGTCAGCCTCATGCTGTGGGCTGGGGCGAATCCCTATACCCCGGGACCAGCCGTCTTTGACGAACACGAGGATGATCCTGACTTGCACACTAGCGCCTTGCGTGAAGCCTGTTACAAGGGCAACCTGGAAGTCCTAAAGAAGCTCAAGCCAGAGCGGCAACAGGATGAGCTCGGCGATTTGCTCTCGTGCGCCATGTTTTCAAAAGGCGATGACCTGCTAGGCTACCTTCTCAATCTAGGGGCCAAGCCTAACAACAAGTCGAATGGCGGTTCCGCTGCGCTCGATTCTTGCTTCTGGCACTTGGGATTTGAGGGCTCTAATTTCTTCGACCGGCAGGCGCAACTTCAGAAGTACCAAGCCCGAAGAACCTTGGAAGCGCTTCGCGTGCTAGTCGCTCATGGTGCATGCTGGAGGCCCGACGACAAGTACCAGATGAATTCAGCCAGGAAGTCGCTTTATCGATGCGAGCCAGTTGTCACCGTGGAAGTCGTCAAGATTCTAGCGCAGCAGCAAGGGGCGTCTAAGGGAACGCTGGAGGAGCTTCTAGCGCCGCTCCGTATGCGCCAGCATCTCTCGACGCTCGGCATCAATCTCTATGCCGCCACAGCAATAAAATCTCGAGCGGCACAAGTGAGCCATCGCTAGACGCCCTTTTGAATTCGCCAAATGGGCTTAGGAAACCGAAAGGGAGCCGGGGGCTTTCGATAGGAATATGACCACGTCGGTTCATCCGGCGGCTCTAGTTTGCAGTCGATAATGGATTCAGGACTCTCCTTGAGCGGGTCGAGGCGATCCGCCTGCTTCGCAGCCCACGTCAACCAATCACCAAATGGCGTTCCGGGCTCCGTGGCTTGACCGTATTGCGAACCGGCATGGTACGCAGCCGAAATGAACGAGCGCAGTTGCTCCGCCCGAAGCCAGTCGGCCGCAACGTGACGTAGGGCTCGCACCCTCGCCTTTTCCGCTTTGATTGCTGCTAGCAGTCGATCACGCTCTTCTACTCTCTTCTGGCGCTCCCGATTTTCTGCGGCGCGCCGTTCCCCTTCGGCACGTCTGTGTAGAGCGATTCGGATAAAACCGGCTAGAACTTTCGGAACGAGGTCTTCCAGTCGTGTGGTCTTCCCATCTTTCCATCGCTTCTTGTAGGTGCCCCAAATGTCCCATACTTCAATCAAAAGCTTGCCTGAGGGCTTCCGAAGTACAGGCGGCTGCGCGCCGTATTTCAGGACGCGGTCGACCAGACCTCCTGAGGGCGCGACTGACGCTTCAACACGCTCCACCTGCTCTACTAAACCAAATTTGATCGTTTGTCCGCAAACGGTAGCTGTGGTTTGCTCATGATGTCCGTTGCCCACCGAGACACTAAACCCCTCGCGCTCGATTACTGCGACAAGACCCGCCATCACTCGGATTGCCCGGTCGAGGCTCGCTCGGGAAACCCGGATGTCTAAACACTGCTCCACGATCCAGAGGATCCCGTGAGGATTTTCATTGGCTTTGGCCAGCTTAGCGCGAGCCTGGAGAATCAGCGGATGCGACAAATCGCCCCGTTTGATTGGCGCTTCGGGACTTAACGCTTCCAGTCTCGCTAACTGAACCCGTTCGTCGTCAGTCCCCAATTCCTCCGTCACCGGCTGTTCCTTCGGCGGAGATGGTTTGTTAAGCAGCACCTTGTCCTTCTCCTTTACTTGGGGAAGAGACGCTTGTGTAACCTTCTGCCCTGCTTGCTTCTTCGCCCAATAGCCGCGGCCCGGCAGTGGGATTTTCAGCTTGCGACACACCTTCGCCAAGCCGACGTCTGAGATGCCGTACTTTTTTGCCAAAGTCCACATTGGCGTCGACCATACCTCTTGATAGAGTTCGTCTCTATTCCAAAACCGATCATCGGAATTCACTCCGCAATCCTCCTCAGACGATTATCCAACTCGTTTCTCGGATGAAAAGCCTGCGACCACGGATTCTCTCGACTTGAAATGACCTTGTGGTCTTGGGGAACGGTGAGGTTGGAAAGCGATGAAATCGACTATAGTGAGGTGGGGTCCGATTCCATGTCATATCCGATGGCGCGATATCCTTTCAACCGTTTCTCGTACATCCGCCCAAGCATCGGAACCTGTGCATCGACGTAATCGAACACTCGGACAACCTTCTTTCCGTGATGAATCCGGTGCAACCGTCCGACATATTGCTGCAGTGTTCCGCGCCACGAGATCGGCATGGTCAAGAACAGAGTATCCAGTCTTGAGTCGTCGAAACCCTCGCCAATATAGCTTCCGGTTGCGAGCAGGACCCGCGGTTCTCCGTCGGGAATCAGGGCCAGCTTCTCCACCGCAGCTCGTCGTTCCTTCTTGCGCATGCCGCCCTTCAAGATGAAAACGTGCTGAATCTCAGCGAGGCCACTGGCCAACCTGTCAAGGTGGTCTGTCCGATTGGTAAGCACGAGCGGTGTGCGGCCCTCGCGAACGGCTTGGATGATATCCGCGACGATCTGCCGGTTTCGCTCTTCGTTGGTCACTAACGCGGCATAGGCGTCTTGAATTGTGCTATCCGCGCCCTCAGGCTGCATTCGGAAACCAGTTGGTCGCGGCAAGACCAAGTGGCGAAACGGAGAGCGTTCGGCGGCCTCGCGTGCGCTCAAGTTGAACCGGATCGGCCCGCACTGCATGAAGATAATCGGATGATGGCCGTCCTTGCGAGTCGGCGTTGCGGTCAGGCCCACGATAAACTTCGCTTTGACCTGCCTCATGACCTGTTCGAAGCTGAAGGCGGTCAGGTGATGGCATTCGTCGGCAATCACCTGCCCGTACTCGGCAACGCAGTCCTTCACTTCACCTTTACGCTGCAAGCTTTGAAGTAAAGCTACGTCGATCAATCCGGTCCGCTTGTCCTTGCCGCCAACGACCTGGCCGATGGCTTTAGGCGGAAGATCCAGAAACGCCGCAAGGCGTGCACGCCATTGTTCCAGTAACTGCTCGCGATGCACGAGAATGAGAGTATTCACCGCTCGGTCCGCAATCAATTTGGCGGCCACTACGGTCTTTCCGAACGCGGTTGGTGCGCACAGGACACCGTCATCATGCCGCAGCGTCTGGCGTAGGGCCTCGGCTTGGTCATCACGGAGATTTCCCTGAAAGGTCACCTCAATGGGCTTTCCGACGTAGCGTTCGTCGCGAATGCCCACTCCGATGCCATGCTCCTTCAACAGTTCGCTCACCTCCTGCAAGCAGCCTCTTGGTAGAGCGAGATGTTGAGCAAACTCCTCACTGCAGGAGATGATCCGCGGTTTACCCCAAGTCGGAAGGCGCATCGCTTGGGCTTTGTAAAACTCCGGATTCTGAAACGCCGCGACCCGGATCATCCGGTTGAGCATGGGCTCGGGGAGATCTGTCTTTGGAACGAATATCAGATTGCTTCGTACGATCTCGACGGACTCTGGGAATGGCCCCGCGATGGGTTTCTCACTCTTTCTTCTTGAAGGCAGCAGAGTCCATGGCACACCGTCCGCGTCGTCATCGGTGATTGAGAGCTTGACGCCCATGACCTGACCCCGGCGTGTGGCGTCATTGACGAGCCATTCGACTTGATCGGCCCCGGCTCGCCGGATTGAAAGCAACAATTGCCATTGGTCTGGGTACGGGCGAAGGTCGTCGTCGACAAACAAGCAATTGCCGTTTTGCCTGGGCATCCACTGAAGTGGAAGCGCGATTAGGTTTCCGAAGCCGCCCTTAGGCAAGGTATCCTGGTTGGGAAAGAAGCGGTCATAGGAGTCGAGACCCAAGTGGTGGCGACTCTCCATGGTTTGTGTGAGTAGAGCACAACCCATTTTGCGGGCGAGAACGGCGGAAATCGGCACTTCGAAGAAGATCCAGACATGACCGCCATTCCCGGATCGTGACCGTTCCAGATAAGCCGGAATTCGCGCGCGTTTGCAGGTCGCGAGGAACGCCAATGAATCTTCTTGCCAGGCCGCCTTGTCGAAGTCAACCGCGAGAAGCCAACAGGTTTCATCTACAAGCAGAGGATAGATCCCGATCGTCTTCTTGCCTGTCAAATGCTGCCGAATGACTTCGTCGGTTACAGCGTAGAGCATGCGGGTTTCCCGATCGACTTTCTTGTGATCCTCCGGGCGACTGGCAAGCACCGCCTGCCAGTCCTTCTTGCCTGCGGGGCGATAAGCCCACGTTCCGTCCTTCATGCGCCATCGCTCCGCGTAGACGTCCTCCCGCCCGCGGAACAATGATCGAAACAGCACCACCTTTGCTGGGTTGTCCGACAATGTTCCACCTTGAGAGATATCCGAGGGCGCCGGGAGGCACCGTTCGGTTGGCGATTGCAGCGTCCTTACTTCAGGTAGTGGGATGGAATGCTGTGTGAGGAGCGCTTTCAGTTGGCGGGCTTCTTCCCGGAGGCGCTGGCCCTCTGCAAGGGCGCTTTCTAGTTTGGCTCGAAGATCGCGCTGATCCTGCATGAAAGCACGCTGCGCAGCAGCCGTACGCGGTCAGGAATGTTCCGGATTGATTACCGAGAACCCCTCGAGTCCGGCAACCTCACAGGGTATCGCATCTGCCGCGACAAAATGATCAACCAACTTCTGATTCCGCAGTGCCAGCGCCACCGCGAGTTGAAGAGCGTCCAGCGCACGCAGACGCGAACGCGTAACGCTCCACCAGCAATTCGGACGCATTGAATTTTTGCGCAACAATTCAGCGCAGCTGCCAGTGTCTTGGATTGCGCCGCCCGTGGAAACAGGCAATCACCACAATCCGCGTCTCTTTCAAAAGGAAGAATATCCCATAAGGGAATCGGCGCACTCCGGCGCGCCGCCGTTCCTTTTCCACTACCGCATAGTGCAAAGGAGCCGCAGCAATCTTCTCGATTGTATCCGCCACCGCCTCAGCGAACCGATGGGCAAGTTCCAGACGGACGCTTTCGTACCGCGCCAGTGCTTCTTTCAATTCTGCGTCGGCCTCAGGCAGCCATACAACCGGAAGCGTCACTGTCTCTTAAACAGGCCGGCCCTGACTTGCTCCCACGGAATGACATCCGAAGGATTCTCCTCATATTTGGCAACGCGATAGTCGAGTTCGACCCGCTGTTCATCCGTCAGCGCAAGTGCATCCACTTCAAGGCTCTCCCACAGCACGTCAAGCAACTCGAATTTCTCTGCTGCGGAAAGGCTGCCGATTTCATTCTGCAAATTGCTCATCGAATCACCTACATCTACCCTACGAAACTAATGGGCAGCGGACCATATTCCGCACCGCAGACCCCGCGCTCAGCAATAATTTCAGCGGCCATCGATCCGGGAATCTTGGCAAGCCGTCTCCGAACTTCCTCGATACCAGGAGCCGGCGGGGTGTCTTCGAGTTCCCTTTTGATATTTTGGATGTATTCGACAGCCAAACCGGATCGGTCGCGGGCCGCGTCTTTGACGACACTCACGAGTACGTGCTCATGCTCCTTCAAATCCAACGGCTGCAGCGGCCGCAGCACACCATTCTCGTACACAGCGTCAACTTGAATGGGCATGCGACCATTGTACAGCCGAAGCTCAAGCGCCGGAATTCGGGTTGTAGGGTGTTGATTGTTGAGGAAATGGACAGCTACGATTTTGACTACAGCACCCTGCTTTCTCTGTAGACGATTGCCAACAACACTTTTAGAATGTGCGCTTTACCTATAAGGATTTGGGCACGTTCCGATGCCTTGGGCGCAGGGAGTCGCAGGTTCAAATCCTGTCGCCCCGACCATTCACACGTGTTTTCAGGGCTCTACACCAACAATCGGGGCAGTTCCTAAAATCCAAGCTGGTCAACCTCAGTTGCATAGCCGCTCGAACCCTTTGAACCACCGACCCTCTGCCCTCGTCCAGTGGACCTATTAGTAAGGTAGGGGTCTTTGAAGGTTGCCCGAAGCCTCACGAAAAGGCTCTTGGCAAGATCCTCAGATCCCAGAGTTTCGAAGGAGATTCCCGAATCGCGAGCAAGCGAATCGCGGCGCACAGTCGATCTTGCCAGCCGATACCTGATCGCGGAGGACGCCGGTCAAGTGCTGCAAACGAATGAGGCCGCCCGTCCACTTGCCCCTCGCTATATTTCCTAAACTCAGGAAGGAACACATCGGCAGGGTACCTTCCGCGCGGCTACTTCCCGGGTTCTACCATCAAGTCCAGGATTCCGTTGACGATCGCAGACTCCGCACAACCCGGCTGCAAACGCGAAGACAGGACCTCAAACGTATACATCCCGAAACCGGCATCATGCGGGATGTAGCCGGAGCGCGCCGATCCATTAGTCAGAGTCGCCATCATGGTTCGCGCATAAGGCGATTCCTTCTTCAGACGCTGGGCAATCGGATTGAATACCTCGGCGTTCACCGCGCCAATCATTATGTCCCCCACCTGAAGCAGTCCCAGCCGGATGTCCACCGGACCAGCCTCCTTGTACTCGCCCGGAAACCCGGCCCTGCCAGCGTTCGTGCGTTCACGCCCTGGGCAACTGACGATTTTGTACCGGCCGTCGATCCGAACGCTCGGCTCCATCCGGTCCATACCGCGCATCACGTGCATCACCTCTTCGCCCAGAAACTGCCCCATGGACAGGATCATTTGTTTTTGCTGGTTCATCAGCTTGATCACCGTGGGGTCCTTCCGATCCAGCCCCTGCCCTCCAGGAGGCATCGAGTTGCTGATGTCCTGACCGCGCTTGGCGTCGTCTTTGATGCGGATCTCGCGAAGATCGTAGGTCTGCTGGAAATAGATTGGATTCTGATCGCCGGCAGCGCCGCTCGACCACAGTGCGACGATCTTATCATCGAACGAGTCCTCGATGTACTTCGAAGCGGTCCCGGGAGCGTCGCCGCTCACCAAATCGAGTTGGCCCACGGCCACCCCGTGCATGGCGTAGTTGTAATAGACTGCGAGCGGCTCACCGCTCAGACTTTCGAACTTGATCACGGCAACGGTCTTGTCCGACGGCCCCTCATAATTTGGCCCCTCCCACCAGCGCTTTGTCTTGAGGTCAATAATATTGCGATTAACGTTGATGTAAGAAACACCGGTCCCATAACCTATACGAGCGGGCGCGAGCCGCTGCTTGGCCACGCGGACCGATTCCACGATTTTTTGCGTGTACGGACCCGCCGGCTGGCCCGGCACACTGTGACTATGCGTCGCAGTGAGCAACACGTTCTTAGCGGGAATTCCAAGCTCGCTTTCGAGTTGCTTGGTGACGGCCTGCCAGATGGCGTCTTGTACACCCCCGGCGTCGACGGTAATGAGCACAGCCGTGGCGCTTCCATTGTCGATTACAATCGCGCGCGAATAGATGTGATCGAGAATGCCCAGGTAGTTCTGTGGAAGCGCGTTCGCGGCGGGAGTAACGTCCACTTTGGCTGTCCCCACGCGAAGGGTCGTGTTCTGGGCATAGGCCGCGACGGACATTCCAGCGGCGACCGCGATACTGGCAACTACAAATGATTTTTTCATGATTCTTAATCCTAAAGTCCCTGACGCCTCTGATTCTCCATAAAGACATCGCACGCCTGCCGCCGCAGGCCTTCTTTGGCCACGGGTCCGGCATCGGTGAAATCCATATAGGCGCGTGCGGCTGCATCGAACTTGGGCCACTTCACCAGCTTTCCGCCGTTGGGATCGCCAGTCTTGGCGAAGTTGGTCCAGTACTCCTGCATCTGGGGAGCGTATTGTTGATCCGAATCGTTGTATTTCCGAAAATTTTGCCAAACGGGCAGGGTGCCGAAGATAAACGGAATTTCAGACGCATGCGGTGCGCCCAGCGCTTCCTGACCGTGCACCGTGCGGGAGAACTGATATTCGTAGCCAGGGTTCCCCGCAGCGGTATGCCAGATCAGTTCCTGAACCGTGCCGCAGCGGAACGAATTGTCGGTGGTGAACTGCAGCATCACGGTTCCATTCTCGGGGTCGGGCTGGGGTTCATTCGCGCCGTTCACTCCGTAGGCTGGCAGCGCACGGTCGGCAAGGGGGCCGTACCGTTGCGAAATCATCTGGCGGATATCTCCAGGCGCGCCGCGCGGCTGCATCTCCTGGGAATTGTTGCCGATCAGCAACGCCACCTTTTCCTGGCGGCCTTCGGCATAGACTTTCGAGGCGGACTCGGTCAGCACCCAGCCGTCGATATTAATTCCCAAACCCACTCCGGGCCCTGCTTGTACGTACTTCGCCAACAATTCCGTGTCCGACAGCCCGCGCAGTTTCGCGAGGGCATCCGGACCAGTGAAGCCCAACTTAGCGGCGAGGTCTACGCCTCGCTTCTCGGAATCGACCTGGGAAACCTGAGCGCCAACCGGGCCGCTCTGCGCCATAACCCTTGCGAATCAGCAGGCGCCAGCGACGTGAATGCGCTGATCGCCTCGCCTTTGAGCAAAGGGTTATTCGTAAGG
>Ga0207110_10035_pt1 | contig 18527 bp, 17 predicted proteins | sample Alteio_BWMinHeat_74_FD_153582 | JGI IMG/M metagenome (GOLD analysis project Ga0207110, IMG submission 153582) | Enriched cells from forest soil in Barre Woods Harvard Forest LTER site, Petersham, Massachusetts, United States -... | ecosystem: Environmental > Terrestrial > Soil > Temperate forest >...
GAAAGCGAAGCGGGGGAGGATTCGGCGCGTGTATGATCGGACGGCACGAATCGTCTAGGACGGAGCGAAAACGTATGGCGCGGAAGATTGCGATTTTGGGGGGAACGGGAGCGGAAGGCTCCGGGCTGGCGTATCGGCTGGCAAAGGCGGGCGAACACATTTTGATCGGCTCACGCGACGCGGCGCGCGCCGAAGGGACCGCGAAGAATTTGCGCGAGCGCATCGGCGGCTCGGCGCAGGTCGAGGGCATGGACAATTTGTCGGCGGCTGCGGCGTGCGACGTCGCCGTGCTCACGGTTCCCTTCTCCGGCGCGCCGGCGTTGCTGAAGCAACTGAAAGGCGTCTGGAAGCCGGGGACGGTGGTGATTGATACGACTGTGCCGCTGGCGGCGTCGGTGGGCGGAGCAGCAACGCGCATGCTTGGCGTCTGGCAAGGTTCCGCTGCGCAACAAACGCGAGAGCTTTTGCCGGCGGAACTAAACCTCGCTGCGGCGTTCCAGAATCTTGGCGCCGAATTGCTCGCCGGAGACGGGCCAGTGGACTGCGACGTCCTGGTATGCGGCGACGACGAGAAAGCCAAGCAAGTGGCCTCCGAATTAGTCAGCAAAATTCCCGGCGCGCGCGCCCTGAACGGCGGCAAGCTCGAGAACGCCCGCATAGTGGAATCGTTGACAGCACTACTGATTGGGTTGAATATGCGCTATAAAGTTCACGGCGCCGGCATCCGCTTCACCGGGCTTCCCCTATGAAGTGACACATCTTCTTTAATCACATGGCAGCTTCGTTTCCGATGACCCGTCGGCGCATGCCCTGGCAGTTGGTTTGTCAGCGCGACTCTGATTTCGCGCTTGGTTTGTCTTTCCGACACGGCGAACCTTATGTTCTCTGCGCCACCTGAAACACCCTGTTAGGCTAAGAAAACTGGGAAAGTAAGAAATGCTGATCCGACAGCCAAGACTTCACTGGGCTTATTTCCTGCCATTCCTTCATTTCTCTGCATGTAGCATCAGTATGATCGGACTCATCTTTCCACGATTGCATTTCCTGGGAATAATTTGGGGATTCATCATGTTGTTTGACCTTCCGACTTCGATCGTCGCGTACGCGTTGGCCTTCCATTACAGCTTTCTTGCTGGCGTGTGGATTTTCGTTGTCGGTACGTTGTGGTGGTATTTACTCAGTCGTGGAGCGGGATTCGTGTTCGACGTGTTCAAACACTTGTAAATTTTGCCCTCCTCCTCATAGGCGCGCTCACCGCAAACCGCTCTTTTCACACTGTCGATTGAATTGCTAATGCACAAAGAACCGAAGAAGCGGGTGCCAAGAGGGCGCAGCTGTGCTGCGCTCCTACAATTAGGAAGACGGGGACAAAGCTAGGAGGGCGCGTGCGAGTTTGCGTTTGTGCGCTAGCGTTTTCATAACGGTCGGAAGGATGGTGACTTTCATGCCGAGGGCAGCAATCGCGGCGGTTTGCGCTTTATCGGCGGGATCGATGATGAAGGTGCCGGTGAACGGGGCGTAGAGTTTCGCGACGCCCAAAGCGCTCGGTTCGTGGCCGAGTTGAGCGAGCATTTTGTCGGAGGGGCCTTTAAGCGACTTCCCACCGACGATGGGACAAACGGCGAAGACATTTTCCCTGCGCGCCTGCAGCCGCTCGCGGATACCGGGGACTGCGAGGATCGGGCCGATGCTGATCAGCGGATTGCTGGGGCAAACGATGACGCGATCGGCATCCAGGATGGCTTCGAGGACGCCGGGAGCAGGCCGCGCGGAGTCGACGCCGGCGAAGTGGATGTCGCGGACGACGGGTTCGGCGCGGCGCTTGACGAGATATTCCTGAAAATTCAGCGCCCCTTCATTGGACTCGATGACGGTCGGAACGGGATCGTCGGACATCGGCAGGATGAGCGACTTCACGCCAAGCGCGGTGCGGATGGAATCCGCAGCGTGGGAGAGACTCTTTCCTTCGCCGAGCAGCGCTGTGCGATGGATGTGCGTGGCAAGATCGCGGTCCCCGAGATTGAACCAATTCGCGCGGCCATAGACGGCGAGCCGCTTTAGCGCGTGAAACGTTTCGTCGCGAAAACCCCAGCCTTTCGCGGAATCGATGACCCCCGCCAGGGTGTAGGTGACAATGTCGAGGTCGGGCGAGATTTTCAGGCCGTGGAGGAGGATATCGTCGCCGGTATTGACGATGATGGTCAGGTCGCGGGGGTCCATTACGGCGTAGAGGCCGAGGAGGAGTTTTGAGGCGCCTACTCCGCCGGCTAGGGCGGTGATTTTTCGGGGTGGTTTCATTTTTTGTTTTGCGGGATGAGGTTGCATGTCGGAAAGCGGCAGCTGGGCTGCCGCACTCCACAGAGCCCGCCGCTACGTTGTGCCTCCCTCCATGGACAAGAGTTCGGCTGCGGTGCGCACTCGTGGGGAAAGAAACTTTTCCCGGCCGATAAATTCTGGATACAGCGCTAGGCGTTCGCGTAGGGTGAAGCCGCGGGATTCGGTTTCGGAGCGGAGGCGGGAGATTTGGGGCCAGGCGGCTTCGGGATTGATGAAGTCTTTCGTGACGGGGGAGATGCCGCCCCAGTCGTTGATGCCTGCGTCGAGCAATCTTGGAAAATCGTTGTAGCTGAGATTCGGGGGCGCCTGCACATTCATGTGCGGGCCGAGGATTAGGCGGGCCAGGGCGATGGTGCGGAGCATGTCGTCGAGCGAGGGCTCGGGATGCGCGGCCATGGGGATTTCGGGTTTGGCGCGAAAATTCTGAATGATGACTTCCTGGATGTGGCCGTAGGTTTCGTGGAGCGTTCGAATCGCGAAGAGCGAGTCCACGCGCTCTTCCATCGTTTCGCCGATGCCGATCAGGATTCCGGTGGTGAACGCGATGGAGAGCTTCCCTGCTTCCTTCATGGTGCGCAGACGCAGCGCGGGAACTTTGTCCGGAGCGTTGGCGTGCGCCAGGCCGTTGCGCATCAGGCGCGGACTGACGTTTTCGAGCATCAAGCCGACGCTGGCATTCGATTCCTTCAAGCGCTCTAGCGAAGGCCGGTCCATGACGCCGGGATTGGCGTGGGGAAGAAGACCGGTTTTTTCCAGGACAAGGTCGCACATGGCCGCAAGGTAGTCGAGCGTACGGGCGAAGCCCTGTTTGCGAAGGAATTCGTGAGCCTCGGGAAAGATGCGCTCGGGTTGGTCGCCCAGGCTGAAGAGCGCCTCCTTGCAACCGGCGCGGCGGCCTTGTTCAGCGAGCGAGAGGACTTCGTCGGGCGTCATGAAATGCGCACCGGGCTGGCCGGGATCTTTTCGAAACGTACAGTAGCTGCAGTAATCGCGGCAAAGCGTGGTCAACGGAATGAATACCTTCTTAGAAAAGGTGACGACAGTTCCCTTTCCGCGAGCGCGCAGTTCGGTGGCGGCGCCCAGCAGATCTTGCAATGGCGCTTGCCCGGCGAGCAGCAAGGCAGAAGCACGATCGATCGCGACGCCTTCACGGGCGTGGGTCAGGGCATCCTCGACTTCAGGATTCAATGAGGGGCTTGGAAAGACTTCGTGGAGCTCGGTGTTCATGATGGAGTGCTTACAAACTCAAGAAAGAATTTAACACAGAGATCACGGAGGACACAGAGAGCACAGAGAAGAAGAGGCTAGCGGAACAAATCTTCGGCGGCGGGGCGGATGACGCGCGCGGCAGGCTCGGACACGGGCTTGTAGCGATAGCCGCGGATTAGGACTACGGGGGAGCCTCTGGATTTGTCCATGAGTAGGCCCGCGGCGGCAGCCAATTCATCTGCGACGGCGAGGATGGTGGCGTTCAGAGGCTTCCCGTGGCGATCCGGCGTGCCGCGCAAGTCGAGGAGCACCGGCACGCCCGCGGCGCCGATGGCCACATTCGTCAGTCCCAGGCGCCAAGGCCGGCCGAACGTATCACTGATGATGATGGCCACGCGTTTGCCGGTTCGTTTTCGAAACGCAGCCGCAAGTTTTTTTGCCGAGTGGTCTGGATCTTTCGGCAGCAGTGTGACCACGTCGCTTCCCGGAACGTTGGAATGGTCTACGCCGGCATTAGCACAGACAAAACCGTGGTGCGTTTCCGTGATGAGTACGTGATCGCTTCGAACGATCCGCCGCGATTGCCTCAACACAATCTCTACCGCGCGTGGATCCTTCTTAAGCTGCTCGCCAAGGATAAGCGCTTGCGGCGAAGGCTTTACGCTCGCGAGGTCAACCAGCGCCCCCTCCGCCTTCGAAACGATTTTCTGCGCGATGACCAGCACGTCGCGGTTTTCAAAGTGGATGGAGGCTCGGCGCACTGCGTCGGCGATGGTTTTCACAAGATCATCGCCACGCCGAATCTCGGGAATCCCGGGAAGCGAAAATAAGCGCAGTTCCGCCGCTACAGTGGACATAGCACCTGCGACAGAACGAGATGATCCTCGTTTCGGCATAAGCGTAGAAAATGAATCTTACGCGACACGCCGAATCCTTTCACCTGCGAACATTCCCGGAAGCAAAAAAAGAGCGGGCCCCTGCCGAAAGGCAAAGGCCCGCCCGAGACGCTCGCTGTAAAACTCTTAGGACTTGCCCTTGGGAGGTTTCTCTTCCTGCGGCGGCTTGTTAGCCGGTTTCGCTTTCTGGACTTCCTGTTGCTGTTTCTGCTGGAGTTTCTGTTGCTGCTGGTCGTGTTTTTGTTCCAGCTGTACGAGCTGTTGCTGGTGCTGTTGATTGAGCTTCTGCTGTTTTGCTGCGTCAGCTTGCTGCTGCGCCTGCTGGCGTTGCTGCACCTGCTTCTGCTCGATCTTCTGGCGTTCCTGGTCCTGCTGCGCGCGGAGTTGCTCGAGTTGTTGTTGATGCCTCTGCTCGAGCTGCGCGTTCGCAGCATTCGAGGCGTTCACAGCGTTCGAATTGCTCGGCCGCGCGACGGGCGGACGGTCGCTGTACGCTTTTTGGCTAGCATTCTGGGCGCTGCCGTTGGCGGGCGGCGTAGCTGGCTTGTTGCCTTGTGCCGGCTGGACAGCGCTGTTGGGTGTCACGGGTCGATTAGGATTGGCCGTCTGCTGCGTGCCAACGGCGTTGTTAGAGGTCACGGGGCGATTCGAATTGGCTGCTGGCTGCGTGCCAACTGTCCTGTTGGCTTGTGCGTTCTGCGGCGTAGCCGGGCTCGATGGCGGAGCAATCTTGACCGCCGGATGCACTTGCGCGGCCTCCGGCTGAATCTGCCGCACTTGCGACATCGCCAGTGGCCTGCCGCCATTGGCCTGAATGGCCTGTTGCTGCTTCGCAAAAGAAACCGGTGGAGGAGGCGGAGCCGTCTTCGCGACGACCGGACGATTCGCCAGCGCCGCGGGCGGCTTCGCGGCCGCGGCAGCGCCAGAACCGATCACCGCCTGCCGCGCAGGCGCGACCGGCGGCGTTGTAGCCGCCACAGGCGCGGACGCAACTTCCCTCTGGTTCACAGCCACGCTGTTCTTGGAAACCGATTGTGCGGAGGTGAAGGCTTGCGGCGTCGTGGCTGTGACCGCACCAGGCACGCTCTGATTCATGTAGTGTTGATTGTTCACCGTCACGTTGTTGTTTGTGACGTTGGTCGTCTTGTTGATGACCGTAGTGTTGTAATAGTTGTTCACGACGGTGGTGTTCACCGTGGTGTTCGAAACGTTTACGTTGTTCACGTAGGTGCGACTTACGGGGTAGGACGGCACGTACACTTCACGCGGTCCCAGCGGGAACCAGCCCACGCTGACGCCGGCGGCAAAGCCACCGCCAACTCCGATTCCAACTGCGAAATGCGGCCCGCCGACCCACGCAACCAGCGCCGGCGCGTACACCGGGCGAACATACGCAACGCCTACGACGGCAACGGGACGCGGCGCGCACGGCACCCAGCCCCACACTCCGCCGACGGTCACCCAGCGGCCGTAGTGAAACGGAGCAAATCCCCAGGGAGCATCATCCACCCACGTGTAACCCCATGGGGCGATGTAGGCCCAATGACCGTAGTGATAGGGAGCCCAACCAACGACGGTGACGTGAGGAAACCAGACCGTGCCGTACTCCGGCACGGGCCGCCAGCCTCCGTACTCATCCAGATCCTCATAACCGATGGCGTCGGTCGAAACGTAGCGTGCGGAAACAGAGTGATCAATGCGGCGGTCGCGATCGGCGCACCAGCCGTCAAAATCATCATCGTCATTTCCCCAACTCTCGACATCGGCGTCGAGCTGGTCCACGCCGCTAAAGGTTCCAATTTCGCCGTGGCGAATGTTGTACGCGGAACCGCCACCAGTGACTTCGCCTTGCCCATCGCGAACAATCACAAGGGTGGTATCGCCCGCTTCGTTCACGTTGATCTTGTAATTTCCGGGGCGGAGCACGGAAAAGGCCAGGTTGGGGGTATCCACCTCAAAGGTTTCGTCGTCGCCGAGGTTGCGCACGCGAATGTTCAATGTGCCTTCGGTGACGCGGATCTGCGTGACGTTGTCCGTCAGATTCAGGAACGAAAAGCCGGTAGTGCTGCCGAGGCGTATAACGGCAGAGCCGATACTTAATTCAGAGCGCGCGCCGCTATCGTTCCAGAGCTTGTCGCCGGTGGTGACGGGGCGATTGACAACGGCGGAAACCCAGTCGTCCGTGCCTGCAGGATTGAAGGAAACGGAGCCTCGTGCGAATCCGAGACGGGCCACGCGGCTTGGCGGATCGTCGTCATCGGCAGCGGCGCGTTGCGGAGCGAAGAGAGCCACCGCCAAGGCGATGCTGAGGATGCTCACAGCTTTGAGCACAAGTTTTCTCATATCGAAGTCTCTCCTGAAACTTGAACGGCTGTTTTGTAAGTGCGCCGTGACACTTCGAGTCCCGAGAATAAGGGCCTGGGATTAATTCAAACAGTAGCATCACGTGTTGCAAAGAACTCGCCTGGTCTTCTCGCGCATGTCGAAATAGGAAATACGCGCGTCCGAGTTCCCTGTTTTGTTTAACACGCAATGGCAGAAACAGTTGCGAGGGGCGCGTGGCAGGAGCCGATCGCGCATCCTCTCGAAACGCAATTAGGCGTGAACCAAACGGGAAGGAATGTGGCAGGGGAGTTTTGCAAGTTGGGTCTGCTCCGGAACGAATTGGCCAGTTCCGGGTCCGCACAAAAAGCAAAAGGCCCGCCGGGATAATTCGGCGGGCCTTCTTGCATCAATCTTGGTTAGTGATGGCCGCCACCGCCTCCGCCATGCGAGGCTCCGCCACCACCGTGGCTCCCTCCACCACCGCTGTGGCTCGCCCCTCCACCACCTCCGCGGCTTCCACCACCGCCACCGGAACCGTGGCTAGGTGGGGAGTAAGAGCGTGACGGAGCGGGATTGCCGTGGCTGGGCGGGGAATATGTCCTTGGCGGAGAATACGTCTGCGGCGGCGAATATGAGCGAGATGGCGAATAGCCGCGATTGCCGTTTGACGGCGGCTGGTACGAGCCCCCGTTGTTGTTCGAGTAAGCACCACGGTTGCTGTTGTAGTTCGGAGTCGGCTGACGTGCACCGCTGCCATTCACGCCAGCTTGCGCGCCTCCCCTTGCCCACGACGGACGATCACCCTGCGTCGTGCGCGCGGATTGCGCTGGATCGTTTGCCGGACGATTTGAGCCGCCAAAACCGGCTGGTGCGCGCCCGCGATCGGTAGTATTACCCTGAGCTTCCCATGTCCGGGAGTTGTTGCCCGCGCGCTGCTGCGTAGCTCCGCCTGACGTCGCCGGGCGATTCGACGCACCATTCAGATTCCCTTGCGAATTGCCGACGCGCGCGGCGGTTAGTGTTCGGGTGTTCATGGTGCGGACGGCCTCGTGCGAAGCGCCCTGCGCCGGACTTGTCCGCGCGACCACCGCGCGGCCTTGCACGGACGAAGATGGCCTTGCCGCACGCGAATTCATATTCGCGGCGCCCAGCGAACTGCTCGCAGTGGGTTTGATCCCAGCTCCCGGCGAGTTGGACACCTGAGCACCCTTCAAAGAAGCTGCGGTTACGCGCGTGGAGCTGCCATGAATGGCCTGGCCATTGACGAAGGTATTGCGGTTCGCGACGGTCACCGCGTTCACGTTGTGCGCGTTGACGAAATTCACGTTGTGAATGTTGGTGTTGAACACATTTCGATTGCGGATAAACGTATTCCGTTCGTTGATCCGTTCAAAGAATTCGTGCCGGCAGCCAAACCAGGGATAGAACGGCTCACCAAAGCCCAACGGGAACCAGCCAAGCCCGAAGCCGAAACCACCACCAACGAAGCCGACAAACGCGGGGCCATAGATGGGATAGCCGCCGTACACACCAGGGTACCAACCCCAGCGCCCGCCAAAATAATTCCAGCGTCCGTAATGATACGGAGCAAAGCCCCAGGGCTCGTAGCCAACCCAAGTCCAGCCCCACGGGCCGACATAGTTCCAACTGCCCTCACTGTAGGGAGCCCAGCCGGGTGCGACATCGTTCGGATACCAAACCGGACCATTGTCCGGAGTCTGGCTCCACGTGCCGTTATCATCGAGATCGGAATAGCCCACCGCGTCGCGCGAGACATACTTGGCGGAATCGGAATTCTCTTCTTTCAGGTCGCGCTGCTCCGCCCAACTATCCAGGCCGTCCGGCCCCGGGGCGGCTTCCGCGTTGTACTGAATGTTATCCGTGCCCGTGAATTCCGCTCGCTCGCCTTCATGAATGGGATATGTCTTGCCTCCGGCGGCCACTTCTCCTTCGCCACGCAGCACCGTCACGCGCGAGGCGTCGCCATTCTCGTCCACATCAATACGAAATGCTCCCGCCTGCTTCACGATAAATGCCAGGTTGGGAGCGTCTACTTCGTAGGTATCGCCTTCGCGCAATTCGCGAACGCGGAAATTGAGGCTGCCTTCCGCCAGGCGCATCTGGATTATGTCTTGATCGAGATTCAGGAAAGAGAGGGCGGTCATGCTGCCCAGATGGATGGACGCCTGCCCGGCTTGCAATTCCGCGCGAGAATCTTTGTCTACCCAAATTTTGTCGCCGACGGTTACGGGACGATTCCTGGCAGCGTCGCCCCAGTCGCCTTCACCGCCCGGTTGAAACGAAACGGAACCATCCACAAAACTGATGCGCGCCACGCGCGTCGGCGGATCTTTTTGCTCGTCCGCTTGGGCCCTTGGCGCAGCAAAATTAAGCAGAGCGGCCAATCCCAGGAACAGGGCGGCTTTTCGCGCAATGCTCCCGCGCGTCACTCTGCCTGCACTGGCAAACGAAATCGTGTTCATGACCGGTCCCCTGTTCTCAGCCGGGCCCTGACCGCTTGGCGGTCGCCAAAACACGGGGTCCAACAGATAGGAGCGTATCATCTTATTGCTCCCATAGGGTAGAACCCTTAGATGGGAAAGAAGTTGCCCTCGTGCCAGATAGAGACTAATCACATCCCCTCAGAGAGACTCTAACCATTGTGTTTTTAGCAACTTATGAGAACTCTCCCCGTTGGGATAGGTTCAAGGCTGAACACCGGCCCGCACAGGAATCGCGCTGCGCGCGGCGTTCTTAAAAACAGTGCCGCCTTTCATCACAAAAACGACGCGACGAACGGTCGCAATGTCTTTCAACGGATCCCCATCGAGCGCGATTATGTCCGCCTGCAAACCGGGAGCGATCGAGCCGATTTGATCGGCCATCCCAAGCGCCTCCGCCCCCAGTGAGTTCGCGGAAACCATCGCCACCATAGGGTCCACCCCGCAGTCGCGCACGCGGTCAATGAACTCCTCGGCGTTGCGCCCATGCGCGCCCGCCACGGCGTCCGTGCCAAAAACAACTTTCAGCCCCGAAATTTTCATTGCATGCTGCACAAGCTCGTGGTTCATCGACAGGATCTTCTCCATGGCTGCAAAACCCTCCGCGGTATAACCCGGCGTGCCGATGTACTTTTCTTTGTTCAGCAAGTAGTTCTCGATGACCAGTCCCGCCTGGGGATCCAGATAGGTTCCCTTCTCGGCCATCAATTTCAGATCGTCGTCCTTCGCCAAGGTGCCGTGCTCAATCTCCGTGCATCCCGCAAGCGTTGCAGCGCGGACTGCGTCCTTATAGGCGTGCACCAAAGTGCGAAGGCCCTGCTTCCTGGCTTCGTCGCAAGCTGCGCTCAATTGCTCCTGCGAGAGTGTCATCCCTCCGCCTTGGCGGATGCTCTGCGAAGCGAATATCTTGATCAGGTCCGCGCCCGCTTCCTTTTGTTTCCGCACGTACGCGCGGATTTCATCCGGGGTGCCGCTCTGTTCGCCTCGCCCGATTAGCGGCTCGGCGGCCGTCAGGATGCGCGGGCCGGGCAGTATTCCCTTCGCGATCGCTTCGCGCAGCGGAATATCGTTTGGCGAGCCGGGGCTCTGAATCGTCGTGAACCCCGCCATGAGAGTGAGCCATGCATTTGAGGCGGCTTTGTATGTGTCCTCCTGCGATGTCCCTACCATCCCCGCGTTTTTTCCGTCTTTACCGAAAATCCACGTAATGTGCGCGTGCGCGTCAATCCAGCCCGGCAACACCGTCAGGCCACCCAAATCGTAGTCCACCGGCCCGGCCTTTGCGTCAATTCTCACGATTTTTGAGCGCTCGATTACGATGTGAGTGTCGTGAAGGACGCGCCCCTTGCCATCGAGCACTGTGCTCGCCGCAATCACGATGCGTTTGTCCTGCGCAGCTGTCTGCGAAGTGACTCGTTGCGCCAGCACGCAAACGCCAAGAATGCTCAGCATGCATAGAACGATCTTCGAGGAACGCATGAAATCTCCTTCCGTCCTTCGACGTGAGTGCCAAACAAAATGAGTGTCAGCGCAAAGCAGAGTACAGCGCTTTTTTCCATCGGGCATTATCAATGGTCCAATCGATTTTAGCTTTTGCGCCTTTGCTCAGCAGCGGGGCCCAGACTGCGCGGTTGCGCTCGTTGCCGGCCACGTTTAAGCGGTCCACCACGGTCATTCCTCGCGTCAGTTCGCTCGTTGTTTCGACGTCCACATAGTGCTCGCTTTGTTGAGTTACGATCGTGGAGTCCAGCGCGATGGACATGGCCACCGGATCCGGAAGCGAAATCCCATGCTCGCCGGTTTGTTCCAAGTAGGCTTCTTGGGCGCGGCTGTTGCATTCGATGGCAAACCGGGCCACGGGCGTGCCAAAACTCAGCACCTCTTTAATGTTTTCCAAGTTCAACGCGGCATCGCCGCGGCAAAGATGCCAGCCGACCATCTCGATGGGCAGTGCGCTTCGAAACACAATGCGCGCGGCTTCCGGGTCGCACCAAATGTTGTATTCGGCCGCCGGCGTCACGTTTCCTTCGCAGCAAGGAGCGCCGCCCATAACAACGCAGCGGCTCACCTTCGTGGCGATTTCCGGCTTCTGCTGCAAAGCCAGCGCAATATTCGTCAATGGTCCCAGCGTCACCAGCACTAATCCTGGATTCGAATCGACTGCCGCGACGATGGCGTTCACGGCGTGCTGCTTTTGCGCCGAGCGCTTTGGCATTGGATACCCGTGGTCGCCCAAACCGTCTCGCCCATGGAACCAGTCAGCGCTCTGGTGCGCGCGCGTCAGCGGTTTTTCCGCTCCCATGTAAATCGGGACGTCAGCGCCGCAAAGCTCCGCGGTGTACAACGCGTTCCGCGTGGATTGCTGAACGCCGACGTTTCCGGCAACCGTTGTGATGGCTAGAACTTCAATGCTCGGAGAGCGCAATGCCATGATGAGGGCCACGGCGTCGTCGGAAGCGGTGTCTGTATCAATCAGGAAGGCAGGTTTCACGCGGCGTAGAATAGCAAACCTGCAGAGCAACAGCGTTCAAAAAGAGCTGCGCGAGCCGGGATATGCTTTGGTGGTCAGCGGCAGGTGACGATTTCACGCCGACAATGCCGCACGGCCATTGCCGCCGATCTGGTAGCCGACTCCACGAATGGTGCGAATGAGCGCGTGGCCGTGGCCGGTATCCACTTTGCGACGAAGATAGTTGATGTAGACATCCACAACGTTGGTGCTGGTGTCGAAATCGAGTTTCCAGACCTCGTGGACGATGCTGGTGCGGGAAACGGGCTGCCCTTCATTGCGCATGAGGAATTCGAGCAGGGCAAACTCCCTCGGACTAAGCCCGATATCCTGGCTCCCGCGCCGCACCACATGCGTCACGCGGTCGAGTTCCAGGTCGCCAATATGCAGAACCGCACGCGCGGGACGGCTTCCCCGCCGAACCACGGCGCGAATGCGCGCGGAGAGTTCGGCAAATACGAAGGGCTTCACCAGGTAGTCGTCCGCGCCGGCATCCAGCCCACGCACGCGTTCCTCGACCAGGCCGTCGCCGGCGACCATCAGCACGGGCAGATCAGGCTTCTTGGAACGAATCCCTCGCAGAACATCCAGTCCGGAAAACCCGGGACCATTGAGGTCCAGGATCACCAGGTCGTAGTCCTGTTCCAGAGCCAACCGCTGGGCTTCCATTCCATCTCGAACCACTTCTACCGCAAACTGTTCTTGCAGCAGCCGCTGGTGCAGAAATTCGGCAAGCGGCGCGTCCTCTTCGGCGACAAGAATGCGCATGAGCTCACACTAACCACGTAGATTTTGGAAGGGGTGAATCCAGTCTGGAGGGCAGACGGAAGAGTGTCAAGAAAATGAGGGCAGCCGATAGCGGAAAGTACATCAGCAGAATGGCGGAAGCCGGAGACGATGAAGCAGCTGAAACGCAGGAGTGCTGTTGCAGTTGTAGAACCGCATTTGACATCATCCCCGGTCAGAGTATGTTTAAATAAATCTACTTCCGGCCCTCAGGAGGGAATTGATGAATCGTGTTTTGGCTTTTGCTCAGGTGTTTTTTCTAGGTCTCATTCTATTTGTCGTTGGCTGCCAGAAACCGGCTGACCAGCAACCCAATGCGGACGCCGCCCCTGCTCCGTCCATGGCCGATTCGGCCAAAACCGCTGTGACAAAAGCTCTCGAGCCAAGACCTCTGGTGGTTCCGGCGGAGGCCGTACTTGCGGTCGTATTGGATCAAACCATAAGCTCGAAAACCAGCCACGCCGGAGATAGGTTCACGGCGACGGTGGAGTCTCCCGTGGAGGTTGAGGGAAAGATCGCCATTCCCAAAGGAGCCCGCGCGACCGGCGTTATCAGGGAGGCGAAAGCGGCCGGCCGCTTCAAGGGTGGTGCCGGACTTGCTCTGGAGCTGACGAGCGTCGAGGTCCATGGCAGGGAACATGAAATTCAAACGTCCAACGCCATGATGTCCAGCAAAGGTAAAGGCAAGCGCACCGCAGCCATGGTCGGAGGCGGTGCAGGCGGCGGAGCGCTCATTGGCGGACTCGCGGGCGGCGGCAAAGGCGCTGTCATCGGAGGGTTAATTGGCGCGGCGGCAGGCACAGGTGGTGCGGGATTGACGGGGAATCGCGACATCACACTGCCGGCGGAAACTGCTCTTGATTTCAAACTGGCTCGGCCGGTGGAGATCAGACAACGGTAGCAAAATGACGTTGCACGCCCTGCGGAAACTCCAGTGTTTCCGCAGGGCTTCTTCTCTCTTCTCGAAATGCCCGGGTAAATTCTAGCGTTCCCATCCGTGCTGCTATCAAACCGCCTGCACCACCCCGCTTGCGCAAATTTCAGCCCTTCCGGATAAGATAGAGCGGCGAGAAACCCAAAGGATGGCCATGGAGACAGCGTACCTCTGTGATGCAATTCGCACGCCGATCGGCAGGTATGGCGGGGCGCTTGCCGCGGTTCGCACCGATGACCTGGCGGCGATTCCGATCAAGGCTCTGATGGAACGCAATCCCAGCGTGGATTGGGGCGCGGTTGACGACGTCATCTATGGCTGCGCCAACCAGGCCGGCGAAGATAACCGCAACGTTGGCCGCATGGCGCTGCTCCTCGCTGGTTTGCCGAAGGAAGTTCCCGGTGCTACCACGAACCGGCTCTGCGGATCGAGCATGGACGCCGTGGCAACAGCTTCACGCGCGATCAAATGCGGCGAGGCAGAGCTGATAATTGCCGGCGGCGTGGAGAGTATGTCGCGGGCGCCCTTCGTGCTGGGAAAAGCGGAAGACGCGTACTCGCGCGCGGTGAAGATGGAAGACACCACCATCGGCTGGCGATTTGTAAATGCATTGATGAAGGCGAAGTATGGCGTGGATTCCATGCCGGAGACAGGAGAGAACGTCGCCGAGGAATTTCGCATTGGTCGCGAGGATCAGGATGCGTTCGCGCTGAGAAGCCAGCAACGCGCGGCGCATGCGATCCGCAGCGGACGGCTGAAGCAGGAGATTGTGGCGGTGCCCCTTGCTCAGAAAAAGGGCGAGCCAATTCTTTTCTCGGAAGATGAACATCCCCGGCCGAACACAACGTTGGAAGCGCTTTCGAAATTGAAACCTATCGTTAAACCGAATGGCACCATCACCGCGGGAAACGCTTCCGGCGTGAATGATGGAGCGTGCGCGGTGTTGCTGGCCTCCGAAGCTTCGGCGAAACGCCATGGCTTGACTCCCAAGGCGCGCGTGGTTGCGGCCGCGGCCGCGGGCGTTGCTCCGCGCATCATGGGCATGGGGCCTTCGCCGGCGACGCGCAAAGTTTTGGCGAAGGCAGGTCTTTCGCTTGGGCAAATGGACGTTGTCGAATTGAACGAAGCTTTCGCTTCGCAGGCGTTGGTGGTGCTGCGCGAGTTGGGTATTCCGGATGACGCGACGCACGTGAATCCCAACGGCGGCGCGATTGCACTTGGACATCCCCTGGGTGCCAGCGGCGCGCGGTTGATTACCACGGCGCTTTATCAACTGCTGCGCACAAAGGGCAGATATGCTCTCTGCACCATGTGCATCGGCGTCGGGCAAGGCATCGCCGTGATTCTGGAGCGCGTCTAGAACGTTTCGAAAATCTGCGCCTCCGCGAAAAACTCCGAAGGCCTTCAAACAAATGCCATTCCTTCAAACCGAAACTGCGCGAATTCATTACCTGCTGGAAGGCGGCGCGAATGCGCCGGTCATCGCATTTTCGAACAGCCTCGGCACGAACTACAGCATGTGGGATTTACAAGCCGCCGTGTTTCGAACGAAGTTTCGAATCCTGCGCTACGACACCAGGGGTCATGGAGAATCCTCGACAACTCCCGGACCGTATTCGATTGATTCACTCGGAAAAGACGCACTCGCACTCCTGGATGCGCTGCACCTCGAGCAAATCCATTTTTGTGGACTTTCCATGGGCGGCATGATCGGCATGTGGCTTGCGCTCAACGCGTCGCATCGGCTGAAAAAGCTAATGCTCTGCAACACGGGCGCGAAAATTGGAACGATTGAGGGTTGGAATGCGCGCATCGAGACGGTTCGAAAAAATGGAATGAAGGCCATTGGACCGGCGGTCATCGAACGCTGGTTTACTCCCACGTTCCGCGAAAAGAATTCCGCGTCGATCGCAAACATCCAGAAAGCGCTCGAAGAAACAAATCCGGAGGGCTACGCGGCGTGCTGTGCCGCCGTTCGCGACTTTGATTGTCGCGGAGATCTCGGCAAGATTCGTGTTCCGACTCTGGTAATCTCGGGGGCGAGCGATCCGGCCACGCCTCCGGCCGACGGCCGTTTCCTCGCTGGGCAAATCCCGGGCGCGCAATATGCCGAGCTCCACGCCGCGCATCTCTCCAATATCGAGGACCGCGACCGTTTCAACGACGAGGTTGGAAATTTTCTGGCCGGCTGAGAATCTCAGGTTCGAACGGAATCCGAGCGGATCAAATCTGACAGACACGACGCAGAACTATTTTTAGCGAGTGGGAAAACCAGTTATTCGCCGATGTTCCGGTACGGCGCGCGCTCGATCAGGAATGTCCGTGTAACATGCGCGCTATCCGTCAGTAATGCCGTCGCTGGAAAATGCGAGCGGCGCACCTTGCGCTCCGAGCCCCCATCGCAAGCGTTCCAGTTCTTGTCCAGTTCACAATCGAAGACCACCGCGCCGTCGTTGCTGAGGATGATTAAATTGTACGGCGGGCAAAACTGCTGCGGTTCTTTCGATTGGATGAAGCCGGCCATTTCGGAAGCCAGGCCGCCGGCAATATGCTCGTAGCTGATGGATGGAATCGCTCGCGGCCGCTTATTCTCGGCGCTCACGCGCGGCTCATACTTCGCATTTCTCATCTCGTTCTCCTTCAGGTCTCAGGCTCGACTTGGAAGAGACTTGCGTTTGGTTCGAAACCCTTCGCGTGAGGTAGACGCGAAACGTGCACCGGTACCGCCGTCCAGCTATAGGGCCGATTACAGATAGCTATATAGCACCATTTTTCAGTTGTCAAGCAGGAAATGCAGATTAGAATGGATACCTAACGGGGCGTTCTATAGCACCTGGAAGGGCCCACTCTATAACACCGTGCAGTTTTGGAACTGCGCCCTCGCGCTTTCCAGTCTTGACCCAGGTCCGGATTAGAATACCGTTCGTGCCGATGAAATCTGCTCCGAAGACGGCCCGCCCAACTACGGGAGAGAGAATGCCAGTGAAGAACCGCAACGGCTTGCCGGCGTATCAGCGCATCCAGGGCGCCATCCGCAAGCGCATTGATGCTGGCCAACTGCATCCCGGTGACGCCGTCGCCTCCGAACGCGACCTCGCCAAGATTCACCAGGTCAGCCTCATGACCGCGCGGCACGCGCTGGCCTCGCTCGAACGCGATGGCATCGTCGAACGCCGCCGCGGGATCGGCACTTTCGTCGCCGCCCCAAAAATTCATTTCAATAAATTGATGAGCTACACGGAGCAAATGGCCAGCCGCAGCCTGACCGCCGCGTCAAAAGTGCTTTTCGCAAAAGTAAGCGAAAACGAAAGCGAGGCTGCGGCGCGTCTTTCCCTTCCACCCACCAGCAGCGTGATCAAGCTGGAGCGCGTGCGTCACGCGGGCGGCGAACCCTTTGCGCTCGAAACCTGCTACTTGAACGCCGCGGAATTTGCCGGTCTGCTGGATACTCCCATTGGGCGCGAATCCTTATTTGGCATCCTCGAGCGCAACTACAAAGTGGAACTCGGTTATGCCGATGAGGAAGTCGATGCCACCGCCGCCGACGCGCGCACCGCCGAACTGCTGTCCATTCCGCGCCGCGAACCGCTGCTGCGCATTCGACAAGTCATCTATTCCACCAAGGGAAAAGCCATCATGTACGTGCTGGGCTTTTATCGCTCCGATCGCCACAATCTTGTGATTCGCCGGTTCCGGTAAGCCGCGTGATTTTCGTTTCCTGTGCGATTCTTTTTCTCCCATAATCGAAAGGAACTTTTGGAGAGCACCCCGCATGCTGGTCATCCTGAAACGTGACGCCCGCGAAATCACCCACCAGGCCGCGCACCTCGTCGCCAGTGCCGTGCGCAAGAATCCTGCGCTCACGCTCGGCCTTGCCACCGGCAGCACCATGATCTCTGTCTACCGGGAACTCGTTCGCCTTCACAAAGAGGGCTCGCTCGATTTCTCGCAAGTGGTCACCTTCAATCTCGACGAGTACCTCGGCCTCGCCGCCTCCCATCCCCAGAGCTTCCATCATTTCATGCAGGAACATCTCTTCGCCCACGTCAACATCCATCCCCGCAACATCCACATTCCCGACGGCACCATCCGCGGCGACTACGACAAATACTGCGCTGCCTACGAAGACGCCATCCACCAGGCCGGCGGCATTGACCTGCAACTTCTCGGCATCGGCCGCAACGGCCACATAGGCTTCAACGAACCCACTTCCAGCATCGGCTCACGCACGCGCTTAAAAGTCCTAGAAAAGGAAACTCTCGACGACAACGCCAAATCCTTCGCTTCCGGCGAAGAGAGCCCGCGCTGCGCCATCACCATGGGCATCGGCACGATCCTCGAAGCGCGCAAAATTCTGCTGCTCGCCGCCGGCACTCCCAAAGCCGCCGCCGTCACCAAAGCCATCGAAGGCCCCGTCACCTCCGCCGTCCCTGCCTCTGCCCTGCAGCTTCATCCCGACGTTACCTTCATCATTGACGACCCCGCCGCCGCGCAGCTCGCGCAGCGCGAGTATTACCACCGCGTCCTCGAAATGACGGCTCTGCTCACCCCAGATCGTTTGTCCTGAAACCAGAATGCCTGCATCTTCGCCTTGACCAAGTGAAGGAATGCAGGTCACATTCAGATGTCAGATGCAGATGTCCCATTGCAGATGAATTCCTGGCGAAGCCGGACCGGGGCCGAAGAATGAAATCCACGAAGCTCTTTCCGCTGTTTCTGAAAATTGCGGGACGGCCGTGCCTTGTGGTTGGCGCGGGCGCAGTCGCGGAATCGAAGATTGCGAGCCTGGTGGAGGCGGGAGCCAAAGTGCGGGTGATTGCGCCGGCAGCGACGAAGCAAATCCGATTGTGGGCGGAGGAGAAAAAGATCGAGTGGCAGCGGCGGGGATTTCAGCCGGAGGACCTGGCGGGAATGTTTCTGGTGGTGGCGGCGACTTCCTCGAGGGAGTTGCACGAGGAGATATTCCAGGAGGCGCGGCGGCGCGGAGTGCTTTGCAATATCGTGGACGTGCCGGAGCTGTGCGATTTTTA
>Ga0207110_10133_pt1 | contig 18510 bp, 17 predicted proteins | sample Alteio_BWMinHeat_74_FD_153582 | JGI IMG/M metagenome (GOLD analysis project Ga0207110, IMG submission 153582) | Enriched cells from forest soil in Barre Woods Harvard Forest LTER site, Petersham, Massachusetts, United States -... | ecosystem: Environmental > Terrestrial > Soil > Temperate forest >...
CCGTTCAAGAGCTGGATCTCGACCAGCCCGCTAGCCTGGTTCCGCCACACCAGATCGGTCTTGCCGTCGCCGTTGAAATCGCCGGTCGCGACCACGCTCCAACCCGCGCCAAACGAGTTGTTCGCGATCACCCCGCCGCCGATCTCCGTGGTGCCGCTAAAGAGCTGGATCTCGACCAGCCCGCTGGCCTGGTTCTGCCACACCAGATCGGTATTCCCGTCGCCGTTGAAATCGCCGGTCGCAACCACGCTCCAACCGACGCCAAACGCGTTGTTCGCGATCACCCCGCCGCCGATCGCCGTGGCACCGTCCAAAAGCTGGATCTCGACCACCCCGCTGGCCTGGTTCTGCCACACCAGATCGGTCTTGCCGTCGCCGTTGAAATCACCGGTCGCAGCCACGCTCCAGCCCGCGCCAAACGAGTTGTTCGCGATCACCCCACCGCCGATCGCCGTGGTACCGTTCAGGAGCTGGATCGCCACCAGACCGCTGGCCTGGTTCTGCCACACCAGATCGGTATTGCCGTCGCCGTTGAAATCGCCGGTCGCGACCACGCTCCAACCCGCGCCAAACGGGTTGTTTGCCATGCCGATCGGCGCGCCGCCGTCTAGAAACAAGATTTCGACCGGTCCGCTGGACTGGTCCTGCCACGCCACATCGACCTCGCCGCCGACACTTATATCGGTCGCCGCAAGAAAATTTCCGTTTGTATAGGAGGTCACGATTGCCTCCTTACTGGGGCCACCGCATTTCCGGGTGACTTAGCCAGCAAACCCACTACTCCGGCGATCGAGGGTCGGTTCAGCTGTACACAAGACCTCCGAAACGGACGCGAGGAACCAACTGCAAGGCAATTAGCTGAGCAGTTAGTATTACTGGGAGAAAGGATAGGTAACATCACCAGGACCCTATACGACGAAGACGCGTGTGCGCCAAAAATATGAACTCGATGGCGTTAAGCGCAGATTAAATTTTTCCGTAATTTGATCATGTTATCGATTCTCCCCAGTCGTCTTGAATATTCCAGTTGCACTGATCCCCTCGTTAACTCCGATTGCACGCTGGTGATAGTGCGACTGCGGCGAGTTGATACGTCATTGCCGGGATCAGGTTGCGAGGTGCGCCGGTCGAACGCCAGCGGCGAAAGGATTAACACCGGCAACCAGCGTGGTCAAACCTTCACCGACGTCAAATCGAAAATTGGCTTCCATCCAGATATCATCCCCCGATGTTGAGTATCAACACCAATATGACGGTATATAAGTCGCTTGTATATAATATAGTTGATATATCGTTTGGTTTATAGTGTAGCTGTTTGAGGGCCGTTGCTTGTGCAAAAGGAATCAATCGGTAGCGAATGGCGGTGTAAAATCAATAAACGACCAGATGTTTACATCATACGTCGATGCGTATTTTGTAATATTCTCGGGATCGCTGCAAGCTGCATACCCACGCCTCGCGCATCCGTCGCTGATCGTCGAATATGTACCTTGGTGTACGAGATCGCCCACGCGTAGCATAGTCCAGCTCGGCAGCCCGGCCGCCGGGGCATGACTAGACGCGTTCGTCGACGCCCCGAGCGAGTACGTCCGCAGCAGGCCGATTTGCGCGCCGGTCTCGATAATCCAGCGCAGGACGTCGAACCAATGGATTTCCGGAGGCTGAAAGCGCGACCCTACGCCTGAAGGATTTCAAATCGGCCCGTCATGTTTCGGTCATACCAAGCTGCTGAGCTCCACAGAGGTTTTCGTGGAGAGCAGCCGAATCGCTGTCCGCATCGCGGCAACCCACCTCACGAAAGGGTCTCCAGAGCGATTTAATGAGGTCACGTCCGTCAAGGTTGTGTAAATCGGGGTGGAGGTTGAAGTGGCCATTGATCAGGCCGCCATGGGTGAAAATTTCGGCGGATCGGCGCCGATCATCGGCGGTGTAAGTTCGGCCATCCCCTCGACCTGCATGTGGCGGGGCACTGGAGTAGCCACTCGAGTAGAACGGCCCCGATCAGCCGGGTGGAGGCCGCGACGTATCAACCATCATCCGGTTTCGACCCGCGCATCAGAGTATGATCAACCGTCGTTTCGACGACCGGGCCTCCTGCCCTGCCGGGAAGAACCGAATCAACCGCTCGCACGCAAGCCACGGTAGTGTCCTAATTTAGGAACCACCCCGACCAGGCGCGGATGTTTATCTTCTCGCTCTGCCTGTGACCGGCGGAAAAATCGAAGCCGGGGTGAGCAATCGGCTATGGTCGCTTCAAGGATTGGTGGAGCGAACAACGGGGCCCGGTGCAGATGAACAGCGGCGACCACCTAAAAATCCCAAGGAGGTTGTTCTATGCGGCGCGCAATCCCCTGGAAGCATGGGATAAATTTCGCGACCAGCTTTATATGCGGCGAGAATATTCGCAGCCGCCATGCCGCTATCAATGCGACTCCGATTGGGAGCGCCAGCTGCACGAGCGAATGGGCGCGCCGTGGCCATGCGACGTGGCAGATGAATTCCACGAGCTATGGTCGAAGATCGCCACGTTCATTGTTGCCAAAGGGTATCGGTTCGGTCCTGAGAGCTATTTCGGCTGGAACGACGGCGATCCCGAGTTTGTCCGAGCAATTTGGTGCCTTGTCCGTCACCAGCGGGCCACCACGGTTGTCGAAACCGGCGTCGGTCATGGCGTAACAACGCGCTTTATCCTGGAAGCGCTGCAGCGCAACGGCGAAGGTCGGCTTTACAGCATTGACCGACCATCCGCCGATACCCGGATGGCAGCGCAGATCGGCGTTGCCGTTGATGGCATTGCCAGCGAACGTTGGCGTCTGCTTGCAGGATCGAGCAGCCGAGTGTTGCCTGGCCTCGTCGCCCGACTCGGGCGCATCGACCTATTTATTCACGATAGCCTGCATACGAACCGCAATGTCGCCTTTGAGGTAGGGTGCGTGCGGCCGGCCTTGCCACCGGGCGGGTTCATGGTCATCGACGACATCGATACCAATTGGGGCTTCAACTCCCTGATGGCGCAGCATCCTGATGATCGCTTCTGGGTTTGTCAGGCCGAGCCGGTCCGCCCCGATTTGCGTCGTTTCAATCACAAGGGATTATTTGGCATCTTGCAATGTCCCTGACTTCAATTAGGACAGTACCCAAGCCACGGAATTGGCAGACTTGAAAGTGGTGACTCTTCTTCGAAGCGATGATCAGACGGGCAGGCCTTGTTCACGGGAGACAGCGTGGCATTGTTACAATAATGGTTGCGGGGAATGCCGATGGCATTGTCACGGAAACGGAGTCGGGCGGGAACAGCGCTCGTCTAGAATTAAGGACGGCTGATTTCTCCTATCGCCGGCAGCGCTTCCTGACTGCGGTCATCCCGCACGCACCTGGCTTTGGCTGCGCTTCACCCTGAGCTACCGCGACGTGGAGGATCTCCTCGCGGAGGGCTCGACCCGGAACGCTGCGGACGCCCCGCGCCGGCCGCGGTATCGGAGCTGCCGGGATGCTTATTAATTTCCGCAATTAATGCCCGCGCTGTCGCTGGCGGTGAAACGGTTCTACGACAGCAGCAGTTTTCCGGACAACCCGATGACCCTCATGGGGTCCTTGTCGGAAACCGTTGCCACGATCGGCGGCGCATAGTCCCTGCAGAGCAGGGCTACCGGGCAGGGTGCCTGCGCCCATCTCTCATTCGGCGCGTTCAACGTCGTGCCATCCGGGGATCCGGGTTTAAAAAAGTTGGTGATACGGCGGTCATTAGTTGCGCGTTGGCCGCGCCCTCTTAGGCGATGCCCTCATTCGGACGCCGCGGTTGATGAACTCAATTCCCGCAGTTTCAAAGGCCGCGATGATCGCAGTGAGGGTCCGAGCGTAGGGCCTCGTCAAGCCGCGCTCGAAATCAACGATCGTTTTTTGGGATGCCCCACAGTGGTCCATGAGGTCCGATTGCGTCCAATCCAGCAGAGCGCGCGCAGCGCGGCATTGAGCCGGATCCACGCGAAACTCTATAGAAAAATTGTTGACATTAGCGCGATAGTCTATAGAAATATGAAAGTCGTTGCGGTCGCATTTCTTCTCCCGCAGACCTTATCAGGTCCGCCATGCCCATCGGTCCATTCAGCCGTATCACGCCCGTCACGGGCCCGCAGCTGTTACCGATGGCCTATCAGCCGGACCAAGCAAACGTGCGGGTTTCCGAGCCGATAGGGGGCCCATTTCCCGCGCGACGAGTAGTGGTGCGGCCGGCAGTGCGTATCCTGATTCGGCCACAGGCCGGGTTCTACGTGATGCGACTGAGGTCGGGTGCGCCATTGGTCACAGCCCTAATTTATCAGCTGTGTCCAATGGTGGTTCCGCAGCCGACGACCGCCACCGGACCGCATCCCGAGGATTGGTGCCGACCGCTCGACCGATCGCCCCGCTACGAAGCCCGCATCGACGGCAAGCGTGTCGATAGCGACCGGGTATGGACGGCGCGCTCGCTGCGGCCGGTAAGCCGCGACGAGTTTGAATTCCGCAGCGGGCCGCTGCGCCGCTGGGCCTGGGAGAACCCGAGCGCACCCGAGGCGAACCCGCAGAGACTCGTCGACCTTGATGCCATTCCCCCGCTCTTCTAGGAGACCAGAGGTGAGCGAAACCCCCGTTCTGTCGCTGGAGCCAACCCCTGGTCTCGGGCACAACCATCCGCCGGAGCCGCTCGACCCGATCGATGCGCTCGAAATGCGGCTCGCCAAAACCCACCGCGAGATGGTGGTGCGCTTCATTGACCTCGAACTCGGCTGCGCTCGGGTTCCGAATCCGCTCGAGAGCGAGGCCGACGCGGCGGCAGCAACCGATTTCATCGCCCAATGCCAAGCGCACATCAAAAAGGCCGAGGCGGCCCATAAACAGGAGAAGGAATATTTCCTCAAGGCGGGTCGGATCGTCGACGCTTTTTTCAAGCGCCGCCGCACCAGATTGACCGGTGTTTTGGCGCCGGTCGCGGTTCGCCTCAAAGCCTACCGCGACCAGATCGCCGAGCTTGACGCGAAACGCCACGAGGAGGCGCGACGAGCGGGCGAAGCAGAGGCACAGCGCGCCGCAGAGGAGGAGGCTGAATATCGTGATGCGGCCAACCGATTGGTCCAGGACGCGCGGTCCCCAGCCGAGCGCCAGCGTGCCGCCGAGCATTGGCTGCTGGCCGAGGCGGCGGCGACCCGCGCCGCGGCGGCACAAGTGGCCGCGACAACCAAGCCCGAGCCCATCCACATTCGCGGTGATTACGGATCGACCGCTTATGTCCGCAAGACCTGGACCTTCGAGGTGGTCGATTTGGACCAGGTGCCGCGCGACTACATGAGCCTTGACACCGATGTGGTGCGCGAAGCGATCACCAAGGACGCGGTTCGCGACATCCCGGGCTTGCGGATCTATCAGGCCGAGACGCTGCATGTGCGGGGAGCGGCGTGACATGGCTGACGGCACTGGCCCGTTGGACCTGAGAGCGGGGAATGGGCGCGATCCAGCGATCCCAGCAGGGCTGCCTTCCCACGCACCGGTCGCGTTTGGCGTCCCGGCGTTCATGGTGCCGAAGTCGCTCGGCGAGGTCAAAGAACTCGCCCGGATGATCGCGCTCGCCGAGTGGGCGCCCGCTTGCTACCGCGATCTCGACGGCAATTACCTGCAGCCGAAGATCGAGCTGGCGATCCTCCATGGCGCGACGGTCGGGCTGGGCGCCATCGCCGCGGTCCACGCGATTGCCCTCATTGGCGGGACCCCCAGTATCTGGGGCGACGGCGCGCTCTCGGTCATCGAGCACTCGGGTCTCCTCGAAGACATGGTCGAGGATTATGAGGACGATGACGACGAAGGCTTGGTGGCGATCTGCACGATGAAACGCCGGGATCGGGCGACGCCAATCGTGACGCGCTTCTCGATGGCGATGGCGGAGCGCGCCGGGCTCACCCGCAGCGAAGGACCGTGGCAGACCTACCCGGAGCGCATGCTGCGCATGCGCGCCCGCTCGTGGACGATGCGCGACGCCTTCGCCGACGTACTCCGCGGGTTGCAGCTGCGCGAAGAGGTCGAGGATTACGTCGAGCCTAGGGGCGGGCGGTCCCTCCGCACTCCGCATCACGAAGGCAGCGCCCCGGGAAGCCTGCGCCACCACTCCTCACCTCGACCACAGCGCCCCGCCGCTCCTGTCGGCGCCGGCCGGCCCGACGACAGGCCGACCGCAGCATCAGCACCGCCGCCGAGCGGGGAGGGGGAGGGGCTCTCTAGCGCCGGGCCAAGTTCCGGCGAAGAGGCTCACATCCTCATCGACGCCGACGGCGTTTTAATCGAGGTCGTCGGTCGCGACGCGCTGCGCGCCGGGTTCTCAGAGATATTCTTCGACAAGCATCTCTCTCCAGACCAGATCGCCGGCGTGTGGGAATCCAACGAGGCTGCTCGCCAGAAGATCGAGGAGCACTTTGGTCCGAAGGCACTCGCAGAAGTGCAGGAGCGCCTCGGGTCCCTTCAGGGAAAACGCCCGCCAAGCGACGGTCAGCTCGAGCCGCCAACCCCCGCGCATAATGGCGCAGCGAGCAATGAAGACCCCGCGCAGGATCGTCACTCAGCGCCGGACCGGGCTTTGATGCTGGAGATCAACCCGACCTGGGGCGTCCAAAAAATCTTCCAACACTACCGCGCGGCGCTCAACGCGCTTTCTGACGATCCGGCGCGAAAGCCGACAATCGGGGGTTTCCGGGAGGCCAACATCGCCGTCGAGCAGCGCCTTCGCGCCAAGCTCTCGAGCCGCATCGGCGAAATCGATGCGGTCTACCAGCGCGCCGGGCTCGGATCTCCTGATCCGGCCCGCGCGGCAAGCCCACGATCGAGCCCAAAGGGTAGGGGACCCGTGATGCGCGCCGAACGGCTAAACACCGAGTGTGATGGCGAGGTGGTGCAGGGGAGGGGACGATGATGCTTCCGTCCCGGCTAAAACGGCCGAAACTCGGCGTGCACCTGCCGCCGCGAAAAGTCTGGCCGCGGCATCGCCGCTGGGTGAGGTCGCACGGCTGCTGCGTCCCGGGATGCGAGGCGGCGAGCGTTGAATTTGCCCATCTGCGCTGCTGCGTCAACGCCGGCATGGGCCAGAAACCGCATGACCTCTTCGGGGTCAGCCTCTGTTGCCATCATCATGACGAGCAGCATCGCCTCGGGGTGGATGCCTTCAACCGCAAATACGGTATCGACCTCTGGGCCTTGGCCGCGGAGTTCGCCCGGCGCTCCCCCGATGCCGAGATGCGCGCGACGCTCAAGCTGGTCCGCGCCGCCGAGCTGGCCGATCGCTAACCCGCGCAACGCTCGCTTCGAGCGACAGCGTGATGAGGGAGACGGTCAACGCCGTAGATCGCCCCGCGGGGAAACGTGACCAGCGCTAGTAACCTTGGCGCCCAGTCGCGCGGCGGGTGAAATGGCGATACCAGGAGACACCCCGCATCAGGCCCTCGTGTCTACGGCATCGGCCCTGGATAACTGGCCTAAGCCGGATCCCGACCGCTGGCCTGAGCCCGATCTCTCGGTGCTGCGGCTGCGCCGCCGACCGCCGCCGGCGCTCGCTATGTTCGGGTCGGCCTGGGGAGCGTGGATCGGCCGGGCGGCCGCAGCGGCATGTTGTCCGCCCGACTATGTGGCCGCACCCCTGGTTGCCAGCGTCTCGGCGCTGATCGGGCATGCGCGCTGGGCGCAGGCAACCCCCGGCTGGATCGAGCCGCCGCATCTGTGGGTCGGGGTCGTCGGCGATAGCGGCAACGGCAAGAGCCCGGGGGCCGATTGTCTGATGCGCGAGGTGCTGCCCGAGATCGAGCGGCGCATGCTCGCCGACTTTCCCGACCGGCTGTGCGAGTGGCGTGCGGCGGCTGAGTTCGCCAAGGCGGCGCGCGAGCGCTGGCTGAAGGAGGTGCGCGGCGCCGAACGGTTCGGCGCTCTATTTGCGCGAGGCTGCCTTTGCCGGGGCTTTCGCCGCGCGCTGGTGCATCGCGACCGAGGACGTGCCCGCGCCGCGCACCGCGTCGGGGTTGCACATCGTCCTCAGAGCCCTTATTCCATGCCGATTCACACCGGGAAGTAGCTGCCGCGCCGCAGCGCGGGTCTCCCAGTCGCGGTCGCGGTCGCCGTTGCGCTGGTTGCGCCGATCCGCGCTGCGCTCGTCGTGCCCGGCGCCGCACAGGGCTTCGCTCTCGAACTCCATCAGGCGTTGCGCGGCGAAGCCGCATCTCCCGCAGGAATGTCGCGTCGGAGCCCTTCTCCAGAAGCGCGCGAAGGGCGATCTTGTCGTCGGTCATCGTGGTGATCCTCGGGTCAGAGTTGCGTGTCGCAACCCAACCCTACTCAGGATCGCCATGGTGGCCGCTGATCGGCCCGCCTGCGCCAGACTCGTGGCGGTCGCTCTGGCCGGCCGGTCAGCGGCCTCCTACACCATCACCAGGAACACGACCCTACAAGGCCGCTTTGTCGGCTTGGTCAAGATGCTTTAAAGATGTTCGTGGCGGTGTCGGCAGCGGTTTTAGCCGGTATTGTCTACCACGCAATATCTCGCGCTTATTCAACTCCACAGCGGTGCTTAAGGATTGCCAATCAGAAAACTCGAAAGCGAGATTGACCATCCTTTCGGCAAGGGCTTTCATGCTGCCTAAAGTAACCTGTGTCCTCGAGGGTTTTCGCTGGAAGAATATTCGATGTGGAATTCCCATTGCTCGAAATTCCAATAAGCTTGTTATCACGTTTTGATATTCTTCCTTGCTGCTGCGCAAATCCCCAATAAACTGCTGAATGGCGTTTGCACTTTCGGGAACATTCCCTGTGAGGTGTTCTTCGATAAAATCAATTTTTTTGTCAATATCCATACAAAGGTTTCGTTTAACGCTAATAGGATAATGTTTCACCAGAAATGCAGCAAAAGCTACTATCATATAGTCTAGTGCTGCCGCTTGGATGGTAAGGTCTCCGACGGCGGTCTGATAGATGGGAAGCAACCTGGCTCTCCCTACTAGCACAGATCGTGGTTCGTGTTTTCCGACACATATCATGGTGGGGTTCCTCCTATTAAAGCCGGACGCGCGGCGGGTTGGGACAGGATGGACTCCCGGGGGAGCGATAGCTTAGCCGGGAGTGCAGGTAGGTGGTGTGTGTCGGACAGCAGTATTGTGGGGCTGCCCGACCAAGAGTTATGTGAAGATCCTCCTTCTAATCAGGTAACTGAATCTGAATCCGGGCCCTATCTCGTTTCATTTGACCCTTTCGGTGGTGCAAATGTCGGTCGTCTTTCCATGAGCTTATCATGTAAAATTCTCAACCCCTTAATCTCTATTTTCGCTTGCTCCATGGTGATTTCAGCGTCATAAGATTTATGCATCATTTCGCGATATATATTTGCAAGTTCATCATAGGATTTTGGAATATGAGGTGCTTTTTCTGCTGGGCGTTCGAGGACTTTCGAAATTAACAAACGCAGGGCCGCAACGTTGCCTCCCGTCGCTAGGTCGATGGCTGTGTTCATAAGGCCTTCAAGGTTGGCTTCTACCATAGCCTCGGCCATGTAGTTCATGCGGTTGCGTGAGCCTTGCGGGCGCCCTGCCGGGTTGCCAGACATTCCCTTTGGGAAGGGTCGGCCCCGTGGCGCTCGTCCCCTTTCTCCGATGCCTGATTGTGTATCCTCTTCCCACTCAGTGTCCGCTCTACTGGTTGGTGGCGGATCAAACCCCCCCGAAACGTCTGGTGGTGCATCAGCAGCCCAGTTGTCCTCCGCATTTTCACCGCTTGCCTGAGCGTTGGCGTCCCGCTTTGCCCAAGCTTGCTTCATGTCCTGGAACTGTCGGTACTCTCCGATCGTTATTCGCTTATATCGCCTGCGCCATAGTCGCCGGCGGATCGCACGAGAGGTGTTAAGTCGGCGCATTTGCGTTCTCCTACTAAACATAGTGACTGTAGCATATAAGAAGAAATGCGCAAGTATAGTATTTCCATATCATCGAATACCATACGTTCGGTGAACTAATATGTGTGGGAGATCAAGTTTAGTTTCGGGAATTGATGCTTGTGGTATCAAACTTATCTTGTGGCATAAAACTTATACAGGATACCATGCGCAAGATAGCTTAGCTCGGGGCTGGGCCCGAGAAGGGAGACGGCCCGTTAAGAGAAGCTGGATTGAGCAAGAGAGAGCAAGGGTCAGAGGTCGCCAAGCCGTACGTTCTTTGTGGGCTAACGTGAAAGTCCGCTAGGAAGAGCCTCAAAGCTCAGGCGTCAACGCCGGAACATTAGTGATCTGGTCGTTGAAGACATCGACTACTCTTCGCGGTCGAATGAGCGGTCTGAAGCAAAGACAGGAACCTCACGATTGGAAGTCGTGAAGCACCTCTACGCCGGGCAACGACGGCGCGTCGATGGCTAGACCACGCACAAGCCGGTGCCGGGATTGCCTAACTACGGAACGGGGCCGAGCTGCTTTTTCGAACGTTTTAGTTGTATGAATCGATTTTTGTTAACCTACTTTCGCTGTTTTTTCGCTGTATTATCAGCGAGAATACGACGGCCGGACAGCGGCTGGGGCCGTCCCACCTACACGGAAAATGCTGCGGATGGTGATGCTGTGTCCCTAGTTCGAACCTGAAGCCATGTGGGCGCGCTGCAGTCCTCCGTGGAATCGGCGGCTGGTGCTTGGTGGCTATGTGCACGATGAAACGCCGGGACCGGGCGACGTCGATCGTCACCCGCTTCTCGATGGCGATGGCGGAGCGCGCCGGGCTCACCCGCGGCCATCCGGGACGAAGGACACCGGGAGCACGCTGATGGGGCAGCCGAATGCGCCGAGAGCCCGCGTTAGTAGCTGGCCGCCCCGCCCCGTTGGCGCCACGATTGCCAGCTTCCCGCACTCCTCGGCCGGCGCGGGCTCGCCTCTCCAACCGGTTGACGAAGTCGACGACGTGTAGAAGCGCCGGCAGTGCTGGCCGACGACCGCGCCATCGTGGCGGATCACGAATCGGAGTGGGCTTGGCGAAGCACGTGTTCCAATTTCACGGGGGCCTGTACTGATGGGTCGGTGGCGTTTCGGAGGTTACGGTTCAGCGAGCAGCACATCGAACACCTGCTAGATGCGCTCGTCGTCGGTCCGATACGCAGCAAGGCAAGTCCCGACCGAAGCTGTGGCTGCTGGGCCGGGGTCTATAATTGGGGAGGGGCAGCGCCGCTACTGAACCTCTTGGAGCGCGGAGGGGGTTGAGGGTGAAATGGCGACCGCTGCGAATCTGACCTCGTCGCTGGCGGCCCCTTTGGCTAAATTGACGACTTCTTCCACCGCTTGCTGCAACGAGGTGACGACAAAATCGGCGCGCGTGGCCGTAAGCGCATTCCGCTCCTCGGCTTCCTGCGTTGTCATTGTCCAGAACCCGTTGATGATCTTCGCCTGTGGCAGTCTGCGCCGCAACCGCCGCACGAGGTACCGGGGGTTCGCTAAGTTGCCGGGTTCCAGATAGGAAAGACATGCCATCTGCACGTCCGTTACGTCGAGCTGAGGCAGGTTCGTGACGGAAACCGCCTCGTAAGGCACCACGCGGGCGCTGATCCCGTGTCTTTCCAGAAGCTGTGCGAGCATTGCCGCCGCCGCCTCGTCGAGCGATCCGCGACCGGCGACGCATAGCACGGCCACCCCTTGCCAATCCGGCGCAAGTTCTTCTGGGGCAAGCACCGATGGGAGCGCGGTAACTTCGGCCGCGCCTTCCTTGTCGGTGGGGATCGCGTCGTCGACATGGTCGGAAAGATCGTCGATGACCCATTCGACGGCTTCCTTGATCCTTACGCGGTTGGCGTGATCGAGCGCTCCCCGGTCGACGTCAAGTTGCGCCAGCGCCAACCCCTTGATTGCGACCTCGTCGTAATAGGCCGCAAGCGGTTTGTCTTTGAGGAATGCTTCGGCTTGATGAGCGGCCTCGTCGGGGTCGTTTGCGAGCAAGCGTTGATAAAAGCTCTCCTCCGGCGCCAGCGGGGGCCGGTCGCCAAGCAACACCTCGAGGAACTGCAGGGTCTCGACATGCCGTCCCAGCACGACAAGACACATAGTCAACGGCGTCGACAGCAGTAGACCGACCGGACCCCAAAGCAATGTCCAGAAGGCCGCTGCGACCACGACCGCGACACCAGAAAGTCCCATACTCTGGCCGTAAAGCCAGGGCTCGATGAACTGACCGGTGATCCCTTCGGCAACAATGAATAGACCGGCGACCCACAACAGCATCGACCACCCTGGATCGACTGCGACGGCGAGGGCCGCTGGAAATGCGGCGGCGATGACCGGGCCGATGTAGGGGACGAAGCGCAGTAGCATCGTAAGGATGCCCCAGAGTAGCGGGTTCGGCACGCCGATGAACCACAACCCGGTGCCGACGAATACGCCCAAACTTGCGTTGATCCCGGTCTGAATCAGGAGATAGCGGCTAAGACGGCGGGCGGCATCGTCGAGCGCCCGGGTCGTGCGCTGAAGGTCCCGCGTCCCGGCAAGCCGGATGATGCGGTCTCGGAGGTCTTGCCGTTGCAGCAGGAAGAAGATCACAAAGACGACGACGATTCCGGCCGTCGCGAGAGGCTGAAGCAGCGGGGCGGCGAGTTGCATGATGAGCTGAAGCGGCGTCGCGCTGGATTGACGTATCTCGACCGGAATCGGCTTTTGCTGCTGAACGCCAGGCGCGACAATGGCTGGTCTGGTAGCTGTCGGGCCGCCGACGCTCTCCGAAGGCTTGGTGACCTCGCCCCCGAGATCGCTCAGCGTCTTGACGGCACGTCCGACAACGCCGCTGCTGGTCGTCGTGTCGCGAAGCGAATGGATCTTCTCTGTGATGTTGAATTGATACCCCGGGAGGTTCTCGGCTAAGTGCGCAAGCTGGGTGCCGATAGCCGCGCCGATGCCGAGGATCACCGCGAAGGCGAGGGTAACCACCACAATAACGGCAAGGATACGGTTGATGTGCCAGCGGCGCAGCAGGAGGACCGCCGGCCCGAGTGCAAAACTCAGCAAAATGGCGAGGGCCATGGGAACAAAGACGTCTCGCCCGAAGTAGAGCGACGCAATGGTGATAACCCCGACGGCCGCGGTCCCAAGGCCGGTAGAAGGGGTTCCCGCGGCATGGACCTCGATCCTGTGAACGTCGGAGACCGGAGGAATGGTATTGAGCATGGTGTGGTCTCGCGGCGAGGTTCTGTCCAACGAACGCTGAGCATTCAGCTGGGTTCACGGCTCCCGAAATCCCGGGGAGGGTAGTGGGCCCAGTAGTAGAAATCCGGATCCGGCGCGGCCCCTGTTGGGTCGGTGGAAAGCCACCATTCGTTTCGGCATGAAAGAATCGCGTCGAGCGTTTCGGCGTGGAAAGATCGTCTCGAGGCGCCCTGAGCTTACCTTCGACAGCGGTCGTCTAACACCGTAACTCACTGTTGGCGTTCTGCGATTAAAGAGCCTCGTTTCAGCCCATCAGTGACGCACCCCCTCCTTTGTCGGTTCGACATATGAAACAGCATCATTGCGTGGCTCGATTAGGCACACACGCTCATCCCAGCCGAATATTATCCACCATGCGCCCTTTGGATCCTGCACCCACGATACCGCAGGTGCCTGCTCATTCCGGAAAAGCAACTGGAGATCGGGCATTCGGGGGCTCCGTTAACGATAATTAACTCTTATAGCCCGATCGAAAAAGGTCCCGCTACCCGGTTTGACGCCGGACGCAAAGGGGCTGGGAGACCAGCGCGCCGATATTTTCGCCCAAAGCAACGAGAGAGTTACGAGGTAGCACCCTGTTGTCGACGGCATCTTCCTGGTTTTTCCGCGAAATGCGATTCGTTTCGCGGGGCATCCACGCCTCGCTGGGCCACGGAGTGATTTTGCGCGGCGATCTGACTCCTGCTGGTGTTTTTCGCGTAACAGACGGGGAAGTGCGGCTTGCAACCCAAATGACCGCCCCCTAGCATCAGGCCGTAGGCATGCGGGGGATACGCATGAAGCCGAAGCAGGCCACGGCGGCATTGATCTTTGCGGTGCTCGCGCTGTTGTTCGCGAATTGTCCCGCTGTGGCCGCAGTCGATGCGGGGCTGGTGCTAACGTTCAATCGTTGATTATGAGAGCCGAATCATCAGATCAGCCTTCCGGCGCTACCTCGCCCCCGACATGGTCAACTACCTGGCCAAACACCCCGATAATCTGAAGCTGGGCGGCGAGACGCGGTGCATGTCGTTGCTGTTCTGCGACCTGCGTGGTTTCACCGCAATTTCAGAACGTTACAAATCAGATCCGCAGGCGCTGACTCAACTCCTGCACCGTTTTCTGACGCCGATGACCGACCTGATCATGTCGCGGCGCGGCACGATCGACAAATACATGGGCGATTGCATCATGGCGTTCTGGAATGCGCCGCTCGTCGACGCGAACCATGCCGACCACGTCTGCGGCAGCGCGCTGGCAATGATCGCCGAACTCGAACGGATCAACGCTGTGCTCACGGCCGAGGCAGCGGCGGGGCACCACGAGTTCGAGCCGCTGAAACTCGGTGTCGGCCTCAACACCGGAGAGTGCATCGTCGGCAACATGGGCTCCGACCAGCGCTTCGACTATTCGGTGCTGGGCGACGCGGTCAATTTGGCCGCGCGCCTCGAAACCCATTCGAAGACCTACAATGTCGCAATCGTCATCGGCGAGGCGACCCACGTGATGGCGCCCTCCTGGGCGGCAATCGAACTCGATTGGATCACGGTCTACGGCAAGCAGGAAGCGGTGCAAATCTACACGCTGCTCGGCGACTCGACATTCGCCCAATCAGCCGAGTTCCAGGCGCTGCATCAGGAACATGAGGCGATGCTAGGCTGCTACCGCGCCCAAGATTGGCTTGGCGCGGCGGCGGCGTTGGCCTGTTGCCGCGGCCGAGAGGTACGCCTCGAGCCGGTCTACGATGTCTACGAGGAACGCATTGCCATTACGCCGCGAACCCACCGGGCCCGGATTGGAACGGTGTGTTCGTCGCGTCATCCAAGTAGTGGATTGAGGGGATGACGAAAGGCCGCCGGGTGGCCCTCTATTGGACGACACCACGAGATAATCGCCGAGATGACCGAGAGGTTACCAAACGCCGAATCGCCCTTGAGGGTCGATTTAAGCGGATCGCCGCCGCGTGAGGAACCCGCCCCCAAGTCTAACGGATTCGCCTGTTTGGGCGGCCGAAGGTAGCCACAATCGGCATTTTCGGAGTCCTTCGCGGCAAAAAAATCGGTGGTCCCATCGCGCTCACCACCATCCAAAATTCCTTCAAAAAGAGCGGCCTACGAGCGGCTCTTTATATTTTCCTCGGGTCATTAAACCGGAGGTTTAGGGGCCCTCGGAAGATTGACGACGAAAGCCGGGAAATTTTGGCTAGCGTTCCCATGGGATCAGCGCATTTGAGGGAATGCTATGACCGATACCCTTCTTATCGACGATAATCTGCAAACTGAGGATCAACTCATCATTATTCTCCGCAACAAGAACTACAAGGTTCTTTTGCACTTCATCGAAGTGAACTACCGGTCAAAGTTCCGCACTGAACAATCCGGCGAGTCGTTCGAAAGCTGCATCGATTGGTGTGCTCAGAATGCCGGTACTGTGGAAGACGTTAAACAAGTCCTGCTGCAGATGTTCGCTAAATTTTATCGCCAACTCCCGTCACCGGTGAAAGCGAATTTGGCATACCTTGCCGAAGAGATCGGCTATACCAATTCAAGCCCTCACCTCGCGAGGCTCAAAGATCGTTCCAAGAAGCTGACCTCTGCCACCAAAACCGCTTACAACGTGATGGTGAAGCAGGTTCAAGATTACGTTGCCGAGTTGCGGCAACGACGGGGACCTCAACCCCGCGTTCACCTTCAAGAAGTAACCATCCCTGCCTCGATGATGATGCGTCAAGATGAGAAATTCATACTCGACGTACGAAATGAGGCTGAGCCTACGCTGATCGGTCGCGTCAGTAGCTCACAAAGCGACCTGCAACTATCGGCCTAATACGCCGTCTCGTTCAAAGAGTTTGTCGTTGTCCACAGTTCTACCTCTTGCTGCCGACGGAGAGTCAACGCTGTTCAGGACTTTGATTGTGCAAGAAACAATCATGCGAAGGCGCTGCTATCCGGTCGTACGATGAGATTATCTATATCGACGAGTCATTATGCCCGATATGCAGCGGGAGATGAAGCTCACGATTGCGTCTTAAAGCAAGTTACAGGAAGTGTCGAAAATCCTTAGCAAAGGCATTCGGCTCTGAACTTGCAGCTCTGGGAAACCAGCGCTCAGAGGAAGGCTCTTTAGTCGTCCGCACACGCAAGCGTATTCGGCCTGGCGTCCAACTAAAGATGCCATCACATTATCAGCCGTCGTCCAAGGGCGACAGCTTCAGAAGCGAAGCCGACCGCCGCGGCCTGCGCTCGCAGTAGCGAGCTTCTCCTTGCGGCCGTCGTAGCTTCGATACCTAAAGTTTCAAACTATGAACCACACCAAACTCGGCAGCCCCGGTGGTCGGGCACGAGCGAAGAAACTCTCAAAAAAGGCACCGGGCAGAGATTGCGCGTATGGGCGGCTTGGCGAAAGTTGCTAAACGACGATAACGTGTTCGCAGGGAAAGTCATGGCCACGTGGTCGTGTCCCAACTGGGGGAGCTCGTGCGCGTTCTACTCTTCGCTCTCCTGGCCCTTTTTATCCATTCGGCCGCGCTGTATGCGCAGCAAAGCATTCCCTGCCTGTCGTGGTGTACAAAATGTGAGGCAGGATCGAGATGTATCACCGACTGCCTGCTTCAAGACCAGCCTACGCATGATGCGAACTGCATCCCCAAACCCAAGGCGCAGGCCAAGACCAAGGCCGAGGGTATGCCATGCTACGACTGGTGCGAAACATGCGAACCGGACGACACGGCTTGTCCCCGGAGGTGCGACAGACAAGGCAAGCCGCTCATAGCTCGGGCATGCCCTCCGAATGATGCGGACGAACTGCCGGCGCGAACGTCGAATAACAGAGTAAAATGACGCCGGGCAGCTCTTCGGTCGCGCGACAAGCGTGACCTTACGAGTGTTCGGACTTGGGCGGGCATGCGGCACGGCAAGCGTCGGGGCGCTGGAAAGCGGGTAGCACGCCGGCTACGCCGACCGAGGCCATTTGAACCTTGAGCATCGCTTCGGCTGCACGATTGAACGAGCGCGGAGCGCAGGCGCAGTACCGCCAACAGGCACAATATCAGGCGGCTCCTTACCAGCCGCCGCCGCTGAGGCCGCCATCCTGGAGCTACGATCCCTATACGAGCGGTATGGGTCCGTGCCCGCAAAAGGATCACAAGGATTTGGCGACCTGCAGTCAGCTCATGCCGCCGACTTACGGACAGCCGAACTACTGGTCTCGATAGCCGCGGGCGCGGCACCGCTTCTGCGATGCCATCCCCGAATACGAGACAGTGATCGCGCTCAATCGCAATTCGCCTGGGACCCATGCCACCCTCGGGCAGTGCAAACTTTTCACCGGGTCGCTGGACGAGGTGATCCCGCTGATCGAGCAGGACATCCGATCGCACGACCCCAACCTCGCCTTCTGGTACACCATGATCGGCAGGTGAATTGGTGCAATCGCGGACCGACGAGGCGATTGCCGCGTTCGAAAAAGGCCGCAGCGCCAATCCGGCGCGCCGTCCGGCCTCAGCACCGACTCAGCAAGCAAAATCAACTCACAAAAAATTCCATAAAATTTTAACCAAATGTGTGCTACGTCACATTAGGCTCGCCAACGGCACCCTATGCTGAGCGTCAACAACGCGTGCTTTGGGGCTTAGGACCATGACGCACTCACATCTCACCCAATGGATCGAAGAGGCCGATGCCCGGCAGTTCTGCCAGGCTGCGAGCTGGAGCTGGGCGCCGTCGGCGGCCGAGAGCCATAGCCGGCATCTGGGCGCCGCCATCCTCAAGGTGCCAGTCACTATCGGCAGCTACGTTCTCGCCTGCGTCCGGCTCGTCGCGCCAGTGAGCCGTGGCGTCGACCCGATCGGCAAGGTCTAACGCGTATCTAAGACCGCCTTGGTCTGTGAGATGCCGCCGTAGCCGGACCACAACAGCCCCTTGCTGCCGTTGACGATCGGTCATGTTGTCCGCACGATTGACCGCAAGCTTACCCGATACGGTGCTGTCGCCTGTGATGCTTATGAGATGATCCGCTGGCCCGCGGCGGCGGCCGGCATCGAGATTGCGAAATCGGTACTCGGGTAATCCGCTGCCATCTGTCATTATTGGCCGATCGTTACCACCCGAAGCCTATCACGAATCACAGGACAGCCGGGATAGCCCGTTGCTGACGGGGCAGTACCGTCCAAACTTCCTGGAAGACGAAGCATCGCTCCGTCCGACCTTGAGCGGATCATAATTTTGAGGGGGAACCCGGGCGGCTGATGATCCGCTCTACCTCATCGATGAGAACCCTATAGAGCTCAGCGACCTGCTTGGGTGTCATACCGT
>Ga0207110_10134_pt1 | contig 18317 bp, 17 predicted proteins | sample Alteio_BWMinHeat_74_FD_153582 | JGI IMG/M metagenome (GOLD analysis project Ga0207110, IMG submission 153582) | Enriched cells from forest soil in Barre Woods Harvard Forest LTER site, Petersham, Massachusetts, United States -... | ecosystem: Environmental > Terrestrial > Soil > Temperate forest >...
GTCCATCCCTATGAAGGCGTACGGCGATTTGCTCCGGAGCAGCGGTTTCCCGAGAGGCACGAACTGCAGGAACGCTCAGAACGCGAGCGCGTGGCCCAGCGAGAGGGACGCCGCGAAAGAGAAGAGCACGGCCGCGGTGATCGCGGAGACCGTCGCGATCGCCGTTAGGCGATCTCTTTCGAGAACCGGATCGCATTCGTAACCAGCGCGTAGCAAGAAGAGCGGGCGTCTCACTGGCGCCCGCTTTGTTTTGTTCAGTTTTTTCCTCAACTTTTTCTGCTCAACTTCGCGCGCGGAATGCGCTGGCAGCGACCTCGTGACGGTAGGCAAAGAGGCGATCGAGTTTCCGGCGCACGAAGCGGCCTGCAACCATCGCTCCCAGCGCGCCCATGGGCAGGGCGTATTCCACGCGGTCCTCGAGGTAGCAGGCGGAGGCGCCATCGGGTTCGAACCTGTGTGTGTGCCGCCACAGGGCGAATGGGCCCTTGATCTGGACGTCGCGGAACATGCGTCCTTCCTCGCAGGCAGTGTGTTCGCTGATCCACGTCTGCCAGAAGGGACCAATGCGCGCGCGCAACTCCACGCGCGATCCAATGTCGCGAATGGTGCCCGTGCGGCTGATCACGCGAGAGTGTTCCCACGGCGGAATCAAGCGTTCCAGGGCCTCCGGCTCTGCGTGCCAGGCGAAGAGGCGCTCCGCGGAGGTGGAAAAATGCGTTCGTTTCACGAATAGCTCTGACATGGTCTCAGTCGACAAGTGTAGCCGATGAGCGCGCGACGAGTTTCCGGCGGCGTTGAACAAGTAGACCTGCTAACCTGAAAGGCGCAGCCCATGCGAACTTCGACGAAGCCGAGCCTGGTCCGCGCCGCCTTAGCAGCTTCAGCTCTTTGCTGCCTGTTTCTGGCGCAGCAGCTCGCCGCCGCGCCGCGCCCATCGCAATCCCCCACGATATCCAGTGAAGCCCGAGGCGAATGCCTCTCCGTTCCCAGCCGCATCCTGGCGCGTTCGATTCCTTTCTGCGTGCTCTTGCCGCCCGGATATGCGAAAGAGCCCAGCCGGCGCTATCCCGTTCTCTACTTCCTGCATGGACTCGGCGATAACGAGCAAATGCTTTTACGCTCCGGAGGTTTCGACCTGGTGCAGGGGCTTTACGATGGAAAAGAGATCGGCGAATTCATCATCGTGACGCCCGCGGGTTATGCCAGTTTCTTCATGAATTCGCGGGACGGGAGCTTCCGTTACGACGATTTCTTCCTGCAGGAGTTCATGCCCTGGATCGAGAAGCGCTATCGCGTCGAGGCGCGCCGCGAATCCCGCGGCATTGGCGGAATCTCCATGGGAGGCTATGGCGCGCTGCGCATGGCCTTCCTTCATCCGCAACTGTTCGGATCGGTGAGCGGGATCAGCGCCGCCCTTATGGAGCGGCTTCCGGCCGTTTCGGTGACGAACTCTCCCGAGTCCGGCCGTTTCCGTATTTTCGGAAACGTCTTTGGCTCGCCGCCCGATGGTCCGTTCTGGGAGCGCAATAATCCGGTGCAGATTGCCCGCGCCGCGGAGCTCGCAGGGATGAAAATCCATTTCGATTGCGGCACTCAGGACGACTACGGATTTGACGTGGGTGCGCAGGCGCTGCACGATCGCCTTGCCGCGCGGCACATCCCCCACGAGTTTCATCTCTACCCGGGCGGACACAACGGGTCCTACTTTGCCGCGCATCTGCCCGATTCGTTTCGCTTTCATGCCGCCGCCTTCGGGCCCGCCGAAAGCCGCCTGCCTCGCGGGAAATAGCCGGCGAGATGAAAAATTCCGCCCCCGTTCAGCCCAACGTTCAGCCCAACATTCAGCCCCTCTTTCGAGGGGATTGCCTGTTTTGCAAGATCGCTCGCGGCATCGTGCCGTCTTTCAAGGTGTTTGAGGACGATCTATCCCTGGTATTTTTGGATCATCGCCCGCTTTTTGCGGGCCATTGCCTGCTCATCGTAAAGAGTCACCTGGAGACGCTCGAGGATCTTCCTGACTCCATCGTCGGCGCGGTTTTCAGCAACGTGCGCATGCTTTCACGAGCCGTGATGCGGGGGATGCAGGCGGAGGGCACCTTCATAGCCGTCAACAATCGCGTAAGCCAGAGCGTGCCCCATTTCCACGTGCACATCGTCCCCCGGCGTAAGGGGGATGGCCTCAAGGGATTCTTCTGGCCCCGGCGCAAATACTAAAGATGCGCAGGAGATTGAAGCCACCCTCGAGGCGCTTCGTTCCGCTATCACGGCGCTCGGAAAAGCCTGACGGCTACCCTGAGTGGCTCCCGGCAGCGCAAACGCCGCCGGCGGCTCCCGGGCCTGTGAGTAGCTCTTCCGGCACCAAAGCGAAGAAAAAGATACCCTTTCCCATATTTACCTATAAGGTACTAGGTGCGTGTTTTGAGGGGTCTACCATGAAGGTTTTCGACCAGGTCGAAGCGGAGAATCTCGAGCATCGCGAAGTACACCTCAGTATCTTCATTTCGGTGATCTTCGCCGTCCTCGCCGTGGGCACCGGAGTGCTCATGTACCCCCTGGTGTTTTCGCGCCAGACTCCGGGAAATTGGACGATGCGCGTGGCCTTCTTTGGTTATGGCGCGCTCTCCGCCCTGATCACCTATTATTTGTGGGACCGTCATCGCACCATTCGCCTTCTGCGGCGCCAAATGGCCGAGGAGCGGCGCCAGATGGTCGAGACGCGCAGAGAGGCCAGCGTCGAATTGCTGAAGACCATGCCGAACTACAGTTCCTTCCAGGACCGCCTGCCCATGGAATTCCGCCGCATGGCCAGCACCACCCAAAAGCTCTCCATCCTCGTCATCACCATTAAATTCCCGGTAGGCCACGCCAGCCCTTCGGAAACTGCGTCGGCGCTCGGCGACGCAGCCAAGGTAATCGCGCGAAAGCTGCGCGAACAGGACTCCATCTACATCCTGGCGCCGGCTTGTTTTGGAGCAGTGCTTCCGGGAGTGGATTTAGCCACGGCGCAGCGCGTGTGTGATCGTGTGAGGGAAGGGCTGTCGGATGCCGCGGGCGCAGGCCATCGCTTCCAATTCGTGCTGACCGTGGTCAACTATCCGGACAACGCGTCCTCGGCGCACGAACTGCTGCAAGCCGTATCTACTCTGGCATTCGTGGAAGATGCTCTGCGGGGAATGCCTGAAGCTGTAACGCAATAGCCCTGCGAGAAGCAAATCGTCAGGCGCGGAAAATAACCCCTACAGCCATTTTCTAGGTTCACGAATGGCGTCGACGACGTCATTCAGAAACAGGGCAGCGCGCGCTCCATCGGCCACGCGGTGATCGGTTGAGAGTGTGAGTGTGATCATCGGCCGCACCACCGGCTTGCCATCCATGGCCACCACGCGATCTCCCACACGTCCCACGGCGAGGATACCCGCCTGGGGAGGGACGATGATCGCCGTGAAGGCATCCACGTTATACATGCCCAGATTGCTGATGGTAAACGTGCCGCCGGAAATATCCGCCGGCTGCAGCCGGCCGGCCTTGGCGCGCTCGGTTAGTTCCCGACGCCTCAGCGCCAGGGTGCCGATATCGCTGCTGTTGGCTTTGTGCAGCACCGGCGCGACCACGCCCTCCTCTACCGCCATGGCCACCGCGACGTTGACCTCCGCGTTGTGGCGAATGCCTTCCGCCGTCCAGCTCGCATTCATCCGCGGATGCTTCGCCAGGGCTCGCGCCACGAGCGCAATCAGCAGATCGGTCAGCGTCGATTTGACGCTGTGGGATCTTTCCACTTCCACGGCCAGCCGTTGATGTGTCTCGACCAACGCGGCCGCATCGGCATCGCGCGTCACAAAGAAATGCGGAACCGTCGTCCAGCTCTGGGTGGTGCGCTCGGCCATCAACCGCCCCACCGTCCCTAATTTCTCGATCTCGCCCGCCATCGCTTGCGGTTTGCTTGCCCCCGTTGCCGCCGATGGCGAGGCCGCCGCGCCCGGAGATTTCGCGGCATTCAAGATGTCGTCCGCGAGGATCTCTCCGCCCGGCCCGGAGCCTTTCAGCCGCGTCGCGTCCACGCCATGTTCGCGGGCCAGACGTCGGGCCTTGGGCGATATCCTGACTTCGCCTCCCGCGGTTTGGCTCGGCGCGCTTGCGGGAGCTACGCTCGGAGCAGACGCGGAAGTGTCCTGGCGGCGTCCGGTCTGCGTGGGCGCCGTGACCACGGGCGCGGCCTCCCCCGGAGCGAGCAGCCACGCAATCGTTTGGCCTACGGGAATTACGGCGCCTTCGCGAGCCGAAATTGCGGAGAGTATGCCGTCGCCGGGCGATTCCACTTCGACGACAGCCTTATCGGTTTCCACTTCCAGGAGCGGTTCGCCCTTGGCGACGCGTTCGCCTTCACGCTTGCGCCAGGAGATGACCTTACCGGTCTCCTGGGCCATCTCCAGGGCGGGCATTACGACGCTGAGGGCCATGTGGGTAGGTTCGGGAGCGCAGCCGCTCGGGCTACAGGACTCCCACTCCCTCAGTCTTGGCGCTGGCCTCCACCATCTCCACCACGCGCTGGCTCGGAGCGGCTTCGCTCTCGCGCGTCGTGGGCAGCGGCCCGTTGACCGTGAAGTAGTGCGCGCCCGCGACCATCAGTTGCTCGGCAGGGAACTTCGTGATCACTTCGTGCCCCGTTTCCGTGACCACGATCTCTTCCTCGATGCGCGCCGCGCTCCAGCCGTCGGTGGAGGGCCAGAAGGTCTCGAGAGCAAACACCATGCCCGGCTTCAGTTCATGCGCGTGCTCGAGCGAAACCAGCCGGCTGATCACCGGCTTCTCCCAGATGGCCAGGCCCACTCCGTGCCCAAATTGCAGCGCGAAGGCCGCCTCTTCGTCGGGGAAGCCGAACTCCTGCGCCTTGGGCCATACCGAAGCCACCTGCGCTGTGGTGCGGCCCGGGCGGATCAATTCAATGGCCGCGTCCAGGTAATCGCGGCAGCGTTTGTAGGCGTCCACCATGGAGTGCGACGCATAGCCGATGCTGAACGTGCGGTAGTAGCAGGTGCGATAGCCCATGTAGGAGTGCAGGATATCGTAGTAAACGGGATCGCCCGGGCGCAGCACGCGATCGGAAAAGACGTGCGGATGCGGATTGCAGCGCTCGCCGGAGATCGCATTCACCGCTTCCACGTACTCCGAGCCCAGATCGTAGAGAACTTTGCTCACCAGGCCGACGGCGTTGTTTTCGCTCATCCCCGGCTTCATGGCGCGATAAAGCTCATCGTAGGCCGCATCCACCATCATGGCCGACATGTTCAGCAGCGTGATTTCGTCCTGCGTCTTGATTACGCGCGCGTCGGACATGATCTGCTGCCCGTCGACTACCGTGATTCCTTCGCGCTGAAGCGCGAAAAGAATCGGGGGTTCGATGATGTCCACGCCCAGCGGCTCTTTGTGCAAGTTACGCTTTTCCAGCTCCACCTTGATCTTGCGCGCCACGTTTTCCGCGCGCCCCATTTCCGGCGACATGGCCCCTCTCAGCAGCGGAATTCCCGCGCGGGATCGCTCCCCCAGCCACGGGCAATTGAGCTGATGGTGCCGCGCGGCCGAGCCGAAGTCCCAGAGGATGGGCTCGTCGTTTTGCGGCAGCAGCGTGAAGCGGCTGTTCTTGTCCTGTGCCCAGGTGCCGATGTGCGTGGCGGTGATGTAGCGCACGTTGTTCATGTCGAAGCAGAGCAGCGCGCCCATCTCGGATTTCTTCAGCAGAGCCTTGGCCCGCGCCAGGCGCTCGCGGCGCAACCGGTCGAAATCCACGCGGTTTTCCCAATCCACCGCCATCGTTCCGTAGGTTTTCAATCCCATGGCATGCCTCCGAATTTCTCTACATTCAGGGTTTCAATCTTCGTGAGTTTCTCGAATCCGCGCCTCGGCCTATCTCGCTGTCATCCCGAGGGCCGTCTTTTGTCCCGAGGGATCTGCTTTTCAAATACGAACTGCCCCGATCAAGATTTTCCGCAGAGCTCCCGCGCCATTTCGAATACCGCCTGCTCGCTCGGCACGGTCGCGTCTTCCAGCGGAGGAGAGAAGGGAACCGGCACGTGCATCGCCCCCACGCGCTTCACCGGCCCGTCGAGATTATAGAAGGCGCCCTCGGCGATCACCGAGGCGATCTCCGCGGTTACGCCGTAGCGGTAGTAGCCTTCGTCGATGACCATGGCGCGCGAAGTTTTCTTGGCCGATTCAATCAGCGTGCGTTCGTCGAGCGGCCACGTGGTGCGCGGGTCGATCACCTCGGCGCTGATTCCAATTCCTTCCAGCAATTTGGCCGCGCCCAGCGCGACCTGTACCATGCTGCTGGTCGCCACGATCGTGATATCCGTTCCCACGCGCTTGATGTCCGCTACGCCGAAGGGAATCGTGTACTCTTCGGTGGGCACCGGGCCCTTCAGCCGGTACATCATCTTGTCTTCGAAGAAAATCACCGGATTATCGTCGCGAATGGCCGTCTTCATCAGCCCCTTGGCATCGTAAGGCGTCGAAGGCAGCACCACCTTCAATCCCGGCACGTGGCTGGGCCAGGCGTGCAATGACTGGGAATGTTGCGCGGCCGATCGCCGCGTCGCGCCCATGGTCGTGCGCAGCACCATGGGCACCTTCCACGTTCCGCCGGACATGTAATGAATCTTGGCCGCCTGGTTCACGATCTGGTCCATGATCAGCGTCAGGAAGTCGCCGAACATGATATCCACGACCGGCCGCAGGCCGGTCATCGCCGCGCCTACGCCCACTCCCGTGAATCCAGGCTCGGAGATCGGCGTATCCACGACGCGTTCCTTGCCGAACTCCTCCACCAGGCCCGATAACACTTTGAAGGGCGTGCCCGCTTCGGCCACGTCCTCGCCCAGGATGCACACTCGCGAATCGCGGCGCATCTCCTCCGCCAAGGCCTCGCGGATGGCCTCCGCAAAGGTCAACTCCCTTGTTTTGGTCTGCGTTGCGGTCTCAGGCATAGACGTCTTGCTCTGCCTCCTCCACGCCCGGGTAAGGCGCGGCGATCGCGAACTCCACCGCCGCGTTCATCTCCGCCTTGACCTCGGTTTGAATCCGTTCGAGCTGCGCCGAATCCGCAAGTTTTTTCTGGAGCATCCAGTCGCGCAGCAGGTTGATGGGATCGCGCTCGGAAGACCACCGCTGCTCCTCTTGCTTGGCGCGATAGTATTCGCGATTGATGTCGCCCACGTGGTGGCCGCGATAGCGGTAGGTGTTGCACAGCAGAAACGAAGGGCCTTCGCCCCGGCGCGCGCGCCCGACGAGCCTCGCCGCCGCCGCATGCACCGCGCGAACGTCCTGCCCGTCCACGCTCTCCGCGGGTAGGCCAAAGGCCGCGGGCCGCGCCAGGATCTCTCCCGACGTGGTCTCCGAGAAATGCGTATATTCGTTGTACATATTATTTTCGCAGACGTAGACCACGGGCAGCTTCCACAGCGACGCGATATTCATCACTTCGTAGAGCAGGCCCTGGCCGAGCGCCCCTTCGCCAAAGAAGCAGATGCAGACGCGGCCGTTGCCCAGCTGCTTGGCCGCGAACGCCGCTCCCGTGGCGATTCCCGCGCTCCCGCCGACGATGGCGTTGGCGCCAAGATTTCCCGTGGCTGGATCGGCAATGTGCATCGATCCGCCCTTGCCGCGGCAGTAACCCGCCTCTTTGCCCAGCAACTCCGCGAACATGCGGTCGGGCGCCGCGCCCTTGGCCAGGCAGTGCCCATGCCCGCGATGCGTGCTGGTGATGTAGTCATCCGCGCGCAGCGCTTCGCAGATTCCCACGGCCACAGCCTCTTCGCCTTCGTAGAGATGCGTCAGGCCGGGCATGAGCGCGCGCAGGTAGAGGTCGTTGGCGTGCTCCTCGAATTCGCGAATGGAGACCATTCGCCGGTACATCTGCAGCCCCTGCTCCTTGCTGATCGCGGCGCTGCTTTTTGTCTGCTCGGCGGCGGTAGTCATCGCTTTACCCCGGACATCTTTGCCAGCGCGTCAAACATCACTGCAAAATCCTCATGCACCAGGCCGATGGCCCGCGCGCTGGTCAGCATCTCATTGGCCGCGGCGGCTGCGGGCAGCGGCACGTCCACCTGACGCCCCAGCTCCAGCGCCAGCAGCATATCTTTCTGCATCATGTTGACGTCAAACCAGGCCGTCTCCGGCAGCTTCAAAACAAAGGGACCCCGGTACTGCACCATCGGCGACGCGATCGCGCTATGCGTCAATACGTCCACCGCCGTTTGCCGCGCGATGCCGCTTTTCTCCGCCAGCAGAACCGCTTCCGAAAACGCCAGCATCTGCACCGCAAGATTCGAATTGGTGGCGATCTTCATCACCAGCGCCAGCCCGTTTTCGCCCACGTAGGTGACCTTGTGTCCCTGCCCCGTCACCGGATGGTCGGAGAAATCCTCGAGCAGCGCCTTGATGCGCTCGAAGCTCTCGCGCTTTCCCGCCACCATCAGCGACAGCTTTCCCTGCTTCAGAGTCGCCACGGTGCCCGAAACCGGGGCGTCCATCATGTCCGCGCCCTTCTCCCGCACCTTGGCCGCGATGCCGCGGCTGGTTGCCACGCTGATCGTGCTCATATCCACAAACAGTTTCCCGCGGCCGAGCCCGGCCAGCAGGCCGTCCGGCCCCTCCGTAACGGCGGTGAGCGCCGCCGAATTCGCCATGGAGGCAAAAGTAATGTCCGCGGCCGCCGCTACGCCACGCGGCGTGTCCGACCATTTCAAGCCTTTATCAATGAGCGGCTGGGCTTTCGCGCGTGTGCGGTTGTACCCGGTGACGCTGTGTCCTTTTTCGAGGAGCCGCTGGGCCATCAATCCACCCATCACTCCCAGCCCTACAAATCCGAGATTAGCCACCTGATCGAGACCTCCGCCTTTAAGATATTCAGGATTGTAGTGAAATCAACGAGTGCCGCGCTACTGAATCCAGACCGTTTTGATATCCGTGAATTCGCGAATGCCGTAGATGCCCAGCTCGCGCCCGTATCCGGACCACTTTACGCCGCCGAAGGGCAGCCTGGGATCGGACGCCACCATGCGGTTGATGAACACCATTCCGGATTCAATCTCATTGATCAGGCGCTCGCGCTCTTTTTCGTCGTTGGTCCACGCGCTGGCGCCCAATCCGAAGCGGCTGTCGTTGGCGATGCGGATCGCCTCGTCCAGGTCTTTCGCGCGAAATACGCTGGCCACCGGGCCAAATAATTCCTCGCACTGCGCGGGAGAGCCTTTGGGGATGCGGGCCAGCACCGTCGGCGCGTAGAAATTGCCCGGACCATCGATGCGCTTCCCGCCGGTGAGCAGCTCTCCGCCGGATTCAATCGTGGTCCGCACGGACTGATGGAGGTCGGTAACGCCGTCTTTGGTGGCCAGCGGCCCCAACTCGGTCTTTTCGTCGAAGGGATCGCCCACCTTCAGCGCCGCCATGGCCGCCACAAACCGCCGCTGAAACTCCTCGGCAATCGGCTCGGCCACGATAAAGCGCTTGGCCGCGATGCAGGATTGCCCGTTATTCGAGATCCGCGCCTTCACTGCCGTGGCCACGGCCTCTTCCATGTTGGCGCTGGGCATGACGATAAATGGATCGCTGCCGCCGAGTTCCAGCAGCACTTTCTTCACTTTCTTGGCCGCGCCCGACGCCACCTGCACGCCGGCGCCCTCGCTCCCCGTAAGTGTCACGCCTGCCACGCGCGGATCGGTCAGTATCTTCTCCACCTTGTCCGATCCAATCAGCACCGTTTGAAACACGCCTTCGGGAAAGCCGGCGTCGCGGAAGAGCCCTTCGATCATCAGCGCGCACTGCGGCACGTTGGACGCGTGCTTGAGCAGCATCACGTTGCCGGCCGTCAAGATCGGCGCCGCCGCCCGAATCACCTGCCAGAAAGGATAGTTCCAGGGCATCACGGCGAGAATCGGGCCGAGCGGCTGATAGCGCACGTAACTCCGCGCTGCGGTTGTGGCGATGACTTCGTCGGCCAGGAACTTCTCGCCATTTTCGGCATAAAACCGGCAAACCCACGCGCACTTCACGGCTTCATCGATGGCCGAACGAAACGTCTTGCCCATCTCCGTCGTCATCATGCGGGCAAAAGCCTCTTTTTGCCCCTCGAGGATCTCCGCCGCGCGCTGCATATGCCGGGCGCGGTCGGCAAAAGACGTCTTGCGATACTTCGAGAATGCTTCCGCTGCAACTTCGAGTTTCCGTTCGAGTTGCGCGTCCGTGAGAGCGTCGAATTTCTTCAGCGTCTCGCCGGTTGTTGGATTGATTGTCGCTATAGCCATCCCAGACCTCGATTGAGTAGACCGCCGATCAAATCAACATACCATGCCGCTCAGCCCTACACAAAATCCGCTCGTGTGTCAGTCCCCGAGAGCGCGGCGTATCACCATAGGCCTCATCGTCGAGCCGCTATGCGGCGTCCTCTGGACCCGGCAGTTCGCAAGCACCAGGCTGTGCGGTTGAGCGAGCGGCCGTAACCGTTTCGAGAGGGAAGCGAGAGCGCCTTGCCCGGACCTGCGCGCTTCGGCTGCCTCCCCTGAGGGCGCGAAACCGTTAATAACATTATATCTTCCCCCTCCCCGTTAAGTACTGGAACCACAAGACAAAGCCGATACGATGGGGTCAGCGGGGAGGGGTCATGCATCGTGTCTCGTGGATTCTCGGGGCGCTTTTACTTGTGCCTCTAGGTGTCCGAGCTCAAACTACCGCGCCGGACGAACATGAACAAGAGCTTCGGGAGCTGCGCGCCCGGGTTGTAAAGCTCGAGCAGCTTGTCGAAGAGATGCGCGCTGATAGGGATTCCAGGGCTGGATCTCCAGCCGCGCAGCCATCCAGCGGCCAAACGCAGGCAGCCAGCCTGGTGGAAGCCGGCAAAGCGGAGCCGGCGGAACGCACCACCTTGGCACAGGACCATGCCGGCACCCACGTAGACCTCGGCCACGATCTGGACTCCCACGACCTGGACCCCGGCCATGAGTCGGAGCGCACCTTTCCTGCGCTTCATTTCCGCGGCTTCGGCAACCTGAACTTCTCGGCGACGGACGACCCCGCGACGCCCAGCGGATTCACTTTAGGCCAATTCATTCTTCATGTGGCCTCGCCGATTTCGCGAAAGGTCTCGGTGTTTGGCGAGATCAGCTTCACGGCCGCGCCAACGAGCTACACCCTGGACGTCGAGCGGTATCTGATCCGTTACGACTTGAACGACTACTTCAAGCTCTCTTTCGGCCGGTACCACACTCCCATCAACTATTGGAACACGGCCTATCATCATGGCCTGTGGCTGCAGACATCCATCGACAGGCCGGAGATGATCCGCTTCGGCGGACGATTCCAGCCGGTGCATTTCGTCGGAATGCTCGCCGAAGGCATTGTGCCCTCGGGTCCCCTGGGCCTGGGATACAACGTGGGAGTCGGGAATGGACGCGCGGGATCCATCGCGCGGGCCGGAGACAGCGGCGACATCAACAATGGACGGGCGGTTGTGGCCAGCGTTTTCTCGCGGCCTGTAGCCCTGAACGGCCTGCAGGTGGGCGGGGCGATCTACCACGACGAGATTACACCTTCCCCCGCTCTACCCGGGAACACCAGCTTCCGCGAGCTGATTACCTCGGCCCACATTGTCTGGACCCGGGGAGCTCCCGAGTTTCTATCGGAATTTGCGCACGTCCGCCATGAAAGCGTGCTGACCCAGAATGTCTTCAATAGCCAGGCGGCCTACGTGCAGTTTGGGTATCGTCTGCCGGGGCCAGTACGGAAGTGGAAGCCATACTACCGGTTCGAGTGGTCGAATATATCGCCGAGCGACCCGTTGTTCACGGTCAGCGACCCCACGGTGGCGGTGAGAAACTTGCTGGGCTCGACGATCGGAGCCCGCTACGACATCGTGAACCTGGCCGCGTTCAAAGTCGAGTACCGTCGCACGGCGCGGAATCCGACCAATCCCATCGTCAACGGGCTCTTTCTCCAAACCAGCTTCACTTTCTGAGGAAAGCTGAAATGAGAGGACTAACCAACTTGAGGATCTGCGCAATCCTCGCTCTCCTCGCTGCCCTCGGCCTGATCTCCGGCCCGGCGGCGCAAACCACGGAGGGTCCGGATATCGCCATTGTGGTGAACTCGGAAAATTCCGTAACCAATTTGAGCATGCCGGAATTGAGAAGAATTTTCCGCGGAGAGCGGCAATATTGGAGCTCAAACTCCCCGGTAGTCCTTCTCATGGACGCTCCCGGGGCCAGGGAACGCGGCGTGATACTGCGAACTGTCCTCCAGATGTCTGAGGACGAATACACGCAATATTGGGTCGCCAAAATCATGCGCGCGGAGGCTTCTTTTCCGCCCACGGCCGTTTTCTCCTACTCCATGGTGGGAGAGGGCATTCGTGGGAATCGCGGAGCGATCGGCTACGTCATTGCCAGCGGCGTGCCCGCCGGACTCAAGGTTCTGCAGGTCGACGGGATCCTTCCAGGCAAGCCCGGATATCCCCTGCGTTGATGGGCGATGCAGCCCAACCGGCGGCGCACCAGACGGAGCCGCCAATATTCGCAAACTCTTGCGATGGCGCCGCGTATCGAAGTGTCTCGCGTCTCTCGAATCGATGAGAGCAAATCGAGGAAGACAGCAGCCTGAGCTTTGAGGTAATGCGCAGCAGATAGAAAGAAGTTCCGATGCCCATACGAAACCTTTCCATCAAGCGCAAACTCACGCTGATCACGATGTGCACCAGCAGCATTGCTCTGGTGCTGTCTTCAGCGAGCTTCCTGATCTACGATCTCATCTCCTTTCGCCGCCTGCTCAGTCAGGATCTGATCACCCAGGCTGAAATCATCGGGAATAACAGCGCTGCCGCAATGGCTTTCCGGGACAAAGTCGCGGCCACCGCGACTTTGTGGGCTCTCAAGGCCCGGGGAGACATTGTTGCCGCGGCGCTGTACACGACCGATGGCAATACTTTCGCCTATTACGTTCGCGCCGGCACCGACGCTTCCCCGGCTCTGGTTCCTCCGCTTCCGCAAAGCCGCGGCTTCCGCTTTGAAGGAAGCTATTTGGAGGTTTCCCGCGATGTCACGCTGAATGGAGGGCGCGTCGGGGCGCTCTTTCTGCAGTCGGATATGCGCATGTGGAATGCGCGGCTCAGACAGTACGTCAGCATCCTCTGTATTTTTGTATTGGTATCCGGATTTTTCGCCTGGCTGGTCGCCTCCAAGCTCCAGTTACTGATCTCTCGCCCCATCTTGTATTTGGAAAATGTCATGAGAACGGTCTCCACAACCAAGAACTATGAGACTCGGGCTATCAAGTCTTATGACGATGAGATCGGAACGCTGATCGATGGCTTCAACGCCATGCTCTCTGAGATCCAGCATCGCACCCTGGAATTGGAGAAAGAGATCAGCCAGCACAAGCGGACTCAGGAGGAGTTGTTGAAGGCCAAGCAGGTGGCCGAAGATGCGAGCCGCGCCAAGAGCGCCTTTCTGGCGAATATGAGCCACGAATTGCGAACGCCGCTCAACGCCATCATTGGTTATAGCGAGATCCTGGAGGAGGAGTCGGAAGAGCGGGGACAGATGCAATTCACCCCGGATCTCCAGAAAATTCAAGGGGCCGGCAAGCACCTCTTGGCGCTTATCGACGACATTCTCGACCTTTCAAAAATCGAGGCGGGTAAGATGGCGCTGCGACTCGAAGAGTTCGAGGTATCGGAATTGGTCGGGGAGATGGTGTCCACGCTTCATCCCACGGTCGAGAAGAATCGCAATCGGCTGGATGTGCACTTGGCGAAGGAAGTCGGCACCATGCGAGCGGATATCACCAAGGTTCGGCAGATCCTGTTCAACCTGGTCAGCAACGCATGCAAGTTCACCCACGGGGGCAATATCTCCCTCCAGGTCGAGCGCAGCGCCTCCGAAGGGCAAGAGTGGATACGATTCCGCGTCAGCGACACCGGGATTGGAATCAGTACGGAACAGCAGACACATCTCTTCAAGGAATTTGCACAGGCAGACGTCTCGGTTTCCCGGAAGTTTGGGGGCACCGGCTTGGGATTGGCCATCAGCCAGCGCTTCGCTCAATTGATGGGTGGGCGCATCGAGGTTTTCAGCCGCCCGGGCGAAGGCTCCACGTTCACAGTTTGGTTGCCGGTCGAAGTTCAATTGGAAGGGACGGATGCCAGAAAAACGGAAGGGCTAAACGAAGCCCCGATCACCACCTCAAGAACCTGATCGCCTCCTCGTACGCAAACCAGCCCGCAGTCTATGTTTCAAGCTCGCGCCTGATCTCCCAAACGACTTATGGGCATTGTCAGACACTAGCGGCGTTCTTTAGGCGATACTGGAGTTACCAGGAGCGGAACGTGAAAGACGAGCGGTTACATAACGCACTTATGGATAGTCTCCGTCTTTCAACATCAGGGCAACACCAAGAGGCTCTCCAGCTTATTGACGAAGTAATCGCTGAAGCGATTGAGGAATCCGACGATTCGAGCCTGTACGTACTGATCGATCACGCCGCCCTGCTAAGCGGACGTGACCGTTTTGTTGTGAAACACTACTTCGAGCAGTATCTGGCATCCAGTCCCGAGAATCCCAGGGCCCTGTACAGGTTGGCTGACGTTGCGATGGAAGACGGTCAACCTGAGATCGCAAAGCAGTATGCGAAAAGATGCCATCGGGCGATTTTGCAGAGCGACGACGAAAAAGTAAAACGGGACTTGCTCGACCTGGTTCTTGAGCGATGGCCTGACCTGGCCCAGTAGGTCTCGGAGTGAGTCACCTCAGTTACTGCGAAAGTGTCCGAAACAGGACTGCATCTCTCTCATTTCGATGTCACGATAGATGCGTATTGCTTAAGAAGAATCGCCCCGCGTTTGTGGCTCCGTGACGGGAAAGGTGCGTATGGCGGACAAAGAAAAGCAGGCGGCTCTCAGCCAAAAACGAAAGGCCCATCGTGCGACGCCGTGCGATACGTGTAGCCATCCGCTGGCTTCCCATCATGCCTTGGGGAAGTGTAAGAACAAGAATTGTCGTTGCTATAGATTCGTTTCCCTGGCTACGCGCAAAAGCGGTGCAAAGGGACAGAAGGCACGGCACGCGGCCGCCGCGTAAATCGCTACAGCCGGCGCAGGCGCGCCAGCTCCCGATCGGCTCGCCGCTGCCATAGGAACTTCTTCACGATCGCCATCTGGTTTTATCTGCGCTTGTTCTTCCACTCAGCCGTCACTCGTGACCTGCTTATTGGGCCGCTTTGGTTACCGGCTTCGCGAATTTCCCTGCGTCTACAGGGGGATTGTCTTCCACTTTTTGAACGTGAATCGTCGAGTGTGTTGACGGTTCCGTTCGTGGGCCAGCGGGTGTCAGGCGCATCGTAAAGGGAAACCGCAGGCCGCTGCTCGTTTCCTTATAGTCGTCGTAGTCGATCTGGAAGGGCGACTCGCCAAGCGGGCTGGGCAGCACACTCTCTTTGCGCAAAAGCAATCCCGTGATGGCATCGAAATATAGCTTTTCGGGACTGTCGCTCGCGGGATAACCCACCACTTCAAAAGCGTCGTGACCGTTTACTCGCTTGGTGGCGGTTACCTCCATCTTTGTGTACTGCTGCTTGAGATTGAGGCTATCGGCATAGAAATCCGCGTTCCTGCGGGCGCGCGCTTGATCGACGGCGAAGTTCACATCAACGACTGCGCCTTTAAGATTCTGGGCCCAGGCTGTTTTGCCGTCAAAGCCCTCGGCTTGGGTTCCAGCCGCGACATGTTGGATCGTCAAGGACAGGTTCGGCGCCTTCTGGTAACGCTCGATCTGGGCGGGCAGCGGAACTTTGCCGCCGGGGCCGCTGGCCAGATCTTGCGTCGCCGTGATGGCGCGGCTCGTTACGCCGCGAAGCGCCTGCTGGCCGCCGAGCGCCTGTATATATTTGTCCAGAAGCTGATCGGCACTGGGGAGTACGGGCGTGACCGGCTTTTCTTCTTCAAGGCCTATGAAGCTGTCCACGGCGGCCGGCAGGGGCAGAACCAGCGTGTTGACGGGATCGGGATGGCCCTGGTGACACGTATAACAGGTCACCACTTGCTTGCCCTCAAAATTATTCTTGTTGATGTCGATCACCATCTGCATCATTTTGCGCGCGGTATCCTTGCGCTTGTTATCGTCAAGCGGGAAATGCATGGGATCGTGGTCCACATGGCAAAATGTGCAGTCCACCCCGAGTTCTCCCTCAACCAGGTGCATGGATAGATTCAGCTGATCGGCAGGGGTCCCCTTAAGCACTTTGATGTTCTTGTACACTTGGTCCGCAGTTTTACCTGCCATGGACGCCTGCTGCGCGGCGACACCCAGTACGCCAGCGATCATGAAACAAAAAACGGCGGCGGCCTTTCGCACGGAAATGAGTCTTGTGGACATGGGTAAGTTGACCCCCTTGCTCAATTTTGCCGGATACCACCCGCTTGGCGTGTGGAGAATACCACAGGAAATTAGTTCCGAATAACGGACTCCAGGCGCCCTTCCGCCGAAAACCAATTTTGTCACCCGGCGTCCCTTGTTGTATGGTGAAAGCATGCCCCCCGATGCGTTTCACCTTCTAGGCGTGAGCGGCAGCCTGCGCGAAAAATCGCGCACCGCGCTGGCGCTTCGCATGGTCCTCGACGTCGCCGAAAGCCATGGCGCCGAGACGCGCATGCTTGATTTGCGCACGATCGAATTGCCGTTCTACCGGCCCGACCGTCAGGATAATTCCGCGGCGGCGCTCCGCTTGGGCACGGACATGCGCTGGGCCTCAGCCGTGGTGCTGGCTTCGCCCGATTACCACGGCTCGATGTCCGGCACCATGAAGAACTTCCTCGACTACAACTGGGAGGAGTGCGCCGGCAAAGTTTTCGGCTACATCTGTTCCTCGCACGAAAAGGGATTGACGGTCATGGACCAGATGCGCACCGTCGTGCGCCAGTGCTACGGTTGGAGCATGCCCTACGGCGTTTCGTTCGACAGCAAAGTCGATTTTGATTCCGAGGGGATCCTGAAAAACGCCGGCGTCGAAAAGCGTTTGCGCATGATGGCCCGCGATATGGTCACCTATGGAACGCTGATCCATCGGCAATTCCTTGCCGACCTTGCCGGCGGCGACGCCGTCACCTTCGCCGCAGCATACCGCTAGCCCCCGCCCGCGCCGGATTTTGTAGCGCCGATTAGCGCCGGCATCCTGCCGGCACTTGCCGCCCGCGTCCAGCTTGCACGGGGTAGCCTTAATGGGATCGACATACTGGGGAGATTTGGCGCACGAGGGGCGTCCAAGAACAGATTTTGCGCTGTGAAGCTGCGCCGGAGCCGCGAAGGTCGGCTCCGGCCATTGCGCGCTGTGGCGCGTGCGATTTAGTGGCGGTCGCGGTCCCGATTGTCCCGATCCCTATCCCGTTCCCGCTGCTGCTGCCGTTCCCAGTCCCTATCCCGGTCCCGGTCCTTGTCCCAGCGGTGGTCATGCTCCAACCGTCCGCGGTCTCCCTCCCAGTAGCCTTCAAAGAATTGTCGTCCATCGTGACGAGGACCCACCCAGCGAGCGCCCTCGTACGGTGGCCGAGTCCAATAACCCTGGTGCCACTTGTAGTGGTTTCCCACCGGGTACCAGTAGCCCTCTATCCACACGAAATCCGACGCAGGTCTCGCTGGCTGAACGCGAACCACGCGGACCGGCGGTGGCGGGCCAATCCTGACTCCAATGGAAACCTGTGCAGCACACACGGAGATGCCGCCAAGCAGCATCGCCGCAAGCAACGTTGTCTTCATAACACTCTTCATTTTGAGTACCCTCCGGTGTACATCTAGCACCTTTAAACCTTAGCCCAACCGTACGGCCTATGGAAAAACAACGCGTCGCCCCCGTAGCCGAAATCTAACCTCACCCCCGGTACCGCGCGCATGCATTCGCGCGCCAAAGGCACGCTGACGGAGCCCATTTACGGCTGCCGCGTCTTTTCATGGGATGAACGAACGCTTCCGGTGGGGTTTCTGCGCGGCCTTAGCTACTACGTTCGTCGTAGCTCTTTCTCGGCTTCGTCCGGCGCCTCACCCAGCGCGCGGCCCGGAACCAGGTAATTCTGCACGTAATCGCGCACCGCCTCGCCGAGCGGTGTAATCGGCCGGGTATAGCCCGTGGACCGCAGCTTCGCGATCTTCGCTTCCGTAAAGTATTGATACTTATCGCGAATCGCTTCCGGCATCTCGATGTACTGGATCTTTGCCTCGCGGCCCAGAGCGCCGAAAATCGCGTGCGCCAATTCATTCCAGCTGTGCGCCTGGCCCGAGCCGATGTTG
>Ga0207110_10135_pt1 | contig 18288 bp, 17 predicted proteins | sample Alteio_BWMinHeat_74_FD_153582 | JGI IMG/M metagenome (GOLD analysis project Ga0207110, IMG submission 153582) | Enriched cells from forest soil in Barre Woods Harvard Forest LTER site, Petersham, Massachusetts, United States -... | ecosystem: Environmental > Terrestrial > Soil > Temperate forest >...
CAGAGTGCCCGACACGACTTGTCGAATCAGGGTCTCCCTCGTTGTCAGTAACCGTGTCCTCCGAGAAGTATTGAGCCGTATCCTTCAAAAAAAACCGGACATATCTGTCGTGGGCGAATCCCCCGATTTGTCCAATGTTCTTGGGCAGATCGCAGAGCTAGAAGCCGGAATCATTTTGATGGATTCGGTGAGTGGGCCGCCTTCAAATCTTCGGTTCATTAGTCGCGTGCGGGATTTGTACCCTCATGTGCGTGTTGTAATGGTCGGCATGGATCCTAAAGAGGGCCCATTTCTGAGCGCGGTGATGGCCGGTATCAGTGGCTATTTGCTAAACGAAGCGTCGGCTCCCGATGTAATTGCTGCAATTCGAGCAGTCTCACAAGGCGCCGCAGTGTGTCCTCCTCAACTCTGCCAGGCGCTATTTGAGAGCGTTGTGCGTTCGGGAAAATTCTTTCCAGGCGTTCCAAAAATGGACCGACGACTGACGCGACGCCAGCGGGAGCTGATGCCCATGATCGCGCGGGGTCTTACCAATAAAGAGATTGCATCTCATCTGAATCTTTCTGAACAAACGGTAAAGAACCACATCCATCGACTGCTGCGGAGGGTTGGAGCAAACGACCGCCTAGACGTTGCCGAAATCGCGGGCGTTCAAGAGCTAGCGAATTGACGCTTGTTCAGCCTGCTGGTTTTATGTGGATTTTAGCCGCCCGAAAGATCGGCTCTCGTCTTGTGATCGGAACAGGAAGAGGTCGATCGTAGACAGATTGCATCATGAATACGGCTTGAAGAGCTTGCGGCATGACACGGACGAGGTTTTTGCGCAGTAGAGCTATTTGCCAACACCGGGATCGGCAATATCTTTGTTGTATGCGTCTGTCTCCATCGGAGAGCATTCCATCTCGTGAATGTCGAAACTGGGCTTCTGCAACCGCTCTCGCAGCCTAAGTGCTTCCCAAGGTTTGGTATACCATCTTCGGATCATCGATGGTAATGGTAATCTCCAAGTGATCGCGGTCGGTGCGGCGGTACCGTTCGATGACGTGCAGAAGGTCGCTGTGCGGCCGGCCGGCATTGTCTAGCCAAGTTCGGTCGTCGAATCCATTCGACTCCGCAACAAACGTGTAGTCATCGACCCACTTGCCCATTGAATACCCCCACCATCTCGATTCGGGAGGATCGGGCGGGCCCCAGGTCGGATTTTGAGGATCTTTGGGCAATTGACGCCCGTCGGTCCAGATCACCCGCCATTTCTTATTGAACTCATACAGGACCAGCACGTTTTCCGGGGTCTGCACAATGCGGCTAGTCCTGAAATTATGCAGGACGATGCGCGGGAATCCCTGCGGATTGCACGCAGGCATGGGGTCGTTCGTAATCGCCGCACGCGAACTGCCCAAAGACGTCGACGCGAAAGGATACCCTGATTCAAGATTTTACGGAATGTCCATAGGCCACTGGGATGGGGACTACACATTCGTCATCGATACGACGGGGCTGGACGAGCGGACCTGGCTCGACGAGGCCGGGCACCCGCATAGTAAGAACGCGCACATCGAGGAGCACTACACGCGCCTGGACCAATACACCATACAGTTGACGGCCACATTGGACGATCCGAAGTTCTACACCAAGCTCTGGGTATTCTTGAAAGCGAATTACTACTGGATGAAGGCGCAGGAGGTCCAGGAAGTTTTCTGCGTCCCATCGGAAGCCATCGAGTATCGGGATACGCTGGCCTTGCCGGCGGGTACGGGAGACGAAGCCGCCAAGTGAGTCGTGATAAGTTCCTGCGGCCGGAGTTTTTCTTGCTTTCCAGCCCACGTGATTGAACTAGATCTCTTCCACACGGCCAAGGTGATCGCGGCAATCTTATGTGCGAGGGTGAGGCGCGCCATTTTCGGTCTCATCCCCCTGGCCAACCGTGCCGCGGAGAACTCTGTAGTTCCTCGCGCTGCCACCGTTAGGGAAATCAGATTTGTCCTAGTGTTACGTCACAAAGCACGGCACAAAATTTAGAGTTTCGTCGATTTGTGACTGCTAGATTCAGGTCGTCTGGGAACCTTTGGACGCTCTCAGCCATTGAAGCACGCAAAGTCACGATAGATTTCCGAATCAATGGCGCGGGTTTCTCTCACTCATGAGGTCATTTATCGTCCACGTCGGAGGTTTCACCCATCCGCGCCGGGCGCACACCAATGTTCAATTCCAGATTTTTAGGGGTCTTCGGGTATGTCGAAGTCTGCATCACTCTCCCATTATTTAAACCCAGATGCCACACATCCTGATCGTCGATGACCACGAGTTCGTCCGCGAGGCTTGCGTAACTTAATCGAGATCGGCGAGCCCTCCTGGCAACTTTCTGAAGCCGCGAACGGGAAGCAAGCGCTGGAGGTATTTCTGGAAACCGCACCCGAAGTGGTCGTACTCGATATTGTTATGGACGGGATGACTGGCCTCGAAGCGGCCTGGCGAATGCGGGAGATCGCCCCAGATGCCAAGATTGTTTTCATTAGCAGCCACTTCACGACACGAGATGCGTCGGGGATGGCTCGCCTGTTGGACGGTGCGTTCGTTCCGAAGTCCGAAACTGGCAGGTTCTTGATACCCACGATCAGGCGCCTGTTAGTGCAGTGATCGACGGGCTTAATACTCCTAATGTCTTTTCGGCCATTCGACCCTCGCCTCCTGATTTCCCCACACATAGGCTATGGTTTTTGTCGGACACGTTAGGATTTGTGTGCAAAACGGCGCAGAAATTGCCAGGAGGATAGTCTTCGGCATCTGATCTGCCCGGGGTAGAAAAGGATTTCGAGTGACCTATGCCAAATGACCAAGCATCCCCTCAACAACAGGCCCCGCGTGACTTATCATCGCAGCAAGCGATTGCGTAGCAAGACATCAAGAAAATTCCGCCGTCTGATGGGACAGATTGGAGGGCCGCCGACCGAGTCCAAGGCGGTCATTCGGAAGTCTTCTCCCTGGACGGGTAACCTCTTGCTGAACACTCTGGAGGTTCGATCTGTTCAAAAACCACCTGTTTTCGGAACACCCAAAAGGCTAGATTGCGGCTACGTAGAATCAACCAGTTGCGGGCACGTTCATGGAAGGGCTTTCGGAACGAGTCGTGAGTTGACCGACCCTTAAAATAAGGGTGGGCAACGACCGCGGACGCTATTCCGGTGGTACGTAACCTCGTACGGCGATTTGACCGGCGCAAAATTGCCTGCGTCTGGAATAACGTGTCTCAGTGTTAAAGTGTAGCGACGCATACGCACTTACCCTAAGCGCACAATCACCAGGCTTCAGCTCCGGGGCGCAACCCTCTTCGCTTCAACCGTTGACAGACCAAACTACGGAACGACCTAGCTAATCGCGCATTTGGTCCTGCCATTGCTCTTCTAAGCAGATCTGCGGGCTACACCAGCCTCTGGAAGATAGGGACCAAACGATGGCGCAACAAACGACAAGCTCGGCACATTGGCAAGCACTTCACTGGCAGAATATCGTCAGTCTCGTCGTAGCGCTTGGTCTCCTTCCCACAGCGCTCGGTCTCTTTCCCACCGTTAGCTGGTCTCAGACACAAGCTCTGAGCCAATTTAGTTCCCCAGCGTCCATTCCGCCAAGCACCTCGCTCAGTGACTCAAATCCTGGTTCGACGGCGAGCGAACCGCCAGCGGATGAACTGCGCCTGGACGTCAGCTACAACGCCGCAGTCCCAGACCTGAATGCGGCTTACCTCAAGAACCAAAGCAAGAAGAAAAAAGACACCGAGGAAGGCGAGCAGACCAAGCGCATGATGTGGGTTGTTCCCAACTTCGCAGCGGTTAGCGCCAATACGGAACTTCCGCCAATGACCGCGCGGGACAAATTCGTGTTGGCCGTGCACGATAGCATGGACTATTCGGGGTTCACTTGGACGGCAATCCTGGCGGGGCAAGCGCTCGCTACGAATTCCGACCCCGAGTTCGGCCACGGAATCAAGGCCTACGGGCGCTATTATTGGCGCGCTTTTGCCGACGGCGTCTCTGGGACTTTCTTCACCGAAGCCATTGTTCCCGCGATCACGCACGAGGACCCGCGGTATTACACGATGGGCCATGGAGGCTTCTTCCGGCGCATGGGTTACGCGTTGTCCCGAACCGTGGTCACCAAAACGGATTCGGGAGGTATGACCTTCAATATCTCGGAGGTGGTGGGCAATGCTCTCGAGGCCGGGCTATCGAACGCCTACTATCCGCCGGAGGAGCGCGGTCTGAGACAAACAGGCAGGAATTGGGCTACGCAGATGGAATCCGCCGCCGTAAATAATATCGCCAAGGAATTCTGGCCCGATATCCGCCGCAAGATTCTCCGTCAGAAATAGCATCGGCCCTCAGGCCTAGGCTTTTCTCCCGACTGCTGCGGTCGGGTTGGAGCGAACGACCGCCTGGACGTGGCCGATCCTGCCGCTTAAATCTAGTCCGGCGCAACGGCAATTCAGAGCCCAATATGGCATGGAAGGTCCCCTCCGATCTTTACGTGGCGCATCGACTGCTTGCTCAGATCCTTGCGGTGCGGGTCATCTGATACGCATCCCTCTAGATCACTGGCTCAGGCGATCACGTGGAAAACCTCACGAAGTGGCCCTTAGAAATAAGCCGCGACAGAAGATTGGCAGTTATGGTTTCGGAAGAGAGTAAGAAGGGGGCCGAGTCGGAGTTCGGCCCCGGGTAATCCTGAAATGTTTGCCGCGCACTCTAGTGCTTCCCATAAAAAAGGGTCAACATTGCGGATGCCGTATTACGCTCTAGTATACATATCTCTGTTTTACTTACAGGTACTATAAGAGTGCCGCTTTTTTTCCAATTAGCTTCGGCGTCAGCGCTTCTTAAGGTCCCCGCTGTCAACTTGATCGCACTGACCCCGGCAATTTGACGCCCCGTTCGGTCCTGACGCTGGCGGGGCGTTTTTGTCTCGCGTACTTCAGAACGGATAAATCTTCATCTCGCCTTAACATTTTCTGCTCTAGGCTTCATCGCAATAACACCCCGGAAATGTGACGTGACGCCCCGCTCGGTGCTTCCCTGTGCAGAGTGGGGCGTTTTTCGAGCGAAACGAAGGGAGGAGCTAGAGCGCGTGAACCTGGAAGAGATCAAAGCTTTGGGTGCACCTTTTCGGGCCGCGGAGGTTCAGGTTAGCTTGCGAACAAGGATTGCGCGGTTAGTTTTAGTAATTCGCGTGAAGGATAACCCGTCGTTTGACTTTCGGCTAAATGAAAGCGAGTCAGATTTTGAAGCCGTTGGCAGGGAGGTCCTTGAGAGTGCTCGTAGACTGGGTTTGATCGACGACGAAGCAAGGCAGCAATTGTTGACCTCGACTCAGGCACCAACTGAGATGTGGGCTTCTAATGTGGACTGGTGCAGATCTTCTGATATGGGATGTAATTGCCAACAGATCGTTGGCCGATTCATCCAGAGGGAGTTCAGCCCAGCCTTCGGAGAGAGCGATGGGCAAGTTGTATCCTTCTTTCGATTTCGACACGAATTCCTTCGAGCCTCTCTAGCACGTTCTGCATATTTTCAGGTTTGCATTCCGCCGCATCTGGACGAAGGGCGACGGCACATGGCGCATGGCTTTCAGCTATCAGATCACAAATCCAGTCCGCGCCGGAGATCGTGCCGCCGAAATCATAGAGGTTCGGAGCAAGAGTCTCCGCTGCAGCTGGTTTGGGTATCTCATCTGATTGAATTGCTCACGGTTGCGATTTAAACGGCTCGCGGATATTGATCGATGTGTTGTATATGACACAGACACAGGCATGATCATTGGCGCAGGATAGACTCTCTCCTCGTCCACGAGCCTCCGATGCCATCGAACTTTGTTGGCCGCAGATTCCTCCGCGCCGCAGGAGGTTGAATTGAAGTTCCCCAGGAGTGCGCTCCCAGAAGCCCTGGAAAGAGCCTGGAGGCTGGCATGACTACCCGCCGAAAAATCGCAGCCAGCTTGATCGTTATCGTAGGCTGTCTCGTGGCTATCCTGGTCTTGCTGCCTTTGTTCTTCAACCTGGATCGCTACCGGCCCGAGGTCATCTCATATTTCGAAGAGAATACTGGAAAGAAAGTGGAAATCGGGCGCATGGCGGTGACGTTCTTTCCAAGTGTAGCGATTCATATCGATGGGTTTGGGGTCAAGAGCCCTCCGTTATTTCCGCCAGGTTATATCGTTAAAGTGGCGCGAGCGGATGCCGTGCTGGACTTCAGGGCACTGTTGCACCGGCAACTGGTTATCCGGTCGCTGGTGCTGCAGAATCCAGAGATCAACCTGGTGTCGGACCCTGACGGCCCTTGGAACTTCGAGAACCCTGCGTCGCAGAATTCCAAGAATACCTTTCCCCTGGGCATCATCGATAAAGTGGTGATCAAACAGGGACAATTGAATGTGTCGAATCTGCTGGAGCCTTCGGACGCGGCCGGGCCGGTATTTTTTGAAGCTCACGACATTAGCAGTGAACTGGATCGGGTGGATGTGGCGGCAATCGTCAATCCTGCGTCTCCGGCGCTGGCCGGGCAGGGAGACTGGAAGGCCGCTCGCCTGCGCTTTGGGGCGGTAGAAACGACAAATCTGAATTCCAAGTTCCGTCTGGAGTCGAGGGCGGCTTTTTTCACGAACGTACGCGCAGACGTGTACGACGGAAAAACCACTGGCGACTTCTCCGTAAGCTTCGCGAAAAAGACCGCGAGCTACAAAGCGGACGCGCGAATCAACGGAATCAACATGGACCATCTGCTGACGGCGTTTCACGAAGCGCGCGGGAGAATGACAGGAAAGCTGGAAGGAGACCTGAAGCTTGCGGGAGAGATCGAGCACACCCTAAGCCCACTCGCCGGAATGCACGGGACGGGACACGTAAAGGTGACCAACGGCAAGGTGCCAAGCCTGATGCTCAACGCAAACTTAATGAAGCTGGCGCACTTCAACGATCTGGGGCCAGCCAAAGAAAATCCAGATTCGTTCTCCTCGATTTCTACCGACCTGGAGCTGGCGAATCTGCGGATTTCAAGCACCGCAATCGACATCGACGGTTATGGAGTGGATGTCGATGGGTCGGGGAGCGTGAGCGTCTCGGGCTCCGATGAGCTGAACTATCAGGGTGTGGCCGCAATCACAACGAAGCAAGGGTTTCTGACCAACACGTTCGCACGGTTTGAGGGAGCCAAATTGAAAGATGGCAAGCTGTCGTTTCCGTTCCGGATTGACGGCACGATCGAGAGCCCGAAATTCTCGAAGGGGAGCAACAGCAAGTAGCTGTTACGCCCCCCATTCCGATAACGCCCGTGGTCTCAATGGGCGTTCGGATGCCCCCCGAACAAGGTTAGCCACTGCTAAATTCCCGCCGTAAAGAAGAGCGGACTAGCAGCAGAACAAAACCGCTCTGAACACCATGAACGGTTAGTAAGTCAACTTCAAGCCGAACTGGATATGCCGCGGCCCACCCGACCCGAGCACTGCGTTGCCCGTGTCCGGCGTGGCGGTAGCGAAACCGAACGATCCTTTGGACGGATCCAGACCGGGAGCGTTGAAATCGACACGGTTGAAGCTGTTGAAGAACTCCGCCCTGAATTGAGCGCTAAACCGCTCCTTCCACCTCCAAAGCTTCGCAATCGAGAGGTCCACGTTTCGATAGTTCGGGCCGAGAAAGAAGCCGTGGCCTGCATCACCGACGGTTCCGTAAGCAGGAGGAGTCAAAACGCCTGAGCCTGACATGAGGCAGCCGGCGTTAAAGAGCGCAGCCCTGGCAAGGCCCTGGAGTTGGGCGTTCGCGCCATAGGGCGCCAGTGCGTCGACAAGGCAGGTAGCATTGGACGTAGCGGCGGATCCCGTCAATTTGGTAGGGGCAACCGTGTTGTACGAGAAGGCGTCGCGAGGCCCGACGTAATTCCAGTACTGGAATACGCCGTTGCCAATCGAGTTGCTGTTAGCCTTCTCGTTGGTTCCGAGCCAATCCGTCGTCGCCAAATCGGCCACGGTAAAGGGCAAACCACTCTGCACCGTTACGATGGCATTAAGCGACCAGCCTTCCAGCATTTGTCCCGGGGACTTCACAAGGGGAATCAGGTACGTCGGCGAGAAAGTGAAGCGGTGCCGGAGGTCATACTCACTGTTTCCGTAGCCGAGGCGCAGGTTATTCTTATCCGTTGGAATATTGTTCAAAGTGCTGGTGGAATTCGTGTCCGCAACACTGAGAGCGTGGGCAAAAGTGTAGCCAGCGAGCAAGGACAGCCCGTGGTATCCCCTCACTCGCAACGTTGCCTGCAGCGCGTTGTAGTTGGAAAAGTCCCCGGTTGTCGATTCGTCGATCTGGCTAGGGTATGGGAAGATGCTTGTGTATTTCTGGGCCGCCGTAATGGCGGCAGCGCTGGGTGTACAGTTCGCCGCGCTTGGAGCGTTAATGCAGGCCGCGATGACGGTAGAAGTGTAGCCCGTCCCCAGAGGCGCCTGGTTCAGGTCAACGATGCTCTCTTGGTTACGACCGTGATTGCCGACATATGCGACGTCCGCCGTCAACTCATTGGTAATGGCCCGCTGGACGTCCAGATTCCACGAGACTGTGGTCGGTTGGCGGAAGTTGGGATCGACCGCGGCGGTCTGGCATGGCGTGGGCGTGTAACCGAGCGGCAGCCCGCCGGGCTCACCGGCGAAGGTGCACGTAACTCCTGTATAGGTTACCCCGTTAATCGTCACCGGGTTGAGAGCGGGGAATATCGTACCTGCCCCTAGGTTGGCTGCGGTGTCCCACTTAAGCTGGCCGGCAGTTAAGGCAAGCCGTCCGGGGGTTACCGCGTTTATGGCTTTGCCGCTGTTATTGACGCCGATGCTGGGGAAATTTGCCCCGAAGGGAGTCGTAGTAATGAGCGTGGACATGATCGTGCCCGCTGTCAGAATACTGGCTCCAGCGCGAACCACGGTCTTTCCGTTGCCTCGGACGTCCCACGCCACGCCCAAGCGTGGAGAAAACTCTCCCCTGTGTCCCTTGTATTCGGTCGACAGCGGTGCGCCCGGGCCGACCTGTTGAATTGCGGGAGTTGTAGCCGGGTTGACATCGGGATTGAAGTTGCCGAGGTAGTTGTTCCTCTCCACCGGAGGCGTGTAGTACTCGTAGCGCAGGCCCAGGTTCAATGTGACTCTGGGTTTGATGCGCCAATCATCCTGAATAAATCCTCCGAACCAGTGCATCCGGGAGTTCTGGGTAGCGTCGCCCAAGAAAATTGACGCTGGAGTGGTCGGGGTGCCCTGTAGAAAAGTCGTCAAGCTCGAGAAAGTGAGCGTGCCTGAGCTATTAGGATACGCGTCTCCATCAAAGACCAGGTCCAGATGCTCAAAGCCAAACTTGAAGGAATGCTTGCCGCGCAGATACGAAACGCTGTCTATAACGTCGACGTCGCCTTGCGGACCACGGCGTCCCGTCCGAGTATTGGACCCCAGAACAAATGAGGGGTTGGTAAACGTGATTGCCGGCAACCCGCCAAACAGCGGATTCGTCACGCCGGTCGGCATGGCATACCCGGACGGCCAAGGATTCCCCGCAATCAGGCTCCCATCTGCGGCAAGAGTCAAATTTCTTATGAAGACGTAGCCCAGCCTGAAATCGTTCACCCAGGTCGAATTCGGCGACCAGGTCCAGTCTCCTGAGTAATGTTGCGCATTGTTGATAGCGCCGACGGAATATTGAGGCAACACCACGGTATTGGCGGCAGTTGTATTCTATGACTTGGAAATAAATAACATGCCATTCAAATGGTGGTGGGTGCCGACCACGTAGTCCGCTTTAAAGAGTCCGTTGTTGAGCGGCAGATTACTTGTCACAGCAGGGAAAAATGACGTGGACGCATTAGTGTTGTACGGGAAAATGTTCTCAACTATGGAGGAAGCGGGCGTGATCGTGCAGGTCGCCGTGTTCAGGCCCGCCAATTGCGCGCTCAACGGATTGATAGGATTCCCAACCACACCGTTCGCCAAGTGATTGGGATTCAAGGCATTGCACGCATCAACCCAACTGTTCGCCACGCCCCCGCCCGCGGCGGAAATCGGGACCATGACGTTGCCTGTTTGTCCCGTTGTGTCACGAACACCCTCGAAGCTCGCAAACCAAAACAGCCTGTCCTTGATTATGCGTCCGCCCACCGTCGCGCCGAACTGCTCAAAGTTTGCCGGGGTGACCTGACCCGTGAAGAAGTTGGAAGCATCCGTGGTGCTGGCGTCGCGCCCGAATGCGTAGGCCGTGCCGTGAAGACTGTTGGCGCCCGACTTGATCCCAACATTTACGGCCGAGCCGTCTCTGAAGCCATATTCCGCTTTGGGATTCTGCTCGGAATTGAATTCCTGGATAGCGTCAATGGGCACCAGGGAGCTTGAATCTCCGCCGCGGTAAGAGGCATTCAAAATACTGGAGCCGGTGCTATCGGCGATTCCCGCGATGCCATCCAGCCGCAAGATGTCGTTGGCCGTACGCGCCCCGTTGGTACTCGAAACACCTGTACCGGCGCCTGGCGTGCTCACGTTTCCGGGACGCAGTTCAAGCAACCGCTCGAAATTGCGGCCGTTCAGAGGCAGATCGTTAATCGCCTGGTTGCTGACGGTTCCGCCCAAGGTGGAGTCGGTGGTATTCACATCGGGGATTTCGCCGGTCACAGTAATTGCCTGGGTTTGCTCGCCCGGTTGCACCACCAGATCTACCCGAAGGTTTTGACTCACCTCGACCAAGACGCCGCTGTGCTCCACCGGTCGGAATCCTTTGGTCTCGGCACGAACCGTATAAGTGCTGGGGGTCAGGTTGTTGGCAACGTACTGTCCAGCCTCATCGGTGACCAGGGATCGCGAAACGCCTCGGGCCACGTCGGTAACCGTTACCTTAGCGCCCGCAACTGCGCCCCCGCTCTGGTCAAACACCCCTCCATGGATGATGCCTTGACTGGTTTGTGAGAATAGAGGGAGACAAAGCAGAGACACACTCATCACCGCGCCCAGCCACTGAGCAGTCTTCCTTGCATGTCCTGGCGCAGAATTCTTGTACCCGGGGTCGTAACTCATGCCAATCACCCCCTGGTGACTATCGTTTGAGGAAAGAGTGTGCAGAGTAATTGCACAGGTGGGCCGGAGCGTCAAGCAGATTTATTGTCTTAGCGGGATGTGAACGGAAGCGGTCCCAGAGCAGGCGGAATATAACAAGCTGGTCAGCAAGCCCCACGATCGCTACCCAGAAGTAGCCTAGCTGCTGACGGAGAGATTGCATCTCATCTGAATCTTTCTAAACAAACGGTAACTGTGGGGGAGACTTGCGCCACCGCGCAATCGCCAACGGTCCCATTGAGATTGTGCGTGAGGCCCGCGAGCTGCGCGCTGAGTGGATTGATCTTTCCGCCCGAGGCCAGACACGCGTCCACCATGCTCAGCGTGTTCTTGGGATCTGCCGCCGCGGACAATTGGATGTCCGACGGGACCGTGAATACGGAGGTTGACCCCAGATTGAAACGCAGACCTTCGTAGTCTGCAAACCAGAAGAGCTTGTCCTTGAAAATGCGTCCACCAATTGAAGCGCCGAACTGCTCCAGCGTTGCTGGGGTGACAGTAGAAGTAAAGAAGTTGGCCGCATCCGTCGCGCTGGCATCGCGCCCAAACGCGTAGGCCGTGCCGTGAAGACTGTTGGTGCCGGACTTTACCCCGACGTTTATAACCGAGCCATCCCTCCAGCCCTATTCCGCCTTGGGATTCTGCGCGGTATTGAATTCCTGGATCGCATCGATGGGCAGAATGGAGGCAGCATCTCCGACGCGGTAACCGGAGTTCATAAGAGCTCCGGTACCGCCCTGGCCTATCTGGACAATACCCTCTACCAGCAAGAGGTCATACCCGGGACGCCGGCCATTGGTGCTCGAGTTTCCGGTGGTGCCTCCCACGGTTTGGATCACTCCCGGACGCAGTTGGAGCAAGCGCTCGAAATTACGGCCATTCAAGGGCAGTGAATTAATCGCGTCGTTTGCTGACGGTGCCGCCCAAGGTAGCATCGGTGGTATCGATCGCCGGAACCTCCCCGGTGACGGATCGTCTGGGTTTGCTCGCCGGGTTGCACCACCAGATCGACACGAATGCTTTGGCCTACCTCCACCAGCACACCGCTGTGCTCCACGGTGCGGAAGCCTTTGGCCTCGGCGCGGACCGTATACGTGCCGGGGGTCAGGTTGTTCGCCACATATTGTCCCGCACCATCCGTGACCAAGGCTCGAGTGACGCCTCGGGCCACATCGATCACCGTCACCGTGGCGCCAGCAATGGCGCCGCCGGTCTGGTCAAGCAGCGCTCCCTGAATCGTGCTTTGATTGGTTTGTGCAAACAGAGGGAGGCAAACCAGAAACACCGCCATCGTCGCCCCCAACCACTGCGCACCTTTCTTTACATTCTCCCAGGCCGAGTTCTTGCACGTCGAGACTGAAAGGCTCATAGGGATCTCTCCGTAGTTGCAACCGCACCACAGGGGGGCCGATATCGAGAAAAACTTGTAGCTGCGTCTCTGGCAGCTGATTGGCGCCATAAGTACTCCCCAAAAGATGAAGTCAAACTGAAAAAAGGATTAAACGGGCCGGAACCTACGTGTACCTTCGTCCTGTATGAAACAGGGATAGCTCACGCCAGAGAAGCCGATAAGTCGTTTTCCAGGCGTAATCCTCCTGAGCGACAAATGTTCCGCTAACAAATTGTGGATTTCAGGCGTATCGTACTCAGGTTACCGCGGTCACGGAGGTATCCCGCGATGCGTCCGCTGGGTTTTACCTCTCCGCCCTTGATCAGCTTCTCGGACCCCCTAGCTGGACAAGAGTGGGCCTCGTGGCTCGATCCCTCTCCCCACAGAGTCCAATTCGTAACCGTGGACGAGAATGTGAAATTGGAGGTCCTCGATTGGGGTAGTTCGCGCCCAAACTGCCTCCTCAGTCGAGCGACTGACTGGAAGCAGCGATGAATATCTCGGAACCCTTTATCCGGCGCCCCGTCGCGACTTCCCTCTTGACGGCCGGCCTGCTTCTCTCCGGGGTGTTGGGCTTCCGCATGCTTCCCGTCGCTTCGCTCCCGGAAGTCACTTATCCCGTAATCCAAGTCTTCGCAAATCTTCCCGGCGCCAGTCCGGAAACCATGGCTACCGCCGTGGCCACGCCACTCGAGCGCATGTTTGGCCGCATCGCGGGAATTAACCAGATGACTTCCATGAGTCAACTCGGCTCTACGAACATCGTCATGCAGTTTGATCTCAACCGCGATATCGACGGGGCAGCGCGCGACGTGGAGGCCGCCATAAACGCCGCCCGCGGGCAGTTGCCGGCCAACCTGCCCAGCAATCCGGGTTGGCGAAAGTCCAATCCTGCTGAGTCGGCCATCATGGTTCTTGCCCTTACATCCGATACCGCCACCCGGCCACAAATGTATGACGTTGCTGATTCCATCCTGGCCCAGAAAATTTCCGAGATCGCCGGAGTCGGGCAGGTCACTATCGGTGGCAGTTCGCAGCCTGCCATTCGTGTAGAACTCAACCCACTGCTGCTCAGCAGTCTCGGCATAAGCATGGAGCAAGTCCGTGCCGCTCTGGGGCAGGCCAACGCAAATATCCCCAAGGGTTCACTCGCAAGCGCAGACCGCGGCTTCATCCTCGCGGATAACGATCAGCTCTTTCTCGCCAGGGAATATGCGCCGCTCATCGTTGCTTACCATAACGGCGCTCCGGTGCGCCTTTCAGATGTCGCCAGAGTCGTCGATGGGCAGTCGAATCTCCTGAACGAGGGCACGGAAAACGGCAGACCTGCCGTGACGATCAATGTTTACCGGCAACCTTCCGCCAATACTATCGAAGCCGTCGATCGCGTGAGGGCCGTTTTGCCCTTCCTGCAAGCGTCGATTCCTCCCTCCATTCGCATCAGCGTGTCTCAGGACCGCAGCACGACGATTCGCGCTTCGGTTCACGATATCGAGGTGACCCTGGTCATCTCCGTGTTGCTCGTCATTCTGGTTGTATTCGCGTTTTTGCGCAGCGTCTGGGCCACTGCCATCCCCGGCATTGCCGTACCGCTTTCGCTCAGCGGCACCTTTGGCGTTATGTACTTGGCGGGCTACACAATCGACAATATATCGCTCATGGCGCTGACTATCTCCACCGGCTTCGTGGTAGACGACGCTATCGTAGTTATCGAAAACATATCCCGCCATCTAGAGCAGGGCATGGGTCCGCTCGAAGCCGCTCTTGAGGGCTCGCGCGAGATTGGCTTTACCGTACTCTCCATGAGTAGCTCTTTGATCGCGGTCTTTATCCCGATTCTCTTGATGGGCGGCCTTGTGGGCCGCATTTTCCGCGAATTTGCCATCACCTTGAGCGCCGCCGTAGCCATTTCCATGCTCGTTTCGCTAACCTCCACGCCGAGCATGTGCGCCAAGCTGCTTAGGTCTCACGACCGAGAGAAGAAACACAATCGTCTTTACCAGATGAGCGAAAACGGATTCCAGGCGCTCTACGAAGCTTATTCCGGTAGTCTCCGCTGGGTCCTGGAACATCAGCGCCTGGTATTGGCAGCCACCATAGGAACGGTCTGTTTGGCGGTTTACCTCTACGTGGTGGTGCCTAAGGGTTTCTTCCCCGCTCAGGATACCGGAAGAATCAATGGCAACGCGCTCGGGCCCGAAGATATCTCCTTCCAATCCATGCGTGAGAAGATGCTGCAATACGCCTCCATCGTGCAGAAGGATCCGGCCGTCAATGTCGTACACGCCTTCATATCTCGCCCCAACCAAGCCGACTTCACAATCACCCTGAAGCCGTTATCGGAGCGAAATGCCTCGGTGGACCAGGTCATTAATCGGCTGCGTCCCCAATTGGCTCGTGTTCCTGGCGCCAACCTTTTTTTACGGGCAGTACGGGACGTTGAAATCGGCGGCCGCGTCGGCAATAGCGAATTCCAATACACTCTACAGGGGGATAACCTGCAGGATCTTCTGAGGTATTCGCCCATCATGGAGCAGAAATTGCGGGCCCTGCCGCAAATCCGTGATGTGAACACCGATTTGCAGAATCGCGGGCTACAGGCGGGATTGGTTATCGATCGTGATACGGCCGGGCGCCTAGGCATAACCGCCAGGACCATTGATAGCGCGCTCTACGACGCGTTTGGCCAGAGACAAGTCTCCACGATTTACAAGGGCATGAATCAATATCACGTAGCTATGGAAGTCGATCCCAAATTCCAGCGAAGCCCGCAAGGACTCAACAACATCTTCGTCCCATCCTCCACTGGCAAGCCGGTGCCGCTCAGCGCCTTCACCCATTACGAATCCTCGACCACATCGCTGGCCGTAGCCCATCAGGGCCAGTTTCCCGCCGTCACTTTCACGTTTAATCTTGCGCCTAATATCCCTCTCGGAGATGCAGTCAGCGCAGTGCAAAACGTCGAGCGTGAGATCGGCTTGCCGGCGACGATTCACCCCGGGTTCCAAGGCACAGCGCAAGCCTTCCAGGATTCCCTGGCTACGGAGCCTTTTCTCATTGCCGCGGCGCTGGCCACTGTGTACATCGTTTTGGGCATCCTCTATGAAAATTACATCCACCCCATCACAATTCTCTCTACGCTGCCCTCCGCCGGGGTTGGGGCGCTGCTCGCGATTTTGGTGACGCACAGCGAACTTGACATCATCGCGTTGATCGGCATCATCCTCCTGATCGGCATCGTCAAGAAAAATGCCATCTTAATGATCGATTTTGCCATCCAGGCCGAGCGCAATGAGACCAATTCCCCCGAAGAAGCAATCTATGAAGCGTGTCTGTTGCGCTTCCGTCCAATCATGATGACCACGATGGCGGCCCTTTTCGGAGGCGTTCCCATCGCTTTCAGCACTGGCAATGGTTCGGAGTTGCGTCGACCGTTGGGCATCGCCATTGTCGGAGGGCTTATCGTCAGCCAGATGCTCACACTGTACACGACGCCGGTAGTCTTTCTGTACATGGATCGGTTCCGCGCCTGGGTAAGCGGTGGAAAGAAGCTCACACGTCTCGACACGCTCCCTTCTGTCGCCACGTCGATCGATTCTGCATCTGACTAAACTGCGGCCAGAGGTAAGGCCCACCCGTCGGCTCACGCGCATGGAACAAAACTGCTGCGTGCTTTTCGTAGACCAGAAAATCGAACAAGGCAAGCCGAGGTTACTGGCTGTTCAATTCCTTGAACCGGTGCAGAATTTCTGGGGCACCGAACCTCAATCATGAGTGGCGAGACTTTACAACGGAAGAGTGACGATTGGTTGGCTTGGTAGCGGAAAGCATTGACACGAACACCAGCATTCTCATTTCGGTGCGGAGTTCAAATTTGAAGGCCCTACCTGAGAGCGGCAAACTTTTGAATGTAAACCCAAGAGCACACAATTGATGCTTTCATCCGGCTATCTACGCGTTTTGTAAATTCCGAGCCCTTATCGCCGTGGAATCCTCTACTTATTCCCTTTGCTCACGAGGCCACCGGCGGGATCTCTGAGTCTTTCGTTAAAACTCTCTTCCTCCGAGGGTACACAGTACGCCTCATAAAGTTCCGATCGGTCCTTAGGCAATAGCAGGTGGAACGTTTGCGTACGTCCCACCCAAGGCTTCGTATACGCCGTCGGGTCATCGAGAGTGATGGTGATCTCGAGCGTCATAGCGTCAGGATGGCGGTAGACCTCGTGCAATTTCATGTCCTCGCTATGCGGAAGGCCATTCCCGTTGAGCCACGTTCTTCCGTCATAACCCTTCGAGTCGACGACAAAGGCATCTCCTTCCCAATGACCAACCGCCCACCCATACCACCTCGGGTCCACGTCGTCGGGAATTTTTCGGCCGTCCGTCCAGATTTCGCGGATTCTGAGGCCCTCCTGGAACATCTGAACTATTTTGGTCGGGGTGGTGATGAGCTCAAAAGTTCCCAGATTTCGAGGATAACCGAGGGGATCGCACTTCCCCAGCGGATCGTTTCCTAACGCAGGAGGAACCTTTCGCGATTCGTCTGCCTCGGGTCGAGAGGGCTTATGGGCATTAAACTGCTCCTGGCCCCAAGCCGTCATAGGAGGCGGCGGAGCGGCACCAAGCAGCGTGTTTGTGGGTCGTCCACCCTGGTTGCCCGTGCCCATCCAAATCCCGGACAAATCATGCGGGTCGTATGCGGGTTTCGGTGCTGCCGCCGCTGCGGCTTTGGCCTCTGGCGACCGTCCCCCGAGGGCCGGGGGAAAGTAGACTTGAGCAGCGGCAGGCAACGAGTATGCCAACGCCACCACGACGAAAATCACCAGGCGCAAAAGCCGATTTCGCATTTGGTCCTCCTGATCTCTCGATTGGAGCCGGGCACTGCCACCTCGAATCCAATGGGGGGGCCGCGATATTCGGAACCGATACCTCCCTTAGTTCCGCCAAGAATTTACGATGGATCTCCCAGAAACATCGGATCAATAGCGCTCGGCATCTCCGCTGGTTCCGCCAACGACTCCCGGCGCTTCACTGCCAATACCGCCTTGGTGGTTGCACAGGCACCAGCCATCGGCCGTCACTGCCTTCCCGAAAACCAAAGCGGGAGTTCCCGCCTTAGAGGGATTGCCCGTTACAGTAACTGTCGCACCTGGCGCAAACTTCCCGAGAAGGAAGCGCTTGGTTAAGCCAAAGGATTCGAAATTGCGTGGATTCCTCATCTCCGCTCCCCAATGGGCCACATTGCCCTTTTCATCGGTCACGTCGAAATACAATTGGGAATGCGGATTTTGGAATACAAATTCTTTGACCACGCCCTTCAGAACCACTACTTTATGCATGTCGTACGACACACCGGTTCCGTGGTGCGCGAAGAGCGAAACCGAGGCCATCAGAAAACCCGCAAGCAGAGCGAGACCAACAGCGGCGTTCTTCATGTGTCACCTCTCTCGATTCGCGATTCTTGGATTTCGCCTCAGTCTAGTTCCCTGAAGCTAAATCCATGATCCTAATTCCTCTTTGGCCCGACGCTACTCCTACGAAGTTTTCGTGTCTTCAACGCCGAATGGACCTGCCGCTCACTGTCTAGGCTGTCGCGCATTGGAATCCCTGACTGCTGGATCGCCGATCCCCTTGTTGTAACTTTCCATCTCAGAAGGAACACAGAGCGACTCATACCGTACCGTCAGGCCCTTGGGCAATTCCAGCTCGAGGCTTTGTTTGGCGCCCACCCAGGGCTTCGTATATGCCTTCGGGTCGTCAACCGTCATGGTAACTTCCAGCGTCGTCGC
>Ga0207110_10137_pt1 | contig 18222 bp, 24 predicted proteins | sample Alteio_BWMinHeat_74_FD_153582 | JGI IMG/M metagenome (GOLD analysis project Ga0207110, IMG submission 153582) | Enriched cells from forest soil in Barre Woods Harvard Forest LTER site, Petersham, Massachusetts, United States -... | ecosystem: Environmental > Terrestrial > Soil > Temperate forest >...
GACAGCGCAGTAGGCGAGGCCCGTTTGTAGAAAACCGTTTGGTAAATCTTAATCTAAGCTCCGATAGGAGCGAACTAACTAAGGCCGCTCCTAACGGAGCTTGTTTGGCAAACATAATAACTTTCTACAAGCGGGCCGCGCCTATGGCGCTGGTACAGACTTCACATTTATTGCAGAAGATTCGATGCGTTTATTCTTTTTAGGTTTTTCTATGAGTTCTCCGCTGTTACTTATCGAAAGAACAGGGGATTCAGGCAGCTTCATTGGCTCTCTCCGCTCCTCGATAACAGCTGTTATTGCGCGTCTTAGATCTGCAGAGACGCGAGCGACTGAACGTGAGGCATTTATTACTTTGAATCCATATTCCGTAGTCATTCGGTCGAATTCGTTCAAAAGCTTGGTCTGATATGCCACGAAGCTATCGTAAAAATCCGCGCCGAAACCAACGTCCATTCCGGACTCCCAATAATCGAACCCGTTGCCGGATTCGAGAAGCCTTAGCACGAGATCGGCGATAGAATCTATTCGTAAATAAAGGATCGCATCCGGCACGATAGCGATACCATAAACATCTCGCGCCCATGTCGGGTCGAGGCCTCGCACTACAGCGCGCGCGATGGCGGAGTACATATATCTATCGGTCAGAACGATAAAGCCGGCGCGAAGTGCGGGAAGTATTTCGTTATCGAGGCGGTCGGCGAAGTCCGTTGCATAATAAAGCTGCATCGTCATTTTACCGAGTGTGTGGCCTGTTTTTGCTTCTTTGATTCCGCGTCCCGCTAGGTCGGAGCGCGTCATTCCTGTGTCGGCAACTGCGTAGCCTTGTGCTTCGAGCCATGTGCGCAACTCGGTAATGTGCGTCGAGCGGCCGACTCCGTCGGTTCCTTCGATCACTATTAGTTTGCCAGGATACGGCCGCAGTTCAACGTCCGGCAGCGGCGTGGCATAGAATCGCATTTCACTCATATTCTTGTATGGTCGCGTGGCACAGGCGTCATCGCCTGCGTTTAGAATCGTTTAATTCCTTTTAGATGTGGCGCGATTATTCGCCGCATTTCATGCTGTTGGTCGAGTATGGAGCGCGTCGCATCAATAACTGTCAGCCCGAACTCATCTACCATCTTATCGTACTCTTCGAGGATATGCCCCTGAAAAATAGTAAAGCTTTCGACTTCATCGGTGGAAAATTCTCGATCCATTCCGGCTTCGTAATACTTTAGCTCAGGCCGTCCGGTAAGTATTCGATCTATCGCAACTTCGAGCGGCGCGCGGAAGAAAAATCTGACTGTCGGCTCGACCGCAAATTTGTAAATCTCTCTAACCCATTTTGGATCACATCCTCTGACTACATCACGAGCGAACGCAGTATAAATATAGCGGTCTGCAAGCACGATCGCTCCGGCTTTGAGCGGAGGGATAATATCGCGCTCAGTCCTGTCGGCGAAATCTGTAGCGTGAAGCAGCGAGAATGTAGCCGGAGTGAAGAGCATTTTCTTCTTCGCGCGTTTCGTAGTTTTCTTGACAAGAGGGGAGGAATTCCACTCTGAGAAAATTACCGGATAGCCTTCGGAGCGCAGCCACTGCACGAGCAGCGAAAGCTGAGTGGATTTGCCGCTGCCGTCAGTGCCTTCGACAACGAATAAACGTCCGGGGTATCGGTGTTGACCGTATGGAATCATAAATTGGATAAATTTCAAGTGGATGAGCGATCATCTACTCAGGCAACAATATAAGTGCGATTTGAAGCCCTTTTTTTTACGACTTTCAATATTAAATAATTGTTAAGTACGGACTTGCCCTGAATTCTACTTCAAAACGCCAAGTTCTTTCCCTACCAGCGTAAAGGCCGTAATAGCCCTATCAAGATGCTGCCGCTCATGCGCGGCGGAGATCTGTACGCGGATGCGCGCCTGGCCTTTTGCTACGACGGGGTAGAAAAATCCTGTGACGAAAATTCCTTCGTCCTGCAAGCGCGAGGCAAAGCTCTGCGCAAGCGGAGCGTCATAAAGCATTATTGGCACGATGGGATGAATGCCGGGCTTGATGTCAAATCCGGCTGATGTCATTCGCTCGCGGAAATACTGTGTGTTCGATTCGAGTTTGTCGCGCAGTTCCGTCGTTGCATCGAGCATTCGCAAAACTTCCAGCGCCGCGCCGGCGATAGGCGGAGGAAGCGTGTTCGAAAAAAGATATGGCCGTGAACGCTGGCGGAGCATTTCTATAATCTCTTTTCTTCCCGAAGTAAATCCACCAGCCGCGCCACCAAGCGCCTTGCCGAGCGTCGAAGTGATTATATCTACGCGGCCCAGAACATTTTCGTGCTCGATCGAGCCGCGTCCCGTCTTGCCGACGAAACCAGTCGCATGAGAATCATCCACCATCACGAGTGCGTCGTATTTATCAGCGAGATCGGAAATTTGCGAGAGCTTTGCAATATCGCCGTCCATCGAAAAAACTCCGTCCGTAACTATTACGCGGCGGCGTTCCGGTTGCGATGCTATCAATTGTGCTTCGAGATTGCTCATGTCAGCATGTTTATACCGGTAACGTTTTGCTTTGGCGAGACGAACTCCGTCTATGATCGAAGCGTGGTTCAGTTCATCGGAAATTATTGCATCCTCTTCGCCGAAAAGCGGCTCGAAGATCCCGCCGTTCGCATCGAAGCATGCGACGTAGAGGATGGTGTCGTCTGTATGTAGGAAGCGCGAGATCTCGCGTTCGAGATCTTTGTGCAAATCCTGTGTGCCGCAGATAAAGCGCACACTCGACATCCCATATCCATGCGTATCGAGCGTGCGGCGCGCAGCTTCGATAACTTTCGGATGAGATGAAAGCCCAAGATAATTATTCGCGCAGAAGTTGAGGACTGTTCCTTCGCGGCCTTTGACTTTGATTTCAACACCCTGCGGAGTTTCGATCTCTCGCTCGTTCTTGTAAAGTCCCGCTTCGCGGATGGCGTTGAGTTCGGATGCTAATTGTTCTTTGATTTTACCGTACATGTACCAATGATGAATTATGAATGATGAATGATGAAATTGGAGCTAAGAATTACGAAGTGCAATAGCTCATTATCCATCATTTCCGCTTTGCAAACATCATACACATCCCATAAATCCCGGTTCGGACAATTTCCTCTGGCACGGAAGATGAAGCTATACTAATTATACTACTTGCATGTAGCAAAAGGGGGACAATAAAAATGAAGACGATCATACTCAGCATCATACTCGCAACACCGGTCGTCACACTCGCGCAGGAGCAGATCATTCACAAGGTCGCCCCGCGGGTGGAACGAACCGCAATCATCAACGACACACTCCGATACATCACGGATACGGTATCTCTCGAACGCTCCTTTTATTTCACAAAAAGGGAGCAGGACAGCATTCGCATTCTCGATTTCCGCGACCTGCTGGCAATGGATCATACGTGGCTCTCACACTGCGTATGGAGAAACGACAGCTCCGACGGCATCTATCGCCGAAACCGCATTGCCCGGAACGAAATCAATCTGCGAAAAGCAGATTCTGCCTTCACTGCGCTGTACGGGAATAGGTACACCACGCGCTAATCCGGTAACTATTAGATAAAACGACGATGACTGTCATTCCCGCGAAAGCGGGAATCCAGACCACGTCATTGCAGTAAGCTGATGGATTCCCGCGTTCGCGAGAATGACAGGCCACAAATAGTTCTACAACGTTCTTAAAACTTAAATCTATATGAAGAGATATATTATACTCTCAGTGATACAGCTCGCCCTTGCCGCAGAAATACCTATGGCACAGGAGATGTCGCCGCTCACAAGATTTGCATTGGCATATCCTAAGCAGCCGTCGGATGCGGAAAGGGAAGCTGCGCTTGGACAATACCGCCACCCGGTAGATAGCCTGAACGCAATACTCGAAGATGAAGAAGATCAGGTGCAGGACTTTGCAGACTATCCAGATCCTATGCCAGACTCATTCGTCATCTGGGGGCGCGACGACAAACTTGTCACGCCGGAACAATTCGTGGATATATTCATCAGGGATATGGCGAGGTACGATTCGATCAGCTTCGTCTATCGGCAGCACTGGGTGGCATACCGCCGCCTCACAATGATACAGCCGGAAATGCTTTTGATGCCGGAACCAAGCGATTATTTCGGCGCCCGCGAAACGAAGAACAAATGGGAACTCAATAAATTGATCGCAGAGATCATAATGCGAATGCATCCACCAACAAGGCGCAATGTGACAGGGCCGTAGAATAAAACAATATGCCGAGTTATTTGAAAGGAATACATTATGGACAACCTACTTCTTGTTCTCAAGGATATCGTAGAGATCGTCGTTGGCCTCGTAAGGCTTGGGGGCTTTTTGGCTTTCGTCATCGTGCCAGCGCACAAGCTCCTTATGGTGTTCGCGGATAAATGGATTTACGCAGTCTGGTATCACGATGAAGTGCGGCCCCTCATGGACGAGGACGAGCGGATGCAGGGACTGAGCAAGTTAGCGCACAAAAGGCTTCGGCTTCAAGCCATTCGAAGAGCGCGTATGACAGAAGATTTGCTAACATTCTACAACAATAATAAATGGGAGACACCACAATGAAAAAGGAACTTGCATTAATCAGCATAATTCTCGCGTTCGCAGCAGGCGGTGCATTCGCGCAGGTACATGTTCGCGGACATTACAATCGCCGGACGGGTACTTACGTTGCGCCGCACTACCGCTGCGCACCCGATCACTCGCGCCTAAATAATTGGAGCACGAGAGGGAATTACAATCCGTTTACGGGGAAACGGGGAAGTACCGGAACCTATCGAAGACGGAAATAAAAGCAAATAACAAAGCATAACCTACTACAATGAGCCACACAGACGAGCTTTCGCAATTGGCTGAACTTCATCGGAACGGCGATTTGACCGATGAAGAATTTATGTTAGCAAAGCGAAAATTATTAGGAATTCCTGCATCTTCCTCGTCTCCTATTGAAGATCAGAGCGAGTCAATCAATGAGGAAGAGGAAAGTCGGTCAACAGATCGGGAATATGAAAGCGAGTCAATTGCAGGTGTACCTCCAGCAGCAGCCTTTGATGAATTATTGGAAGATAAATCATCAACCTCATTACCTGAGAAGGAGAAAACTGGAGCTAAGTCATTTTTTTATAATGGATGGGTTATTGCAGGCATTGGACTTATCATACTCGCCTTGATAGCACACTTTGGAAAAGACGATAGTCCAACATCTTCGCCTATTCAATCACCTTCAGTTCCTTCACCATCAGGAAATCAGCCTAATTACACTACGCAGGCGCCAGCACAGAACGAACCCACCGTGCCTGTAGCACCATCGATTGTTCACATTCCAGGAATAGGCAAATCACGTTCCTTCTTTACTGAGCAGTTTCAGTCGCAAGGCGTTAACTTTACACGAGAAAATGATGACGATGGCCAAGAGAATTACGTTGGCTTCTTAGGTGCCGAACGGCAGTGTACTATTCAACTCATAGGTCCTTCGGAGGACTTGAAGAGTGTGTCCGTAACCATTGTATTAGAAATGTCAGATGACCAAGCGGTCGCGGCTACTGGTTCCTTTATGAAAAGCTTCGCGGAGACCGTGGTCGCTGGGGGCTCGGATTGGTTCACTAAAGTTATGGTGCATACTAGGCACGGTGTTACTGAGCGCAAGGCCACGAAGCATTTTGGAAAAATTACCGGTCTGGTTGATATGTCGGACATGGGTAATGGTATCTTAATAGTTATTTTGACTTTTTCGAGGCCATAAATACGCTACGGAGAACGACAAAACCTAACCACCACAATGAGCAACACGGATGAACTTACGCAATTGGCTGAACTACATTGTAACATTAGCACATTAAAGATGATATTAACCTTCCGAGGTACTATAAAGGAACGGATGGGTTGCATGTCCGTTTTGATACTCATCCTGTTTGGCGGATGTGGGGGTGATAAAACACCGCCGAAGTCGGACACGACGGCGGTGGCTACAAAACCAGCTTCGGATTTTTCTTATCAAATTACTAAGGAGTATATTATCGATCAAAGAGTAAATTGGGGCGTCGTGAGTGTTGAATTGAGTAGGAAACTTTCAGATGATGAGATAACGGCTCTTGCGAAGCAACTCCGGGAGGTTAAAAGCAACTATGGAAATCTCACTTTAACTTTTTTGGTGAATGGAATGAGTGATAGCGGGCCAGCATATGCAACAGTAATATTTGCCCCTGATATGAAAGTTGAGAGATGGGGTTCTACAGATGAAGAGCAACAGAAGGCTGCTCTCCTTGCAAAACAAAATTTAGAAGGCAAGATTATCGGGAAATGGCATGAAAACCAGTACGTACCCGAAACCTATGTCATCTTTGAAAGAGGTGGTAAAACCTATTTAAGGGAAATATTCGAACGAGGCATAACGGATCCGGGGAGCAGCGCACCAAGCAGCAATGATGATCAGGAACTTATAAAAAAGAAAGTTCATGGTTCAACTAGATTCTATGAAAAAGACGGGCGATTCGACGGGTTCTACGTAATTAATAAAGTTGGTAATCTGGAATTATATGATAATGAGGGTTACATCACAACTGGGATAAAAATTCAATAAGCATAAATCATATTTTACACAAGTTGAAGGTTCAAAAGATTTCGGAAGTGTTCCTCCAAAGGGATATTGTTTTCTCCATTCGTATAGCATCGGACATCTTTTACCTTATCCTTTGTTTTTGAACCCGAATTCTTCTTCGTAATGAACTTAATAAAGATTCCCATTTCATATCCTAATCCTGAACTATCAGAATTAGTATTTTCCGTATAGCACTTCAGTTTGAACTGGTCGTAACAATCCTCTTTAGGAGAAGTCTTCGAGGTCTTAACCTCGATTATGCATCGATTCATTGGCCCGCCTCGGCGGTGAATTATTATGTCAGGATATATGAGTGTCTCATATGTCACCACTTTATCAGGACACTTGACTTTAATTTTCTCTGCACACTCTCCCAGTTTTTTTTGTTTATCAGGTGATTGTGAATTCTTATTGTATTCGCAATCAACATTGTAATCCTTGAATTCGCATTGGAGATGCTCTGCAAGCTTATGGGTGATTGACCTTTCATGTACATCATTCTCTAATAGAAACCCATCTCTATCCAAAAAACGGCGAATCGACCAACTTATCTTTTCTAAATCCGATTTCAGTTGCTTTCTATCAGCCATCTCTATTAATGAACTTCGTGAAAAATATATTTAGATTGCGTATCTTCCATTCAACGCTTTTCCCACGCTTCGGTTACACCCTCTCTTCTTAATCCCATCGTCAAGAAGCTGGCGGGTTGAGAATGCTTTTGCGCCGCTTTGGGGCAATAAATCGGGAGGTGGGCAGGGGCGGTTGGGCGCCTCGTGTAGAACAGGCTTTCAGCCTGTCGGCGGGCTTTCCAGCCCGTGTGTGGCGCTACCTCGCGGACTAAAAGTCCGGGGACAGACTGGAAAGTCTGTTCTACACGGCGAAATAAATCGGGAGGTGGGCTTTGTTTTCGTATTTTTGTGTATGGCTAAAAGCAAAACTCGGCGGCTGGATTTCGAAGTAGATAAGATGTCGAACTCCATTGAGCAGGTTCGGACGGGTAAAGTATTCGTTACTCGGCTGGTGCAGTTGTACCCGTCGGATGCGGCGCTGCTCTCTTCTCAGGAATGGCAATTCGACTGGACGCTCGAACTTCGAAACGCGGACCATGAAGTCTATGCGCTGACGACCGTGGATGAGCCGGAAGTTTTTCAGGGTCTAATCAGCATCAGCGACATGGATGATCACATTTTTATGGATTTGTTGGAATCCGCGCCGTTCAATATCGGCAGAGCGAAACATTACACTGGAGTACCCAGCAACCTTGTGGCATTCGCGTGTCACCGCTCATTCAAGATCGGATACGCCGGAGTTATAGCTTTCGAAGCAAAGACTAAGCTGATTAGTCATTATGAAAAGACGCTCGGAGCAAAACTAATTGGCGGAAACAGGATGTTTATCAATACACCGGAGGCGCATAGCCTCGTTAGAAACTATTTGAAAAACTTCGATGAAGATCGACTACAAGAAGCTGGATGACGAAGACATATTCATCAAGAGCACTCCCTGGACTCCGGAGGAGCGTAAGGCATTCAGCGAATTCCTGAAAGCCGAGAAAAAGAAGCGGGAATCGCAGAAGCTTAGCCGTATGAAGTCTGCCGCCCTTCGCCCAAAACAAAACGCGGCAAAATGAAAACAGCACGGCATTTCGCAGAAACAATAAACTGCGAAACGCCATGCCATTAACCGTCCCTCAAAAGTCATCGAGCCACGATAGCTGCGACCTTTTCATCGCGGGCGTAAGCTGTTTCGTACGCTCGCTCGAAGAGTACATTGTGCGCTTGCGCGTTTCTATCTTTGGCAACGCACAATAGGCGGAAGCGGTATAGCAGCGTATCGGCGTGTGCCATATCTGCTGCAAAGACAGCTCGGAACTCTGCTAAGCCAACTTGCCGGTCGTTTTGTCCGACGAGCGTGACAGTGAAGTTGCGATCTGTGTCTATCTTTCCGCCGGAGAGCAGCTTTGCCCATGCCCATTCATCCTGAAGAACGAAGTTGGCCATGCCAAGCCTTTTGTTTAGATCCCATGTAGCCGGGTCAGACGGCGCATATCTGAACTCGGCGCGAATGAGGCTATCCAAGTAATAGCTTTGCGCTTTGACGTGACGTTTTGCACCTGCGTCACCGTTAGCGCACAGGAGTAGTGCTGTTAGAACGATGTAGGTTTTCATATTGAGTTTTGTTGATGTGTAGCTTATATGCTCCACACTACAGACTCATTGCATGAAGCGGGCCAACTATTAAAGCAACTTAACTCAGGAAGGAACGAAAAATCTTTCATACCGCCGGCGGCGATCAATCGGGAGTTGGGCAGTGGCGGTTGTGCACCTCGTGTAGAACAGGCTTTTAGCCTGTCGGCGGGCTTTTAGCCCGTGTGTGTCACTGCCTCGCGGACTAAAAGTCCGGGGACAGACTGGAAAGTCTGTTCTACACGTCGGAATTAACGTAGCGGGAGAATCCGAGATCGAATGCGCTCGGCTTCTACCGTGATAAGAGCGCCATCGAGGAGAATATCTTCGTGTACACGTAACGCCTGCAAAAGGATTGGGCCAAGCGCGGGCGGTCGAATGTCCGGCGCTCGAAATTGAATTACGCTCGGCTGGGTCGCTTTCGAAAACGCAAGGATAGTTCCGAAATCTAAATCGTGTGTGAGCACAACGAAACCATTCTCACGGGCATATTGCATGATAGCCGTATCTGGCGCATTGGGCGGGCCAATTCTGATCCATGCGACGCAATCGTGGCCGTGAGAGTTCAGGAAATCACGCCAGTCCAATGGCATACACGCATCGAGGAGCAACTTCATGCTGCCGGTGCAAGAGGCGCTTCATATTCTTCCATCCGCCACGCTGCATACGCTAGACACGCTTCGAAATCCGCTTCTTCTAAGAAAGGATAATTGCGAAGAATTTCCTCGTGCGATGCGCCAGCGCCGAGCAGGCCGATAATTGTCGCGACTGTGACGCGCATACCGCGAATGCACGGCCTTCCGGTCATGATGTTTGGATCCACTGTGATACGCTGAAGTCCTATCATGATGCTGTCAACACATTAGGAATAAATTTTATTCCGCATCTTGTCTTACAAATGTATCGCCTCACCCTCAGCGACTGAGGCAGCTTCCATCACGGCTTCGCTCCAGGTTGGATGCGGATGGATGGTCTTGGTCATCGAGAGGCCCGTTGCCCCGTGAGCGCGGCCAATCACGACTTCCTGTATCATTTCAGCGGCTTCGTAGCCGATAATGTGCGCGCCCAAGATTTCGTCGTATTTCGTTCCTATTATGAGCTTGACGAATCCGTCGGTCTCGCCCATAGCGCGGGCTTTGCCGAGCGCGGTGAAAGGGAATTTGCCGATCTTGTATTCGATACCGGCTTCTTTTGCGGCGCGTTCGGTCATTCCGGTGCTTGCGACTTGCGGCTGGCAGTATGTGCAGCCGGGAATGTTGTCGTAATCGAGCGTGTGCGGATGCTGTCCGGCGAGATGTTCCGCCGCGATAATGCCTTCGTGCGTAGCAACGTGGGCGAGCCAGGGCGGCCCCGCGACATCGCCGACAGCGTAAATGCCTGCAACAGGCGTAGCCATGTTGCCATCGACATCAATAAATCCTTTCGTCATCTTAATGCCGAGCTTTTCGAGGCCGATGTTTTCCGTGTTCGCCTGCACACCGATAGCGACGAGGACGCATTCGGCTTCGAGAGTCTGTTTAGCTCCGCCATCAACAGCCTCGATCTCGACTTTCACAGATTTCTTCTCAAGCTTAACTCCGTTGACTTTATGCTTCGTGAAGATCTGGTAGCCTTGCTTTTTGTATATCTTTTCGATCTCGGTTGAAACCTCGGCATCCTCGACGGGCAGAAGATTCGGCATCATCTCGACGATGGAGATTTTCGTTCCGAAGGTTTTGTAGAAGTACGCGAATTCCATTCCGATGGCTCCAGCGCCAATTACGACCATAGACTCAGGAATGTGATCCATAATCATCGCTTCGGTGGAGGATAGGACTTGTTTGCCGTCCGGTTTCAAATTCGGAAGTTCGCGCGCGCGAGCACCTGTGGCAATGACGATGTTCTTCGCGGTAACAGTCCGCTTCGCGCCGTTTGTATCGGTAACTTCAACGGAATTTTTTCCAGTGAGCGCGCCGAATCCCTTGATAGAGTCGATCTTATTTTTACGGAAGAGGAATTCAATTCCTTTCACGACTCTATCGGATACATCGCGGGAGCGTTTTATCACTTTAGAAAAATCTACTCGAAGATTATCGTACGCAATTCCCCATTCTTCGGGCGCAACTTGCATAGTGTGATAAATTTCTGCGTTTTTGAGCAGAGCCTTCGTCGGGATGCATCCCCAATTGAGGCATATTCCGCCAAGCCTGTCGCGCTCGACACATGCGACCTTCATTCCAAGCTGCGCGGAGCGGATCGCCGCAGGATAACCGCCGGGTCCGCCGCCAAGTACTAAAACATCGTAATCGAAAGAAGCCATAAATATCTTTTTAAGAGTTTGAACGATCGTTCTTTAAAATTGTAAAAATATATTGCATCTGGTGAAGCGTGATCATCCCCAGAATCTGTACAGTTGTGGAACAGATAACAAAGTCGAATTGTGCTTTCTGCAAGAATCCAATTTATTATCTGTACGAAAATACGACAGTTCTTTTTGGCGCGTGGGAAACATCGTTTTTTTTAGCTGTTTACGCGGAATTATGGGATTAGTTTAAAACTTTCGCCGCAATTAAATCGTCTATCCGTGCTCACTCACGGATTTTTGAAATGAGATCCAATAACCGAAATGAGATCCAATAACCCCAATAAGGAGTCTTGTTCAATGTTTAAGCTCTTACGTAATCTGGATGCCCTGTCATCCTTGTGTATTCTCTCATGCGCACTGCTCTTCACCGGAGCGTTGCATAATCGTGCAGTTGCGCAAAAATCGAACTACTCATCGAATCAGTTTGATCGGTCATCGAATCAGGATGATCGATCATCTTTGAATTATCGGCCATCCAGTATAAATGATCGCTCATCCAATTTGGATGATCGATCATCCAACGAGAGTGTGTCGGTTCAATCCGGCGCGGGTTTGCCGCGCGGGATAAACTTTCCATTTTCCGTTGAATCGAGTTCGCTTGCTCCGCCGCCTGGACTGCGGATCGAAATGTCGCTCTCGCCGCCGACCAACATACCGACTAATCCGTACGAACTTGGCAAGTACGGGCAGATCACAGTGGAATATACCCGGTTAGTTAACCTTGAGGGAGCTGACATGGGCCTTGCCGCTCAGGCGCTTCACGTCGCACATCACCTTCTTTTTTATTCGCTCGGCGTCTCGAACGATATAAATAGCGACGGGATGTTCATATTCAGCGTGGGTCTGGCACATTACCAAACCGGGAACAACCGTAACGAGCCTTTCGTGGATGCGCCATTTGCGCGGTTCCGGTTCCAGTCCTCACCGAAAGATATTTTCGTTTATTCCGAGATCGAGACCACGATGCACTTCCGATCGTATATTTCCGGGATAGCAGGTCTTGGAATGCGAATTTCGCCGACATTGCGGATAATCGGCGGGTATCATCATACGGAGTTCGTAATGCCTTCCGAGCAAATGGTCCAGCAGGTCAATGGGCTTGAAGGGATTATCAGCTGGGGGATGTAGGGCTATTCGGCTCTTAGCCAAGCACCGCCTTAGCACCCTCCAAAAACTTCGCAATATCATCCGGTGAAGTGTAAATATGGACGCTAAACCGATTTGCCTCTAAATTTCCTTCTGGCACGATGCGAGTTCGGGCTTTGCAATTTGCCATCAGCTTATTCGCGAAATCCTTGTAGTCCATTTTATCGAACTTGATAGATGTCAGCCCTGTCACTGATGTTTCAGGGTTGAGGAAACGGAATTTTCCATTACTGATTTCGCGAAGCCCAGATCGAAGAATGCCCGTTAAGTATTTCACTCTCGCCTCGACTTTATCGAATCCGATCTTCTGCATAAAATCTATTGCTGCCGAAAGGCCATCGAAGAGTGCAAAATTTTGTGTCGCAAAATCGTAGCGGGAGGCGGTTGGAAGAAAATCCAATTTGCCATCGTACCCCCAGTATTTATCTGCCTCGCCGCCGCTCCATGTTGGGATTACATGCTCCAGAAAATCTGGTGAAATATAAAGAAAACCTATCCCTTTCGGCCCCAAAAGCCATTTATGGCCGCAGGAGGCATAAGCATGAACACCCAGATCTCGAACGTCTGTTTGCAGCATTCCAGGCGGATGGGCGCCATCGGCTAAGAACCAGATATTCTTTGATCGTGCCAGTGCCGCAAGTCGTTTGATCGGAACTAGATGTCCGGTCGTGCAGGTCAAATGCGGCATCGAAATTGCACGGGTGCGCGGAGTGATCGCATCGCTCACGCGCTGGACGAATTCATCATCGCTATATGGATTCCATCTCTCGTCTGTCAATGGAACGAATTTTATCACAATACCATCGCGCTTTTTCCTTGCGAGCCAGGGAATCGCATTGCCGGCATGTTCCTGATTAGTCAGCAAAACCTCATCGCCGGCCCTGAGGTCAATGCCACTGGAAACTATTGATATTGCTTCACTTACATTATGAGTAAAAGCGATCTGGTCGCCGCTTTCGGCGTTAATTACTTTGGCAATTTGTGTACGAATTCCCTCATAGTCGCCACCATAATCGCCTGTGGAGTCCACATGCTCGATCCGCTGCGTGACCCGCTGAGTAACCATCCGGGGACTCGGCCCCATCGTCCCATTATTGAAATATAGGAGATTATTCACGATAGGGAATTCATCGCGGATAACTCCCCAATACTTTTCATCATCAGCAAAAAGTGCCGGTGAGATTACCGGCTTTTTTGCGAGTCCATTTGCAATATTGGCAAAAGATTTATCACCCAAAATTGCTGGGATTGCGGCGGTTGTAGCTATACTCGTAAGAAATGTTCTGCGGTCCATGTTAAGTGCATTCAAACTATTTAACAATAGTAAACATTCGCACAGGTTATCTTAGCAATGCTCGAAATCCCGCTTGCTCGAAGTGATGGTCGTAGGTAAGAGCTTCCTTGATTTTCCTTTCGTGCATGACTACGAATGACAAGCAATCCGTAAGGCTCCATGCTTTGTCTGTAGAGCGTTCATAAAGACGCAATGCTCTATCGAATAGGGATGGTGTAACTTCCACAATCACAATTGCAGGAGACTCACGAATCTCTCTAAGTAATATAGCTGCTCGGGAACGGGCTGATGGTCCGAACCGAGCTAATGCATTTAACCATTCGAAGAGTATCGCATCTGTTGTGACCATCCGGTGCGTCTTGCGTATCTCTTTCCCGATGGCTTTGGCAACGACATGCAACCCATCGTCGGACTTGGAGATGGCCCACCAATAACCTGTATCGGCTAAACACTCAAGCATGCTTACTCTTTGGGTGAGCCGTATAGATAATGTTCGATATTCTTAGCGAAGTCGGCTGGGATATTCGAACGTTCTCCTGGGGCCATCGCCTCGCCAATCTCCTCAAGGCGATCCAATACCGATTCGAGTTGAGATGCTGCCTCAGCCTTTGCTTTTGGAGCGCGCGTAACAGCTATACGTTGGCGGAGAGTAGGAATGGTAGTGGTTCGTGTTTTCGTAGTCATAATGCTATATAACAATGTGCAAATAGCTTGGTTTCAATGCACTCCGGAATGATCCTTCTTTCGCAACATACCAATGAGAGCCACGATGGCCCACATTCCTTCCAGAATGACGAACGGAATGAAGCCGATCATCACAGATGCGTAACAGGCAAGTCCGGCTCCGGCAACGTTGAGAATGCCATAGACCTTACTATCCTGTCCCAATAGTTTGAACAGGTTCATAAAGTAGGCAATAAGCAGAAGTGCCACACCAACCGAACCGGTAATATCCGATATATGCATTATGATCTATAGCTTGATCGACGTTTTTTTTGCGTAGGCGTACCCCTTATGGTACGGCGAAATTAGATGGGACGAAAACATTCACCGTGACTTAAAAGTCACGGCTACGAAGTCACTCAACCGTAAACTTATTATCTTTTTCTGCTTGTTCATTTGCACTTATCTTAGAAATGAGGCACGTCGTCGTATTCAACCCTTAGAATGACGTTTTCGCACCTCACCTCTCTGTTTTAGGAGTCCGTATCTTTGTAGTGGAGTTCATTAAACATAAATGAAACACGGGAAAACGAGTAGAACAGGCAACAAATAATGTTATATTTTATATGAATGTACAAGGACAGATCAAAGAGTATATCGCAAGCCAACCAGAACCAAAACGCAGCGATATGCAAGAGTTGCACCGCATCATTCTGAAATCCATGCCGGCATGTAAATTATGGTTCCTGGATGGAAAAAACAGTGAAAACAAAGTTGTTTCTAATCCTAATATAGGATATGGACTTCAGACCATAGAATATGCCGATGGAAAAACGAGAGAGTTTTATCGAATTGGCTTGAGTGCAAACACAACCGGGATCTCTGTCTATATACTTGGAATCGAAGATAAGACATACTTAAAAAAAACGTATGGAAAAAAAATAGGCAAGGCGAGCGTGACCGGGTATTGCATTAAGTTCAAAACGCTGAAAGATATAAACATCGATATACTTGAAGCGGCAATACGATATGGGGTTGAGCAAGAACAGTAATTTCGCGCAAACTTTGAACGGTTTGGCCTCGGCAATTATGTTAATGAACATGAAAAACAGCGGCCCGCCGCAACGAGCGATGGGGATGGCGCTATCCGCGCGATGGGAAACAATGCTAGGAAGAGGTGATTTAGTAGTGGAATGCAACGCATTAATAGTGAGTTCTCAGCGGTGATAAACATATTATTCTTTTTATGCAAAAAACGAGAATTATTTTAGTTATACTGTTCTTCGTAGTTGCCGACCATTCTGTTTATGCGCAGTCGGTAGCCGATAGTATCAGCGTGACATGGACGAAGTACATCATTCTCAATGATAGCAACCAAGTGCTCCTCATGTTCGATAAGTCTTACAACGCGTGGGAGTTGCCAGGAACTGGTTACAGAGGTCCAATATCTTTGAGGAATACGATGGATTCCGTTGCACAATTCTCAGGAATACGTTACGATGATTATGCACTTGGTGGTATCTTTACCTACTCAAAACCCGGGGCTTATCGAACAACGGTGAAGCCATTTTTTACTGCTCGTTTCAAAGGTTATCTCGACGGACAATCTCTAAGATATCCAAAGAGAATGAAGTGGGTTGATCTCGATGCAGCAAAAAAAATAATTCCATATCCAACGATGGTTATGATATTAGAGCAACTGACAAAATATCCAAAAACTGTTTGGGGAGGTGCATTCGAGGAATACGATTATAACTCCCCAGGAGGGACTAAATGGAAGGTTATTGAGCCATTTTATGGCTTGAATTGAATCGGTTGCCCAGATTCCGCTTCGCTACACGCTGGGCTGCGGGTACTTCGTCGCTTCGCGACTACGATTGAAATGCCATTTGTTGCGTGTAATAGGTGCCCATAATCATGTGTGCAATATACGCACGAAATCGGTTCTCAGTTCTAAATCAATTTTGGGAGGATGGCTGTCTGAACTGGGATTTGTGGGATGAATGGGATGAAGAATGAAAAGAATGTGGGGAGTTGGGGGTTGTCGGACGTGGACATCCGACTCCTTCGGGAAGCTCAGGACAGGTTGCGGGAAATGCCCAAAAGGGCACCTTTGTATGGAAAAAATTGTTATATATAAAGGGGGGTTCTACAACTTAATCTTATAGGAGGATTTTTATCCTCTGTCTAGTGAAAAATAATACTCCCCCTATTTCCTACGGAAAGAAACCGCCTTATGCTTCAGTGATTGCGTCTCAGGCCACCTGATGCTCTATTACAGGGTACAGTGAGATTTAGAGTTATCTCTAAAGTCTCAAAAATAGTCAGAAGGGCCGATTTATCTGTGCTGATACAAAGCTCTCAAAAATAATAGGAGAAGCTCTCGGCACACAGTCTATAGCTCAAAAAGGTGTGGAAGATCGTCCGTAAGGAATCTGTTCTTTGACAATTGATCAATTACTCAAGCTTGCTTCGGGATAAGGCCTCTATTCGAGGGCACCAAGCAGAATGATACCTTTCGACAAGCACTTGGGTGGCGGGGGGATTCATCCCCAAGCAATTTTGCGTTAAAGGGCGCAAAACATGAAATTTGGCAAAACGATACGCAAAGAGTGGCTTTTAGATGAAGAGGTAGTTTTTTTGAATCACGGTTCTTTCGGGGCCTGTCCGCGCAGTGTGCTTGCAGTGCAGCGCGAGTGGCAGGAGCGGATGGAGTCCGAACCTGTGCGCTTCATGATGCGCGAATTGCCACAGCATCTGGACTCCGTAAGAGCAGAACTTGCAGCCTTCGTCGGCTCACGCGCGGAAGATCTGGTATTCGTGCAAAATGCGACCGATGGCGCGAATGCGGTGCTTCGCTCGCTGCTTCCAACATTCAACCCGGGCAACGAACTGCTGACAGCGAGCCACGCTTACCGCGCAGTCCGGCAAACGATGGTTTATGTTGCGGAGCTCTGCGGCGCTGTGGTGGTGGATGCTAAAGTTCCATTTCCGATCGCTGATGCCGGTGAGGTAACGGACGCCATCGCTCGCGCTATTACACCGAGGACATCCTTTGCCGTGATCGACCACATCACCAGTCCCACTGGCGTGATATTCCCGATAAAGGAGATCATCGCTCTCTTTGTAGAGCGGGGCATACCGGTTCTAATAGATGGCGCACATGCTCCGGGGCTGATCGACCTAAATCTCGATACTCTTGGCGCTGACTATTATGTCGGGAATTGCCATAAATGGTTGTATGCTCCAAAAGGCGCGGCGCTTCTCTGGGTGGATAAGAAGCATCAATCGAAGATTCATCCTACTGTTATCTCGCATTTTTTGGGCGGAGGATTTCAGACAGAATTCGGTTGGACGGGTACGCTAGACCCGACTGCATGGCTGAGCATTCCAGCGGGGATTAAGTTCCACCAAGAGCTCGCAATTGCCGGAAGCCGCGATTACACACGGAAGATGCTTTTGGACGCACGACGCGAGATCACTGCCACACTCGGTGTGCCACTTGGCGCTCCGGAGGAAATGCTTGCAAATCTATGCGCGTTTCCATTGCCCAATGATCCTGATGCGACCGACGAACGCGTTTTACATTTGCATGACATGCTCTTCGATGAGTACGGGATCGAAGTTCCCGCGATGAATGCGAACGGAAAGCTTTATGTCAGGGCTTCTTCCCAAGTGTATAACGATCCCTCGGATTTCGATGCACTGAAGGATGCATTGGTCGAGATTGCAAGTGCAGTCAGGTTTACAGGCTAAGACTACCATCGCTGTGTGCATGGAGTCGCCGGCTCCATGCCGAAGAATGGAAATGCGCAATACCTATTCACCGGCAAGCTTGATTGCTTGTTCCCTCACTCCGGCGCTGACATAGAATCCATTCTGCTCTAATTCGTCGAGTGTCTTTGTAAAGGATTGGATGAGTTGTTCGTGTTTTGCTCTAAGTAAGATTCCGACTGTTCCGA
>Ga0207110_10138_pt1 | contig 18126 bp, 13 predicted proteins | sample Alteio_BWMinHeat_74_FD_153582 | JGI IMG/M metagenome (GOLD analysis project Ga0207110, IMG submission 153582) | Enriched cells from forest soil in Barre Woods Harvard Forest LTER site, Petersham, Massachusetts, United States -... | ecosystem: Environmental > Terrestrial > Soil > Temperate forest >...
GATGCGATTCCAATCCAGAAATGCCACCACGCCAAAGAGATATCCGAAGAGTTCGAACCCATTCATTCCGGAACACCCTTCCAGAATGGTTATATCCAGATCCGGTCCGGTCACGGTTGGCGTCAGAGCAGTGGTATATCCCAACCCCGGCACAAAGAAGTGAGCCAACGCATAGACGAAGCGGCACAGCAGTTGCCCGTACCACGGCCAAATCGCGTGCAGGATCCGCCAGGGCGAAAAGGTAAGCAAAACGACCAGGGCGGCCGCAATTTCGTGCTTATAGGCAACCAACAGTTCTTTCGAACGGGAGAGCGGAAGTAACACGAGAGTGGGAACGAGAACGGTCAGTTTCCATGCCGCAATGACGGTTCCTCCAGCGGTTGGCATGCCCGCTAGCGGCTGAAACCTGCTTGTCATCCAGCGCGCAAGCAGGATCAGCAGGAAATGAGCAGCGAAAAAAACGGCCAGGCGGCTCTTCGACAGGGCTGGTTCGAAGGCCCCGTCGCCAAACGCGGAGGGCAATTCGTCGCGCCGCCAGATAAGCAGAAGGCAGGCGGCCGCCGCCCAAAGCGGAGTGCTCGTCTGAAGAATTGGCGCGGCCAATTGATCGGCCGCAATCGCCAAAAGAGTCAGGGCCAGTACCAGCAAAAGAAAGCGGCGAAGCGAGAGGCCCCCCCCGCGCGAAGGACTGGCCGCGGGCGGAGAGTCTCCTGTGCAGAACTTGTGAGAGACACCTCAATTGTCATGGGTTCATGCATGCATCAGCCGACGACAAGAGCGGCGAAACCTTAGGTCTGGGATGTGTGACGCCGGCGGAGCACCAGATAACCGGCTATCCCAATGGCAGCGGCCAGTCCGAAACCGATACCTGGCATCTCAGGAGCGCCGCCGTGGTGATGATGACCTTTGTTTCCGTGAGCCGTATTTTGGGGAACCGCTAACAGGGTATGAGGTGCGAGAACAAAGGACAGACAAGCCACGAGATAGAGTTTTTTCAAGGGTTCTCTCCTGGGACCGAATGGGGAGGAGCAATCCAGAGGCCAAAGGGAGTCGCCTGTGGAAACCCGGGAGGGATTTTAATGGTTTATTTACAATGAGATACGAGCAGTCTTGGTGATCGGAGGATTCCGGAAGCGCAAGATAACTTCTTCTTGTGCTCACTTGAGGCAATCCAGTTCCAGATTCCGCCCTATTGGGAGGTCTATTCGGATAGGTAGTACGGGGCGCTGACGGTGAAGATACGCTCGTTGCCACGTGCCAAGAGTGTCCACTCGAGGAGACGGGAGCGCTGATTATGAAGGAAGTATTCATACCAGCGGTTCTCGACCAGCGCGGGAATGACGACGATGATGCGGCGGCCGGGATGACTCTTCGATAGCTCGAGAACGTATTGCACGATGGGCACGACGATGAAGCGGTAGGGAGAGGGCAATATCACGAGCTTGGGCGGTATGGCGCCGGCAGCGCGGTAGGGTAGCTCGACGTAGCGATCCCAGTCCTCGCGCAATAGCTCGGAATGATCGCCGGGCTCGACGTGGACGGCCATGATCTCCGGGGAGAGGCCGGTGGCAAATTCGAGGGCTTGTTTGAAGATGCGGCTCCAGTGCTCGACGGGCAGGACGACGATGGGGACCTTGTCCAAAGGGGCGGGGACCACCGGTTCGGCGCAGCTGGTCGCGACGGTAACCATGTGATAGTGACGGCGGACGGCGCGAAACACAAAAATCAGGAAAGGAATGAAAATGACGGTGATCCACGCGCCTTCGGCAAATTTGGCGACCAGAACAACGATGACGGTGACGCCGGTGACGAATCCCCCGAGGCCGTTGACGAACGCGCTTTTCCGCCAATGCGGCCCACGATTTTTCCGCCAATGCATGACCATGCCGAACTGCGAAAGCGTAAAGGCCAGGAACGCGCCGACGGCGTAGAGCGGGATCAAGCGGTCAGTGACCCCACCGAAGACAACCAGCAAAAAACAAGTGAGCAGCGCAAGAACGACGATGCCGTAGGTGTATACCAAGCGGCGGCCGCGGTATCCGAAGGAGTGCGGCAGGTAATTGTTCTGGGAGATGGAGCGGCAGAGGCGCGGGAAATCGGCGAACGCCGTGTTCGCGGACAGTGACAGGACGAAAAGGATCGAGGCGATGGTGAGGTAATAAAAAATGCCTTTGCCAAAGACCGCGGCAATGAGCACGGAAAGAAGGCTCTGATAACCGGGCTTTCCCGGATCGGTGGCCGCGATGCCGTACACTTTGACGAGATAGGAAATTCCCGCCAGCAGGACTGCCAACATAAAAATGATGACCGTGAGCGTGCGCTGGGCATTTTTGACGGCCGGCTCGCGGAAGGCTTTCACACCGTTGCTCACGGCTTCCACACCGGTGAGAGCGGTGCAGCCGCTGGCGAAAACCTTCAAAAGCAGCCAGAGGGTGACGGCTTCGGTCATCGCGGGCGGGGGCGGCAACGGAGTGACGGGCGCAGGATGTCCGCCGCTGAGCGCTACGCGAATGAGCCCGCCTGCAATCGTGATAAGCAGCGTGCCCACAAAGAGATACGTCGGCACCATGAAGACCACGCCAGCTTCGCGGACGCCACGCAGATTGAGGATGGTGATGAGGATGAGAATGCCGATGCACAACAAAACCGTATGCGGCAGCAAAGAGGGCACAGCGGAAACCAGCGCGCCGACGCCCGCGGAAATGCCAACGGCAGCGGTGAGAATGTAGTCCGTCAGCAAAGCGGCGGCCGCGAGCAGGCTCGGGAAGGCGCCCAGGTTGAAGCGCGCGACGGTGTACGAGCCGCCGCCGGAGGGATAGGCGGCGATGGTCTGGCGATACGAAAAGTAAACAATGACCAGCAGTGTGATGATGGCCGCGCTGATGGGGACGATGTATTGCACGCCGAGTAGTCCGAGAGGGATCAGCAAGCTGAGAGCGGCTTCCGGGCCGTATGCCGCGGAGCTGAGCGCGTCCAAGCCGAAGATGGGGATGCCTTCCTGGATGCCGATCTGTTCGGCGCGTTCGTCGCTGGTCTTGATGGGCTTGCCGACGATGAGGTCGAGGATGTTCATTTACAGTCCATCTGGGAGCATGGAGATCTTTTGGAGCATCCATTTGCGACGAGATGCGGTGGAAAGTCAATCGGGAGAAAAAGGCGAGGCAAGGAGGCAAGCAGGGAGATAAGAAACACTTCGGTGTCCAAGAACCGACGGGGCAGTGCAACCGGCGGCTGCGGCATCGGTGGGCGCACGTTCTGGGAGCAGCGCGCGGAGTCCGTCCAAGGGCTCAGAACAGTGTATCGAGGTGTTGCGGTGACATTTTCCTTGGTGACGGCACGAAGAGTGAGCCGCGCGGCAAGGCTTTCCTGCACGGGAACCCGGCGAAATTCTGGTTGGTGATGAAGTGCCCATCACGCTGGACGTTCAATTCGTCAAAGGATAGTTGGGAATTGTGTGGGGGGTGGACCCGGCATCGCGCTGGATGTGGGTCCCCGGTCCCCAGTGGAGAGCACTATTGCTCGCTGTGTGAGAAGACGATTCTGCCGGGCAGCGCGGCTTAGGTCTTTAACCGGCCGAAGAAACATTCGCAACCAACACCTGAACGGCAGGTTTTGTCAGCCACGCCTATACGGTCGCGGCCTTCTGCACGCAGGTGTCTTCCTCAAAGATCTGGCGAAGCTCGCACTCACCCTCGCCAACGACTTGCAGGAAGTCCTTCGCTAACTGGATGGCCTCCTGTTTGGAGTTTGCCCGAAGGATGGCGAACCCGCCGACAACTTCCTTGGCCTCAGTAAAAGGTCCATCGGTCACCGTCACTTTCCCGTTGGAATTGCGGACGCGCGCGCCCAAGGCGGTGGGCAGGCACCCTTCGGTAGCGAGCAGCCAGCCACCCTTCATGCCCTCCTCCACCAGTTTGCCCATTTTGGCCATTTCCTCCTGCGAAGGGGGAGTGTTTCTCTCAGCCGACTTATAAATACTCAGGAATTTCATAGTGTCCTCTCCTTGTTTTGAGTTCGGTGCCGCACTGCGAACCGGTCACGATCTCCTGAAGTCTGTTAGACGCCCAGCCCGGAAATCCCGGCCCCTACTAGCGCGTCGAACGAGGCGTTTCGAAATCGACAGGTCAAACGATCTTTTTTCAGACTGGGACGCGAAGCTACTGCTTCGCCCGAACGCCCACGTCGCGAAAGCTCTTGGAGCCTCGCTGGGACCAAATTCCTCCAGCCTCCCGCCTGGTTGTCGTGCCGCAGATGCACACGAAAATAGTACATGATGACGCGCCAACGACTGCTAATACCTGATGAACGCGTAGTCGGAAACTGACCGGCCAGTCCCGATCGAGCGGGTGGAACTTATTGGCGGGCGGGGCGTATCATCTGGCAGGGGGTGGACCATGTATTGCGATGGATGCGGGGCCCCAATCACCTCTGGCGGGCAATACTGTTCGAAATGCGGGAAGGCGATACTGCCGGGCGGGACGGGGCAAGCAAGGGGACAATTTATAGGGCAGGGCGGCGGGACGGCGGGGGCGTATAACGCGGGGGATGGACGGGTGCGGCGCAATCTGCGAACGGTAGCGATGCTGTGGATGATCAGCGGGATTCTGCGGCTGACTGGAATCGCGTGGATGATGATTTTTGGCACCATGATTTTCCCATCTATGCGGAATTGGGGAGGCGGCGCGTGGCCGTTTGGCGGGCGATGGGGCTTGGGATTTCCGTTCGTGGGAGGACTTTTTTCGGTGGCCATTTTTCTGGGGCTATTTGGGGTGCTGCACCTGATTCTGGCGTGGGGGCTGTTTGAGCGGCAGCCGTGGGCGCGAATTCTGGGGCTGGTGATCGGGTTCCTGGCGCTGGTGCGATTTCCGCTGGGAACGGCGCTGGGGATTTATACGCTGTGGGTGCTGCTACCGGAGAGTTCCGGCCGGGAGTACGATCGAATGGTGGCGGGCGGAGGACAGGTGGGTTCGGCGGCGGTTTCGTCGTAGAGATTGTTCCTCCACAGAGTACACGAGCCTAAAATCAAAGATGCCGGCCTCAAGGGACGTCCCGTACACGCAGAAAGTATCACGGCTTCAAGAGACAGCGGCGTGCTAGAAGCCGGAATGCGCATTGACCTTATCCCTGCCGGGATGGTAAGCATGTAGGGTTGCGTGGGCGCGGTATTGCGGGGCGAAGTGCGGCCTGAAGCAGGGGTGCAAAGGGCTGCGAGAGTTTGGGTGGACCGCGAGGCGATCGCGGTCAACGCGCAACGCGATTTTTGCATCTCACCCCCGAAGTGAACTGGCGCCGCGAGTCCCCTCGCCGACTGCCGAGCTAGGCCAACCCCGACACGTTCGTGGGTCGCCAGAAACGATCAAGGAGTATCAATGAAGCGGTCTTGGACAGCATTGGCTGTCGCAGCAGCAGCGGTGCTAGGGGTGGCGGGTTGCAACAGCTACGGGAACACGTTTCAGAACAATACGGGCGCCACGATCATATCCCTTTCTCCTATGGTGCAGAGCGCGGGAAGCGCCGATTTCATGTTGACGGTGAGCGGCGGGACGTTTGTAGCGCAGACGCTGGTGCAGTGGAACGGGAAGAATCTCAAGACGGTGGTGCCGACGGACAGCGCGGGAAACGTATTGGGGAACGTGGTGACGGCGACGGTTCCTGCGGCGCTGGTGGCCACGCCGGGAATTGCGACAGTCAACACGATTAGTCCAGCGTCGGGCGCTGGGAACAATGGGCTATCCAATACCATCTCGTTCGTCATCAATCCGCCGGCGAATCCTGTGCCGGTGCTCAGTTCGATGAGCCCGATGACTGCCGTGGCGGGAGGCGCGACGTTCCCGCTAACTCTCACGGGGAGCACAGCCAATGGGAGCAGTTTTTTGCCGACGACGGATCCTACGGGAGGATCCATTGTGCGGTGGAGTGAAGGCGGGGTTCTTTACTCGTCCGCGCCGCAGGCGGTGCCTAATCCACCCGGGGTTTGCGCGGACCCAGCCTACATCACGACGACGTCGATTTCGGCGACGCAGATTGTGGTGAATGTGTCGCAATGTTTGATCAAGGCGCAAGGGACGGCGACGGTTACAGTTTTCAATGGGCCCTCACCTGCGCCACCTGGGTGCGTGGTGAATTGCAATGGCGGCGGAGGCGGGGGCACAAGCAACGCGATTACCTTCACGATTTGCCCGACGACGCAACCGAGCTGCCCGCCAGCAGCGGCCGCGAAGAGCGGCAGTACGGCAGCGGAAATGGCCGCGGAGGAATCGCCGTCAGTGAGCATTGACGGGCGGTACGTTGCGTACACGGCGATTCAGAATAAGTCGGCGCAGATATTCGTGCGGGACACGTGTGAAGGCGCGGCGACGGGATGCCAAGCGCACACGACGATGCTCTCGGTTGCGGCCGATGGCTCCGAGGCGAACGATGAAAGCCATACGCCTTCGATGAGCTCCGATGGCCGGTATGTGGCGTTCAGTTCGGTGGCGACGAATCTTGTTGAGAATGCACCGGCGGGGAAACAGATTTATTTGCGAGATACCTGTGCGGGCGGCGGAAGTTCGTGCCAGCCGTTGACGATTCTGGTTTCGACCGATGCGAATGGGGCGCTGGTGGGAACGGACAACATCCTGCCTTCGGTGAGTTCTACGGGACGGTACGTCGCGTTCGTGGCGGTGAAGCCGAGCCCGGCGTCCAGTCAAGGTGCAGCGCAAGCGAAGACGACGGTTGGCACCAGCAATAGCGGCTACCGGCAGGTGTTTATCCGGGACACGTGCCTTGGAACTACGAACTGCACGGCGAAGACGACGCGCATTTCGCTACAACCTGGGGATGGCACGGAAAGCGGGACGAAACCGGAGGGGCCTGCACTCAGCGGCGACGCAAATCATGTTGGGATTTCGGGCGGGAATGCCGCTACGCTCTTCACGCGGTCCGTTGCGGTGGACGATCGTGTTTTCCTGGCGATCACCAACGGCCAACGGTGAGTATTTTCGTTTCGAAACTGTCCACGCCGGCAAATTTGCCGCAGGCTCGAGTCTGACGTGAACGCACCTTTATCCGGCACCGCAAACTTCGGCAAAACCATTTTGGTGACAGGGGCAGGCGGCTGTATTGGGTCCGCGCTGGCAGAAGCGTTGTCCCTGAACGACGAGCGGCAGCTGGTTCTTCTCGATCATTGCGAACAGAATCTCTATGAAATCGACAGGCGGCTTACCGCCTTGGGGCGCATGCGGTACGCCGCGATACTGGGGGATATTCTGGACGCGCCGCTGCTAGAAGAGATCTTCGAGCGGTATCGCCCGGACACCATTTATCACGCGGCGGCGTTCAAGCATGTTCCGCTGATGGAATCCAATCCGCTGGCGGTGGTGCGCAACAATGCCGTCGGAACATGGGAGCTGGCGAAGGCGGCGGAGCGATTCGGCGTGGAGCGCGTGTTGATGATCTCCACGGACAAGGCGGTGAATCCGCGGAGTGTGATGGGAGCGTCAAAGCGCGTTGCGGAGCTGGCACTGCTTCGCCTGAGCCATTCGAAAACGCGGATGAATGCCGTGCGGCTTGGAAATGTTTTGGGTTCGCAGGGAAGCGTGACTCCGTTGTTTCAACAACAGATCGCGCAAGGTGGGCCGCTGACGGTGACACATCCCGAAGCGCGGCGATATTTTTTGAAGCTGGGCGAGACGGTGGAGTTGATCCTGGCGGCGATCTCCTTGGACGAGTCGGGATGCATTTTCCTTCCGAAAATGAGCGCGCCGATCAAGATCCTGGATTTGGCGGAGCGCATGATTCAGGAGGCGGGGCTGCAAACGCCACGCGACGTGGCGATCGCTTTTACCGGGCTGCGACCGGGCGATAAATTGGAGGAAGAATTGGTTTCCGCGCATGAAACGCTCGCGCCTACCAGTGACAAAAGGCTCCAGCGAGTGCAAGCTGCGCCGGTTGACGCAGAAAAACTCGACGGGTCGATGGGCCGAATTTCGGCGAGCGTTGCCGAGCGCAATCTGACCGCGCTGCTTGACGAACTCGGCGAACTCGTTCCTGAATACCAGCCGAGCGAAACCTTGCTGGGGCTTTTGAATCCATCGCTGGCCTGAGAAAACCTTGAAACGCAAGATCGCCGTTATTACCGCCTCGCGCGCCGATTACAGCCATCTGTACTGGCCATTGCGCGATCTCTCTGCCCATCCCCAAGTGGATTTGAAATTGATTGTCCTGGGGGCGCACCTTTCCGCGGAGTTCGGCCACGCGGTGCGGGAAATCGAGAAGGACGGATTTCCGGTCGCTGCGCGGATCGAGTGCCTGCTCAGCTCGGATTCCGACGTGGGCATGGCTAAGACGATCGGCGTGGCGACGCTCAGCCTCGCGGAGTGCCTCGGGCAGATGCGACCGGATATTCTTCTGCTCATCGCGGATCGCTATGAGCTGCTCGCTCCCGCTTCTGTCGCTCTGGCGTTGCGGATTCCCATTGCGCACATCGAAGGCGGAGAGATCAGCGAAGGGGCGATTGATGATGCCGTTCGAAACGCCGTGACGAAAATGAGCCACATTCATTTCACGTCGACGTTTGAAGCGAGGCGCAGGATCATCGCCATGGACGAGGAAGAATGGCGCGTGCACCGCGCAGGCGCGCCGTCACTGGATCACCTGCGACGCGCAAGACTCCACACGCGCGAAGAGCTCGAATCCCGGCTGAGCATGCATCTGGAAAAGCCCGCGATCCTTGTGGCTTATCATCCGGTGACCATCGCGCGAAATACGCTCGAGGAAGCGGACGCGCTCTTCGCTGCACTAGACACGCTCCCGGAGCAAATTCTGTTCTGCTACCCTAATGCCGACGCGGGGAGCCGTGAACTTATCGAACGGACACGCGCGTTCCAGGCTTCGCGCAAGAATGCACATTTGTTCGTCAATCTCGATGCGCTCACCTATTGGAGTCTTCTCCGGCAGGTGGATGTTTTCCTTGGAAACTCGAGCAGTGGAATCATGGAGACGCCGTCCTTTGCTTTGCCCACTGTCAATGTCGGCTTGCGCCAGCAAGGCCGCGAACGAGGGCAAAACATCATCGACGCTGCTCCGGAGGCGAGGGCGATCCTAGAAGCGCTACGCAAGGCGCAGAGCGCGGAATTCCGAAATGGCCTGCGTGGGATGATCAATCCTTATGGTGACGGAAACGCATCCGAAACAATTGTCGAAGTTCTTACGAGCATCCCTCTTTCCCAGGAACTTCTACAGAAGCGCCACACGGCCATGACTATTCCAGAGCCCGCTCTGGTGCCGCAGAGTTTCCGCAAGTCACAGTCATGAGGATTCCTCTCTCTGCTCCGGAGGTCACGGAATCGGAAATCGAGGCCGTCAGCGCAATCCTGAGGACGCCCCGGCTGAGCATGGGCCCGAAGCTGGAAGAATTTGAGCGGGCGATGGCGGGCTACGTGGGAACCTCCCACGCCATTGCGGTGAATTCAGGGACGAGCGGCTTGCATCTTTGCATGAGGGCGCTGGGCATTTCTGAAGGAGATGAAGTTATCGTGCCTTCCTTCGCTTTCATCGCCGTCGCCAATGCGGTGCGCTATGAAAGAGCCACACCCGTCTTTGTTGACATCGATCCGCAAACGTTGAATCTCGATCCCCAGAGGATCGAGGAAGCAGTCACCCCGCGGACTCGCGCGGTGGTTCTCGTGCATACCTTCGGATGTCCAGCGGCGCTTGCGGAAATCCTGGAAATCGCGCGCCGTCATGATCTCGTCGTCATCGAAGACGCTTGCGAAGCGATTGGCGCGGAATACGATGGCCGGAAGGTGGGTTCGTTTGGAGATGCCGGGGTTTTCGGGTTTTATCCGAATAAACAGATCACCACGGGCGAAGGCGGCATGATCGTCACGAACGATGCACGGATTTCAGCGCTGGCCAAGAAGCTGCGAAATCAGGGGCGGGGCGATTCGAATGATTGGCTCCAGCACGAAGAGCTGGGCTACAACTATCGAATCTCGGAAATGAATTGCGCTTTAGGGATCGAACAGCTCAAGCGCCTGGACGCCATCCTCGAGAGACGCCAGGGCATCGCCCGGGAATATCAGCGCCGGCTGGAAAATCAGCCGGACTTGGAATTGCCGGCAATGCACTTAGCCAACCGCCGAATCAGTTGGTTTGTCTACGTGGTTCGCTTGAGCGAGCGGTTTGCTGGCGCTCACCGCGAGCGCGTCGTTCAAGAAATGGCATTGCGCGGCATCGCTTGCGGAAGATACTTTGCGCCCATACACGTGCAACCGGCCTATCGCTCGCAGCCACACCGGTGCATGAACCTAGCCCATACGGAGTCCATCGCGCCGCGTACGCTCGCGCTACCTTTTTTCAATCGGATCACAGACGAGCAGACCGAAGAGGTCTGCCAAACGCTCGGAGAAGTCCTTCGCAAATTGCGGCCGAAGTCTCAGGCACTCGGTAGAAGCTGATTCCACTCATTAGTTGAAGCGCACCTTGATGTCCGGACGCTTTTCGAGGTGGACGGAATCGATGAAGCGGACCTGGCGGTCGTCGAGCGTAAGAATCATGGAGCTGGTGCGGATGCCTTCGCCGAAAAAACGCACGCCCTTGAGCAGGTTTCCGTCGGTCACGCCGGTGCAGGCGAACACCATTTTCTTGCCGGGGGCCAGATCCTCGGTGTCGTAAACTCGCTTGGGATCTTTTACTCCCATTTTTGCAAGACGCTCGGCGTGCTCTGGCTTGCTGACCACGAGGCGCGCGAGGATTTCTCCATTCAAGCAGCGGAGGGCCGCCGCGGTTAGGACACCTTCCGGCGCGCCGCCCGTGCCCATCACGGCGTGGACTCCCGTGCCGATCACCGCCGCGGAAATTCCGGCGGAAAGGTCGCCGTCGCCGATGAGGCGGATGCGCGCGCCGGCGGTGCGAATGTCTCCGATCAGTTTTTCGTGGCGCGGGCGATCGAGCACGACGATCACGAGATCCTCGACGTCACGGTCCAAGCGCTTGGCGATGGACTTCAGATTGTCGGCGACGGGAGCATCCAGTTCGACGGCGCCCTTGCAGGATGGTCCCACGACAATTTTTTCCATGTAGAGATCGGGGGCGTGCAGCAGGCCGCCGCGTTCGCTGGCCGCAAGGACCGCGATGGCGTTTGCCGCGCCGGTCGCGCAGAGGTTAGTGCCCTCCAGAGGATCGACGGCGATGTCCACTTGCGGAAAGAGCGCCTTTGGGGCGTGCGTGGCCAGGCCGACTTTTTCGCCGATGTAAAGCATGGGCGCTTCGTCGCGCTCGCCTTCGCCGATGACGATGGTGCCGTCCATCTCCACGGAGTCCATGGTCTTGCGCATGGCTTCGACGGCCACTTCATCGGCGTGGTGACGGTCGCCGAATCCCATGGTGCGCGCGGCGGCAATCGCGCCATTTTCGACCACGCGCAAGAATTCCAAGCTAAGTTGTTCTTCCATGCGTCGTTCTCCTCAATTCCATTAAGCGCAGGCGGCCAATCATAGGCCAAATGGCCTCAGATCGTCGACCACCGTAACGATTGGGTTGCGACTGCAAGCCGAACAGCCTATATAATCCTCCGCGGCCTAACTGCCCTGAGGTGTTCCATGATCCGCAGCTTGCTTTCTGTTTTTCTCTGTGTGTGTTTTTGCGCGACGGTCAGCTTCGCCGGGCCCAAGCCCTGTTCACTTAGCGAACACACGGAGTACAACAAGAAAATCAAAGAATTCACGACGGAATCCTTTTTCAGCACGGAACTCGTGGACCATCTTCCGCTGAGCTCTTGCGTTCCCGCGCCGGATGTTTTTCTTCATCACATCGTGGGAGCGCCCGATGTTCTCGATTACACCAAGGACATCAATACGTATTTCCGGCTGCTGTCCAGCAAAAGCCCAAGGGTAAAGGTGTGGAGCATCGGCACGTCGGAAGAAGGCCGCGAGATGCTCGTCGCCGCGGTCTCCGACGAAGCGAATCTCGCGAAGCTCGAGCGCTACAAAGAAATCACGGCGCGTCTGGCGGATCCCCGCGGGCTCAGCGAGGCCGAAGCACAAAAGCTGATCGGCGAGGGCAAGCCTATCTACTGGGCGGACGGCAGCATTCACTCACCCGAAACCGGCGCTCCGGAAATGCTGATGGAACTGGCGTACCGACTTGCGGTGGAAGACACACCCTTCATTCAAAAAATACGGCGCGATTCCATCGTGCTGATTACGCCCATCGTCGAGACCGATGGGCACGACCGGATGGTGGACGTTTACATGCAGCACAAAAAGCACGCGGACCAGGCGCCGTATCCGCTTACGTGGTGGGGACACTACGTCTCGCACGACAACAACCGCGACAATATGGGAGTTAGCCTGGCGCTCTCGCGCAACATGCTCAAGACATTTCTCGACTGGCATCCCACGGTGATGCACGATCTTCACGAATCCGTTCCGTATCTGTACATCATGACCGGCACGGGACCGTATAACGCTTGGCTCGATCCCATCGTCATCAGCGAATGGCAGGAGATGGCTTATCACGAGATTGAGGAGATGACGAAGCGCGGCGTTATCGGCGTCTGGACGCACGGTTTTTACGACGGCTGGGCGCCGAACTATTTGCTTTCCATTGCGAACAATCACAATGCCATCGGTCGTTTTTACGAAACGTTTGGCAACGGTGGCGCCGATACACGCGTGCGCACGTTGCGTCCGCCGGACACTAGCCGCGAGTGGTACCGACCGAATCCGCCGCTTCCTAAGGTGAAATGGTCGGCGCGCGACAATACCAACATGCAGGAGAGCGCCATTCTTTTTGGGATGAACAATGTGGCGACGAACGGGCAGAAGTTTCTTAACAATTTCTATTTGAAGAGCAAGCGGTCCGTTGGAAAGGCCCGCACGGAAGGTCCGGCGGCCTGGGTCTTTCCGGCGGACGAGCCGCGTCCCGCGGAACAGGCCAGCCTGCTAAACCTTTTGGAACTTCAAGGCGTGGAAGTACACCGGCTCGAAAAGGAATTCCGCATCCCCACCGCTCCGAGCGTCCTGGACGCAGGGAGTGAAAAGGAAAAGGACAGGGAAAAACCAGATGACAAGTCCGATGCCGCGGCCAAACCGAAAGAAGAAAAGAAACCTGCGGAAACCGTCATCCCGGCCGGCAGCTACGTCGTGCGCATGGACCAGCCGTACAGCCGGCTTGCGGACATGATCCTGGACACGCAGTATTACAGCTCGCGCGATCCTCGTTCGTACGATGACACGGGATGGACGCTTGGCGCGCTGCGCAACGTCAAGACCACACGCGTCACCGATCTTTCCATTCTCAGCGCCGGAATGCAAAAAATAGGCAAGGTTGAGCCTCCGGGCGGAATCGAAGGTCAGGGCATGACCTTTCTTATCCAGCACAACGCGGAGAACACTCTCGCCACGTTTCGTTTCCGGCTCGGTAGCGTTGGAATGGAGGCCGCGGAAGATTCGTTTGAAGCGGACGGCATCAAGTTCAAAGCCGGATCGTTCCTCCTGCGCAACGCGGACCGCGCGCAAGTGGACAAGGCGGCCAAAGAACTGGGAATTAAGGTCCACGCGACCAGCGCGAGCTTGAGTGTTGCCACACATCCGCTGGCCGTTCCGCGGGTAGCGGTGGTCCACAATTGGCAGAACACGCAGAATGACGGCTGGTTCCGCATCTCCATGGACGAATTGAAGGTGCCCTACACTTACGTCGCTGACACCTGGCTGCGCGAAACCCAGAATCTCCGGGAGAAATTTGATGTCATCCTCTTTCCACCGATGGCCGGAGGCGGGCCCGCCATATTGCGCGGCTTGCCTATGCGTGGCGCACCTCGCCCCTGGAAAAACTCGGGCGAAACTCCCAATTTTGTAGCTCCCGGCCTGGACTCCACGGACGATATTCGTGGAGGCCTCGGTTATCAGGGATTCGCTAATTTGGAACGCTTTGTTCGCGAAGGCGGATTGCTGATCGCGGTGCAAACCAGCGCTTCGCTGCCGGTGACCGGCGGCATGACGGAAATGGTGAATGTCTCCGATGCGCGGACCATGCAGGCGCCGGGGAGCGTTGTGCTTTCGACCGTTGACGACAAGAAAAGCCCGATTACTTACGGTTACGACGACAAGCTGTATGTTTATTTTCGGCAGGGGCCGGTGATTACCGTCGGCGGGAATTTCGGCGGCCCGGGGCCGGAGGAAAGTCCGGGGGGCTCCGGGCGTTCCAGCGGGCGCGGCACTGCGAATGATCCCGATATCATCCAGGCGCGCCCGTATGAAGCTCCGGAAAAACCGGTGAAGCGCACTCCGCACGAGCAAGAGCTCTACGTTCCGGAGGACCTGCCGGACTCTGCGCGGTTTGCGATTCCGCCGAAGGACCAGCAACCGCGCGTGGTGTTGCGGTTCGCTGCGGAAAAAGATTTGTTGCTCAGCGGCATGATCACCGGCGGGAGCGAGATCGCCGAGAAGCCCGCGGTTGTGGATGTGCCCCACGGCAAGGGCCACATTGTTCTTTTTGCCAACAATCCCATGTGGCGAGGCGAGACGATGGGCAGCTATTTCCTGGTCTTCAACGCCATGCTTAACTTCGACCACCTTGATGCGGGGAGCGCCGCGGGAGCGACCAAGTGAACCGATTTCACCTATCGATTCACGAGTCGTAAGCCATTCTGCCTGCTGGAAGACGGGACTGCGTATCTGCTCTTTGCGAGAGTCGGCTACAATGCTGCGCGGAGGATTCATGTCGAAATCACGCAGAGAGTTTTTGACTCAGACTTCGCTCGGCTTTATCGGCGCAGCCGTCGTTTCCAGCGCCAGCGCACAAGAGCATGGAAACGAACTCGCGCAAGAACCTACGCCGCTCCCACCGGGGGCGCCGCCCGCGTTCGGAACGGGACCTGCCGTGGGACCCGATGTTTCACCGGCTACCTTTGCGGAAGCGGAAAAGCTGGTACAAGTGCAGCTAACGAGCGCGGATCGTGCGTTGGCAGCGGAGACGTGGCGCGTGAATTTGGCGCCGGTGTACGAGCGAAGGACAGGGCCGCGCGCGGTGGCGCTGGAATCCTCGCTGGCGCCGTTTTCGCGCTACAACTCGATTCTGCCAGGCCAACAGGCCGGGCCGCAGCGCGACCAATTTATCCGCAGCAAAAATGACCCAGGGCCGTTGCCGACGAATGATGCGGACATTGCGTTTGCTCCGGTCACGCAGCTCTCGCGATGGATCGAGCAGCGCAAAATAAGTTCGGAACGGCTGACTCAGATTTATCTGCGGCGGCTGGAACAATTCAATCCGAAGCTGCGATGTGTGATCACGCTGACGGGTGAACTGGCGCTGGCACAAGCGAAAAAGGCCGACGAAGAAATTGCTGCGGGGAAATATCGCGGACCACTTCATGGCATTCCGTGGGGCGGGAAGGATCTGCTGGACACGGCGGGAATTCCGACGACGTACGGGGCGGAGCCGTTTCGCAATCGCGTTCCAAAGGAAGACGCGGCGGTGGTGAAGCGGCTGCATGCGGCGGGTGCAGTGCTGGTCGCGAAGCTGAGCCTTGGCGCGCTGGCGCTGAACGATATTTGGTTCGGGGGGCAAACGGTGAACCCGTGGCTGCTGGAGGAAGGCGCGTCAGGCTCTAGCGCGGGTCCGGGCGCTGCGACAGCGGCGGGACTTGTGGGTTTCTCCGTGGGCAGCGAGACAGGCGGAAGCATCGTCAGCCCCAGCATGCGTTGCGGAGTTACCGGCCTGCGGCCGACTTATGGGCGCGTGCCGCGCACCGGGGCGATGACGCTGTGCTGGTCGCTGGATAAACTCGGGCCGATGACGCGCTCGGTCGAAGATGCGCTTCTGGTGCTGCAAGCGATTTCCGGGCCGGACGCGGGAGATATTTCCAGCGTGCCCAGCCGGTTGGATTTTGATGCGGGCGCGAGCATCAAGGGGCTGCGCGTTGGTTATTTTCCGGGTTGGATGAAGGAGGATCCGGCGACGGCGGTGGATCGCGCGGCTTTGGAGATGCTGCCGAAGCTTGGATTGGTGCCCGTGGAGGTTTCGCTTCCGAATTGGCCGTATGACTCGCTCAACTTGATTCTGTTTGCGGAAGGGGCGGCTGCGTTCGAAGAGCTCACGCTGAGCCACGGCGTGGACCAGCTCAAGGTGCAGACGCCGGACGCGTGGCCCAATCTTTTCCGGCAGTCGCGTTTTCTTTCGGCGGTGGATTTCGTGCAGACGGACCGCTTCCGGCGAAAAGTGGCGGGTGAACTGGCGCGGATTTTTTCGCAGGTGGACCTGTTGCTCGTGCCATCGCTGCGCGATGAGATGCTTACCATCAGCAATCATACGGGGCATCCATCGCTCACATTTCGCGCGGGGTTCGTAGAAGTTTCCGAAGCGCGCTCGGACTGGGCGCCCGATCCGAAGAATCCGCTGCCGAAATTTTCGCCGCCGCGGCGCGTGCCGCACGGCATTACGCTGCTTGGGCAACTTTTTGAGGAAGGCACGCTGGGCCGCGTGGGCATTGCGCTGGAGCGCGCGTTCGCGGTGGCGGACCAGCGCCCGCCGTCCTTTTAACCTGCGCTTACTTGCGGATGCAATTGATCTAGGCCAGGTATTTCTCAAGGGGCTCCCAATAGTTTGTTTTCCAGCCTCCGGCGAGGTGTTCCGCTTGGCCGTCGGGGAAGCCGGTGTGGTCCAGAACGAGTTTGGTTGCGGTACCTTCGTCGGCAAGCTCGAACTTCACAATCGAGTAGACGCCGGGCTTCCAGCTTTGCGGACGCCAGGCTTGGACAATGCGGTCGTTGGGCACCAGCTCGATGTGTCTGCCCGAGACATAGCCGCCGAAGAGAGTGAAGGCGCCGCCCGCTTCACGGCTGATATTCGTAGGCGCAGCTCCCGGAGGCATGCCGCCCTTCATCGCTTCGCTGAGCTGGACGACCTTGTCGAACTGTTTGGTTTCCGTGAGCGCTTCGTAGACGCGCTTGCGGCTGGCCTTGAAAACCACTTCCTGATGAATGGCCGCACACGTGTGAGAAATCTCGTCCCCGGATTCCGCCCAAGCCTTGCGTGAGCCCAATGCGAGTCCGCCGAAAGCGACGGCGGCACCAGCGATGGCTTGCCGCCGCGTGGGTCCCTTGATTGCTGCCTGCCGGTTCGTTATTTCGCTCATGTTTATCCTCTCCAACTGTTGCGTTCCACCGCACACGCATCTGAGCACTGCGCAAAAATATGTTCAACATAATATTTTATGTGGGCAGGTAAGCGCAGTTAGAGCCATACTTCAGGTTCTAACGAATGAGGAGGCCCTATGCCTTACCCCAGTGGTCATCGCGACGCAGTAAAGAAAAACATCATTACTAGCGCCCGCAAGCTCTTCAACCGGCATGGGTTTGAGAGCGTGTCTCTGCAGCAGATTATGGCTGGCGCGGGGCTGACGCATGGTGGCTTTTATAGTTATTTCGAAAGCAAAAGCGATCTGTATGCCGCAGTGCTTGGATGCTTTTTCACTGACCCGGAATGGAAAAGTTGCTGGGAAGGGGTGCACGTGGACCTTTCCTCGACGGACGTGGGGCCGCAAGTGGTGCGCGCCTACCTGTCGCGGCAACATTACGAGGATGTCGAGAATTCCTGCCCGATGGTGGCTTTGCCTACGGATGTGGCGCGCAGCGGCGTGAGCGCCAAGCGCGCATTCGAGACCGTGTTTAAAGCGATGGTGAGCGTGCTGGAACGGAGTTTGCTTGAGAAGGGCCAGCGGCGGCATACCACTGCGCAGAGTATCGCCGCGCTGGCCATCGGGGGCATGGTGGTGGCCCGGACGATGGTCGACCGCGCGCTGGCAGATGAATTGCGCGAAGCGTGTACCGCCGTTGCCCTTAGTCTTGGAGGCTGGGATAAGAAACGCAGCTCGCCGAGTGGCAAGTCGCGGCGCCTCCAAGCGCGGCACGCAGCAGCCTCGTAGTTGCTCCGCACGCGTGGTCACCGAGGTCAGCGGTGAACTTGCACAAGTGTGGAAAGTTAATGGACGGCCGGAGGAGGAGCGACTATGGACCAATGGGCGTTGCGGAATTGCCAGCGGCCGTCTCGATGTTCTGCAGTGCCGGTGAAGAACCCGGTTTCTTCGATGCGATGGCCTGCAGTGTCCAGACGGACCTCTTTGTATGTGGCAGCGATGAC
>Ga0207110_10139_pt1 | contig 18030 bp, 29 predicted proteins | sample Alteio_BWMinHeat_74_FD_153582 | JGI IMG/M metagenome (GOLD analysis project Ga0207110, IMG submission 153582) | Enriched cells from forest soil in Barre Woods Harvard Forest LTER site, Petersham, Massachusetts, United States -... | ecosystem: Environmental > Terrestrial > Soil > Temperate forest >...
AGCTTCAGCATGCTCGAACCCGAAGAGGAACCGATCTGCGAATGTCGGTACGACGCTACCCGCGATAGGATGGACCGCGAAGATTGTCCGTTTCATTACGACCTCGTCGACGATGCAGGTCCGGTGGAACCCTCAAGAGTGGAACGCAAGCGAGCGAAAATGATCGCCGAAGAGGTCGATGAGGATGCGGCGTAAGTCAGCCGAACGCCACCGTCGGCTGTTGAAAGCACAATGGCGGAGAGACAGGGATTCGAAGAAACCGGGGGCTCCTGGCATGTGTAAGTTATAGATTCTCCGTTGCCGATAGTGCCGTATTTGCCATGATTCCGTTTCCGCATTGCCCACCATTGCCCACGGAGGCGGCGCACGCATCCCACACGCCGACTCTTTCGACTTGTCTTGCCGAGTACAGTTGGCCTTGCTCTGCGCCCGAACATTATGTCGGCGTCGTCCGATTCGTGCGTCCAGAATTCAAACCGTTTCGCCAAAAAGCTCCTTGAAGGAAATGATGTGCCTCCGGGATGTGCCGCACACAGGATCTGTGCCGCCGGAACTAGGCCGGTCCTTTGAGTGCTTCTTCGACCGCCTCTACCAGCATCTGCGGGAGGAAAGGTTTTTGCAGGAACCCGATGTTGGTTCCCCGTGGCTGGTAAGGATATCCGCTGGTGATGATCGCGGGAAGCCCAGGGCGGAGCTGGCGCATACGTTCGATCAGTTCTTCACCGCTGAACGGCGTAAGGGAAAGATCGGTAATGGCGATGGAGAATCGGTCCGGAGCTGTTTGAAATAGCGCAAGGGCGTCCTTGGCGCCACCGCAAGTTTCGACCTCGTGTCCGAGCCGGCCCAAATAGCGGCGCAGAAGATCCAAGAGGTTCGGCTCGTCATCGACGATCAGCAACATCCTGACTCCTGTACGGTCTGCGGCGAGAATCAGTGGAAGGCGAGGGGGATATCGCCCGGGCTGAAAGAAATCCCGAACGAAACGCGATAACTCGTCTGACTGTACACGTTAGTTAAAATCTCCTGGTGGCGGGCATCGTGATATCGAGGTTGTGAACCTCGCCGAATTTCCGCGGGCCCAGACGATGGTAGCTGTCGTCTCCGGTCCGGTGGTGCTTGGCGCAAAGAGGCACAGCCGAGGAATCCGGGGATTTCTGTCCGAGGCCGTGGGGGCCCGTGTGGGCCGCTTCAATCCAGCGAGTGGATCCACAAACCAGGCACGGCTGGGTTCGAATCCAGGCCAGGTACCTAGGATTCCGTATAGGCTTCACGTCTCAGGAACCTCACCGCCCCATCTCTGTTCGCAGTGCCGCCAGAAAGCGCAATGCCGCCGGCTACAAAGCATCGACTGCCGGTTGGGAAAATGGACACCCCCGCGCATGAGATGCTGCGCCTCTGGGTAGATTGTGTGGATCGCTTGCAGTTCCTGATCGGAGATCGAGAAGGTTTGCTGAATCAGCTGGGGAGACTTGGTTTTTACCAACGTATCGATGCGGCCGGTGCCCCGCGCCAACTGCGTTAAGTACCGGTAGGTCGCGACTTGGAACCGGTGCATGGGGTCTGTGCTTCTCGGTCGCGCTTTCGCGGTTTTGATTTCGATCACGCAACCATCGACGTCCAGCAGGTCGATGTAGCCGACCACCTTCACACCAGCAATCACACCTTGAACTCGCATCTCGACGGCCGCGGGTTCAATCCGTGGTGCCGCTTCCTCCATGTATTTGGTAACCAGTGCCTCACCCGTTCTGCCCAGTTCATCGGGGTCCTCATCGTCGCGAAACTCCGTTCCTTCGCTTAGAACTGCCCACGCCTCGCGAAAGACCGCGAGCACGCCCGGAACAGGGAGATCGACCTTGGAGTCGCATTTCTGCTCAAAGTTAGTGGCCAAGGCAGAGTGCACGGCCCGCCCGAGGATTTGAGTAGCAGTCGGCGGTTCAGGCATCTTCAAGATGTGTTTCGCGTGCCAACGGTAAGCGCAATCCATGATGGTGCTTACCTGAGACGGCGAGAGGACATCTCCGGGAGCGGTAGCTCCGACTGAGGGTCCGTCGATTCGTACGGCAGGAATCATCGTGGTGTTCTCTGCTGCATCCCGATCAGGACCGTGATGCCCATGCTTCGCACGTCCTCGGTAGTGAAACGAATCGTGTAGTCGAGTGTCTTGGCGAACTTTTCAGCATCGGCTGCTGCTGCGATCGCGGTCTTGAGCGCATGGGCCAACTGCGTGTCGGGCGGTCGCGGAGCGGCACCGTCCGTAGGAGGCCCGGCAGAAGCAGTTTTTCCTGAACCATTCCGCACGTCGTGAGCGGCTCTGTCAGCGGATCCCAGCTCGTAGAATGGGCTCGGAGGGGGCACGGAGACTGGTACTGCTGGTGAGGTGAGTGCCAATGGCGTCGGAGCCGGCGGTGCAGTCTCAGGCGCTTTTGCTCTATCAATTGATGCACGCAAGTCCCGTTCGAGTTGCGTCTCTGACTCCCCATTGCGCTCGACGACCCAGTGGATGGTTTTGCGATTGCCCTTCTTTTCCTGGCGTTTGCAGACCTGGAACAGCTCTCCCGGTTGGATAGCCAATTCTTTGATGCGTTCCGCGACCAGCGGGTCGACATACATCGTGCGATCGTCCGTGAGGGTGTACTTGACGCGATCGCCGTACCGGCCCTCGACCCGGATGCCGTCCACGCACTGCAGCGCTATCTCGACTGGGAGGTTCGCTGCGAAGCGCACCATCTTTCGGCTGCTGATCGGTATGGCTCCGTTTCGGTTTGGCATAAGTTCTGTCATCGGTAAACTCCTGATTTCTGCCCTGTCCCTTGGCTCGGCTCCGGGCTCCCGAGGCCCGCCTGGCCGTTGTTTCCGCATGTCCATGAACGCTCTTTTCGGGCCTTAAAGCAAGCGGAAAATACAGCCAAATGGGCGTGCAGGAGGGACGTTTTTTAGGGCATTTCAGGCCCTAACGGCGTAGCGGCGCTCGCCTGATTCCGCCTTGGTCGAGGTCACCCGCAGGCCCATCTTCCTGACCACCACTCCGCTGATAAACCCGCGCACAGAGTGTGGCTGCCAGCCGGTCATCTTGAGCAGCTCCTTAATCCCAGCCCCCTGAGGTCGCTCAAGCAACGCGAGAACCTTCGCAGTCTTGGTGCCGGCCCGTGCGCCATGTTTCGGTGGCTTTCTCACCGCCGGAGTGTTCCGGGAAGCCGGCTTCGGCGTGACACCCTTTGGCTTTCCCGGAACGGGTGCAGGTTTCTTTCTGGATGTCCGGATGCGATTTGATTCTGCTAGATCCGAAAGCGTCATTGGTAATCTCCTGTAGTGTCGCGGTCACAACAACCGCGCTCCACACAGATCGCTCAAGGCGGTTCAAAAAGCAAGCCGGTCAAGCGTCAAAAAGAACTTGGCTTTCGGACCAGAGCAGAGGTACAGTGCTGCTGTGGCTAAGAAACTCCTCCCCTTCCCCCAACCCAAACCTGTGGACCCGCCCGTGCCTGGAGTGACGCAGGGTTCGCGCGTGATCTTCGGTATTGGCAACCAACGCTTCGCTCTTGATTTCTACCGCAAGATCACAGAAATCAATCCCGAGCCCGCGCCTGTGGTGGCGATGGAACGTCGCAAAGGCAGAAAACGGCCGTCCCCGCGCAAATAGGTTTCGGGTACGCATCCCCTATCGCGTTCGATGTGAGCGGCTGGAGCTGATCGCCGTGTTCCAGGGCCGCCAGAAGTGGCCCGTCAAGATGTAACCAAGACACGGTCTCAACGGCAGCGGCGGAAGACTAGCCGCCGGAACACTGGATGAGACTAGCTACAGCCTTTCTCCAGCCAAGGTGGCGCGAGAGCACAAATAATACGGCCGGCGGCCTTCTTGACAACTGTTGTCACATATGACAACATCAGTTCTATGGTGGCCGGGATCAGTGCGAGGCGATGACTCCGAGAACACGGCCCATTTCCTGGATCAGGGCGGCGCTGAAGGAATTCGAAGCGTTCCCGGACGAGGCCAGGTCGATCTGCTTGGCCACTCTGACGATCGCTGCTGAAGGCGGTAAGGCCGACATAGCGAAACCGATGCGGGGGATGGGATCCGGGGTATTTGAGATTGCCTTGCCCTTCCGGGGCGATGCGTTCCGCGTGGTCTACGCAGTGCAGCTCGCCGAGGAAATCTGGGTGGTGCACGCTTTCCAGAAGAAATCGAAGCAGGGCATCAAGACGCCGAAACGCGAGACTGACCTTATAAAAGACCGTTTGAGGGGACTGAAGGTGATGTTGCGATGAAAAAGGAAAACCTGGAAGTGGTCCGGGGGAGCGGAAATGTTTTCCGGGATCTCGGACACGAAAACGCAGATGCCGAACAGTTCAAGGCGATCCTCGCTGCCGAAATCATCAAGGCCCTCGATCAGGAACACCTGACCGTGCGCGCCGCGCACGGCCGCACGGGAATTGCGGCGGCCGACTTCTCGCGCATCCGCAATGCGGACCTCGGCCGGTTCACCGTCGATCGTCTTATGTCCATCATTAATCGGCTCGGCTCGCGGATTGAGGTGAAGGTCCGCGTGCGGCGCGTTGAGACCGCCACTCACAAGAAGACGGCTAATCAAGCGCATACGCATCCCCTATCGCGTTCGATGTGAGCGGCTGGAGCTGATCGCCGTGTTCCAGGGCCGCCAGAAGTGGCCCGTCACGATGTAACCAAGACGCCGTTACTCAGCAGCCCACGTTAACTGGAGCTTCCTCTAACCCTCTACCGCGCAAACCCTGGCTTCAAACCGTAGGTGGGTTGCAGCCCCCATTCCTGGGCAGCGAGATAGGAAAGAGCGTCACTAAGATGCGTTCGTTGGGGATCGGATTTGTCTAAGTCGCCCGTGGGATTACCCGCGGCGTCCCGGCGCCAGCGAACCTGCCGAAGATCCTTCAAAAGCTCTTTGCATTTCGGGTGGATGAACATATTGGTTGTGCCGGAAACGCTCCTCAGCATATTGTTCACCGTGTTCACTCGATCCCGTACTACCGGATTAGCCGTGTTCTGCCGCATGGAGACGGCGAATCTTCCATCTTGTTTGAACATCTCCTCAATCACCTGGTAGTCGGTGCGTAAGGATTTGGTGCTGCGGCTGTTTCCGCTCGCATCGCCGTAAATCGTCAAAGGAATGCGTCGTCCGCGATAGAGGGCGGAGGTCCGCTGCATGAATTCGGTCACGGCTGCTTGGGTGTTGCTATCGCTCAAGACAATCTCATCCAAGACGCGGAGTGTCCTGCGGCTGGGCACACTCGCCTCCCATTGTCGGCGCCTATACTCTTCGATTTGGCAAATCAGCGAGCACATCGGATCCACGTTAAAATCGAGCGCCCAACACAAGCCCAATCCGGAGTCAAATTCCACTTCATCGACATTCTCTTCCGTGAATGCGTAGAACGCGTTCCCACCAAAGACGTCCAAGTATTCGCCCAATACCTCCTGCCGATAGAAGCGCTCGGCGTACGCGTCTTTGAGCTGGTCGTAAAAATCAGTTGGCAGGTGCGTATTCTCGCGCGGCGTCGCGCGCACCAATCGATACTCCAAACTGGGTTGTTCTACAAAACGCTGATGCACCCAGTCGTATCCCTTGGGCGTCCACACGGCGCAGCCACACAGGCGGCGAGCTTCGGGATGCCGGAGACGCCCCAGAATGCGAGTCCAAGCTTCTTCCCGTGTATAGGTGAGTTCATCAAGCGCAAACCAGGCAAGATTTGCCCCTCTCAGCCGGTCAGGGTTCTCCATGGTGCGGAAGATTATTTCCGATCCATTGTTTGCCAAACGCAGACGGTTCTCCTGTTTCTTGAAGCTATAGCCAATCCCTTCCGCCTCCAACACTTCAAAGAACGTCCGCTGTGTGGAATCCTGCAACATTCGGTAAGTAGGCGCCCCAACCAAACCGAGCAATCCCGGGTTCATCCGGCTCAAGAAAAGAGCTTCATACACCAACGCGTACGATTTGCCAGACCCGATCGGTCCACTGTAACCTTTGAACCGCGCCGATAAATCCGTATGGAACTCGCGTTGCGCCGGGAGCGCTTGATACTGCCATTCGACTTCGGTCCCACGGCTCGCACCATCGAGTAGAGGCGCCCACTGCTGCTTTTGCAGTTCCACTTCGAACCATTCGGGGAACGTTCGCAAAACTCTTTCCGAACGACGGCTTCGCTGGCGCGCTTCGAGGCTCTTGAGCCGCTGAATGATATTGCGTATCACTGCTGCGCCTCGATCGCGCGCACTCGTTGGTCGATATCGTGGGTTACAATTACCTCGCCGCGGCGGGCCAACAGTTCTGCAAACGCCTGCCCCTGCCCAGGCGTTAGTTCACCCGCAGTTACTTTCTGCGTCAAGGTTTCGGAAGCCTTGAAAAGTTCCTCTGCTGTGCGCGTGGGGAGCTTACCGATCTTCACTGGCAATTCCCGACGGGGTGGCAAAATCCGGTCCATGCACAGCCGCATCGCGGTCGGGTCGCCGTTCATGGCCATCAAAATACATTTACGGATAAGTCGGTCGGAGTAACTATTCAAGAGCTCTTGGGCGAGTAGCGTCGACCTGTTGCGGCTGCCGCGTGGACGGCCACGCCCAATCTTATTTCCGGGTTCGAACGGTTTGCCTCTCGCCACAGGTTAGCCTACTTGCAGGACGGCTGCATCACTCAACCGTTCGGTGGATCGTTGTGCGAACGTCTTCCCCGTCCCTGTGTGTATTGCTTCCTCGACTGTGAGTTCCTGCCAGCGCGAAAGGATCACGTCACAGGAATGACGGTCTCGTTCCCCGCACACAAGGCTATGGTCTCCCAGCTGCCAAACATCCCCCACCTGGCTTGTTGGTTCTGCGGAACCTGGAACCCGGTTTTGGTTCGGCATGAATACGGGTTCGAGCTCTTTTATAAGCGCGCTAAATTCCGCCTCGCTAAAACCCAAGCCCGCCGGTTCAATGCCTTCGGTCTTGAGCGCTGCAAGTTCAATCTTGAGCAGTTCCGCATTCCAGCTGGCGTTTAGGGCAATCTTGTTGTCCGCAATCGCGTAAGCCCGCTTTTCCGCTTCGTTAAGGTGATCGATCACCAACACGGAAATATGATCGAGCTTCAATTGTCGCGCGGCTAAGACCCGTCCATGTCCGGCAATAATAGAACCGTTGTTATCTACAAGAACGGGCACGTTGAATCCAAACGCTCGAATACTACCGGCAATTTCTGCAACCTGCGCGTCCGAATGCGTTCTGATGTTTCGCGCGCTCGGTATTAATCTTCGAATTTCCCAAGTCTCGACGCGATCCACCATTGCGTTGCTCCCGATCGAACGGCCTCTAGTCTGTTCTTCATTTGTCATGGTCCAAGTGTCGCTTCCTTGCATAGCGGGGATGCAAGGCGTGGAACGGTGGGGAACAGCGTGGAAAATTCGGCAAAGAGCGTGGGTATGCGGGGAAAGTTACTTTAGATGCGGCTTCTCGGCTAGAAGTCGAGCAAACCGTTGATGCGCCGCGTCTGTCGCTTTAGGGTCCCTGCGCTCCCACCGCTCGAACTCCGTGCGCGACTTGTAGCGGGCTTTTCTCCAAATATCCGCCTTGGTAATTCTGGTCTCTGTAGCGTCCCAGACTTCTTGAATATACGCCTGCACGGCGGCCTTGCGATCCTGGGCTGTCTCAAGCGTAAGTGGTACGCGCTGCGGTGCTGGACCCGACGCCAAGACGGCTACATCCGGAGCGGTCGGGTTGACCCCAGATCGGCTCGATACCTCGCCGTTCCCGAGACGACGCACCGCTTCTGCATACCAATGTCGTTTTCGGCCGGCGATCGCAATGTTAACGGAATTGTCGGCTAGGGTGAATATCGCGATGTCTGATAAATACGATCGCTCGATCAGCATGCCCTGTTCGTCTTGATCCGCTTCAAAGGCGGGCAAGTCCGCAGTCGACTTCACGTCGTGAACCCGATGCCCGGCCCACGAATCGAAAAGCTTGCTTGCTAACTCGCAGGCGAGGGTCTTTTGGGAGAAAAAATCCGGAGACGCGCCAATCCGAGGCAGGTACTCACCCAGCAGTTGATTGCGTTCAAGCCAGACTTCCTGATTCGTTTCTGGCACCGGGTCGTTCATAGGCCCTCGTCCTCCCAGGACCGGTCAGCGAGTGCAGCCCAAATGGTGATCCCATCGATTCGGCGGAAGGTGCCCGCCAGTTCGCCAACCATAAGCTGCAACGCGTTTCCAGTCCAGAATAAATATCTTCTTTTGTTGAAGCGTAACATGTCGGTATCGGTCGGCAAATATTCACCGCCGGAGCGCGAGAGTGCGCCAGCGGAACTTTCACCTAGCGGGAGTTCCTAGTCAGCAGGAATCTCCCGTGCAGGGGCGCTCTACTCGTATCAATAAGAAGGGCGGTCTTTCCTGGATTCCGTATCCTGACCCATCACAGCCCGCATAGACATGGAGTTGACAACATATTATCTGCATGACATACTATGGGAGTGAATTGGGAAGTTGAATTCCATAAGGACTTCGTTCCCGAATTTGACGCGCTGCCGAATGACGTGCAGAGCGAATTAAGCGCTCATGCCCTGTTGCTGGAGCAGTTTGGCCCGCAGCTAGGCCGGCCCCGCGTCGATACGCTCAAAGGTTCGCGTCACGCGAATATGAAGGAGTTGCGCTTTGACGCGGGAGACGGTGTCTGGCGCGTCGCCTTTGCGTTCGACCCGAAACGCAACGCGGTCCTTCTGATTGCGGGAGATAAGTCGGGCGGCAGCGAGAAGAGATTTTATCGCCAGCTCATAACGAAGGCCGATGAAAGATTTGATGAGCACCTGTCACGAACAAGGAACAAGGGGACATAGCATGCCAATCACGCTGAAAGACAAAATGAAGGAATTGAGCCCCGCCCAACGCAAGAAGATTGAGGCTCGTGCTGCCGAATTGATAGCCGAGGAGATGACCTTGCGCGAACTGCGTCACGCACGCAAACTTACACAGGTCAGGATGGCCAAGAAGCTCGGAATCACACAGGACAGCGTTTCGCGCCTCGAAAAGCGGAGCGATCTCTTGCTCTCCACGCTGCGGAAGACGGTGAAGGCCATGGGCGGAAACCTGTTTCTTGTGGCCGAATTCCCCGACCGTGAGCCGGTGGTCCTGTCCGGCATTGCCGAAGACCATCCTGGACCAACGCCGACTGGCCGAAGGCGCGTCCCAGCTTAAGACATGAGGACAAATCAGGGGATTCGGAGGATGATCTGCCGTGGCGACGAAACGCAAGAAGGAGTTGGAGCGATGAGTAAGAAGCATATGGGTTCCACTGATGATTTCCTCAAGGAAGAGGGGATCTTTGTAGAGGCACAAGCATAGGCAGTCAAGGAGTCGTCGCGTGGCAGAGGCCATGAAGAAGCAGAGAGGCTCCAAGAACAAGATGGCCGCGCTGCTCAAGACCAGCCGCACGCAGGTTGACTGCCTGCTCGATCCGAAGAACGACATCACACTCTCAAGCCTGCAACGCAGCCGCGGCGATGGTGGGACGCCGAGTTTCGATCTCGCTGGTCTAGGACGAGGAAAACTAGCGATTTTCCGCGACGACGAGCAGACTTACACAGAGGCTACAGACATTCACGAACATCACGCTTCCCACGGAGTTAGGCCCGAACCCGAGCGTTCGAGAAGTCGCGTACGTTGCTCGAGACGATGGTCAGATTGCGGTGGAAGCACACTCGCGGATCGAAGGTGAGGGGCCAAAGTGGTGCGCGTCGAATCGATCACCGACGTAGGTGATAGCTCAAAAACTAAGCGATCGAAAGACGGTACCCGCAAACCCGATATCGAGATCCCGGCCAAACGCAGATCGCGGCCAGGCTTGTGGGCGCTATCAATTCAACCCGGCCCATAGGGTCGTCCATGTACTCCCGAATGGTTAAACGCGAGCTCTGTCGCCAGATAACGCGAAAATAACGCGAGTAGTCAACTGCGATCGCCACGGCCAGGTCTGCAATCCTAGACGTCACACCGAGTTCCGGATAGGTCGACCTAACAGATTGAGAGCACACGATCTTAGCTCTCAAAAAGGAACAACCCACTGGTTCAGCCAACAACGACCCGAACCTACCTGGTCGAACCGAACGTTTCGTTATTTATGCGTTATTTTGACGCGACTGCATTTCGTTTTTACCAACGTATCGATGCGGCCGGTGCCTCGCGCCAGGTGCGTTAAGTGCCGATACGTCGCGACCTGGAACCGGTGCATGGGGTCTATACTGCTCGGCCGCGCCTTAGCGGTCTTGATTTCGATGACGCAACCATCAACGTCCACAAGGTCGATGTAGCCGACCACCTTCACTCCGGCAATGACGCCTTCAACTCGCATCTCAACGGCCACGGGCTCAATTCGCGGTGCCGCTTCCTCCATGTATTTGGCAACCAGCGCCTCACCCGCTCTGCCCAGCTCATCGGGGTCCTCGTCGTCACGAAACTCCGTTTCCTCGCTTAGGACTGCCCACGCCTCGCGATACACGACCAGCACACCTGGAACAGGGAGATCAAACTTGGTGTCACATTTCTGTTCAAAGTTGGCGGCTAAGGCAGAGTGTACGGCGCGCCCGAGGATTTGGTTGGAGGTCGCAGGTTCAGGCATCTTCAAGATGTGTTTTGCGTGCCAACGGTAAGCGCAATCCATGATGGTGCTGACCTGAGACGGCGAGAGGATGTCACCGGGAGCGGTAGCTCCGACCGACGGTCCGTCGATTCGCACGGCAGGAATCATCGTGGCGTTCTCTGCTGCATCCCGATCAGGACGGTGATGCCCATGCTTCGCACGTCCTCAGTGGTGAAGCGAATGGTGTAATCAAGCGTCTTGGCAAACTTCTCAGCATCGGATGCCGCTGCAATCGCCGTCTTGAGCGCATGGGCCAGTTGTGTGTCGGGCGGTCGTGAAGCAACTGGTACAGACGGCCCTAGTTCGTGGAACGGGCTCGGCGGAGGTTCCGAAGTTACGGCTGGTGAGATGGGGGGCGATGGGGCCGGCGCCGACTCGGGTGTGGACTCCGGCGCTCTTAACATCTCAAGTGATGCAAGCAGATCTCGCTCGAGCTCGGTCTCAGGTTCATCGTTGCGCTCGACCAGCCAGTCGATGGTTCTGCGATTGCCCTTCTTCGCCTGGCGTTTGCAGACCTGGAACAGCTCTCCCGGTTGGATGGCCAATTCTTTGATACGTTCGGCAACCAGCGGATCGACGTACATCGTACGATCGTCAGTGAGCGTGTACTTGACGCGATCGCCGTAGCGGCCCTCGACTCGCACGCCGTCAACGCACTGCAGAGCGATTTCGATTGGGAGGTTCGCCGCGAAGCGCACCATCTTTCGGCTGCTGATCGGTATGGCTCCGTTCCGTTCTCGCATAGGTTCAGTCATTGCTTAACTCCTAATTCTTTACCCGTACCTGCATCGGCTTTCAGACGTCCAAGCCGCGCCGCCGCGTGTCTTGCCGCATGTCCATGAACGCTCTTTCCGGGCTTTAAAGCAAGCGGAAAATGCAGCCAAATGGGCGCTTAGGAGGGCCGTGTTTTGGGCACTTTAGGCCTTAACCGCATAGCGTCGCTCCCCTGATTCCGTCTTGCTCGAGTTGACTTTCAAGCCCATCTTCCTGGCCACAATTCCACTGAGAAACCCACGCACGGAATGCGGTTGCCAGCCAGTGGCTCTCAGCAGTTCCTTGAGGCCGGCGCCTTGGGGTCTCTTGAGTAACGCGAGCACTTTTGCCGTCTTACTCCCCGGCCGCGGGCTAACTGGCATGGGGCCGCGCGGGACTCTCACTTTGGTCCTGGTAGTTGGTGCCTTCGTTTTGGCGCGAGGTTTCCGTTTTGGGTGCTGTGCGAGTTTCGTTTTCGGTGGGTTGGTCGTAGAAGGTGTGGTCTGAGTGCGAGTCGGTTTTTCAGCTGAAAATGTCATTTGTATTCTCCTGTGAAGTCTTGCGGTCCGTTACCGCGCTCCACATGGATCGCTCAAGTTGGCCAGGAAAGCAAGTCGGGTAACAAGAACAGTGGCGCCGGCCGATCACGGCTAGGAAGCCTATAGAAAAGTACTGACTGGCAGCACTGGCTGATCCGTCATTGTGCTAGCATGTGTACAGTTGAGTACACGCGATGACAGAAACCCTCTCCATACGGATTGACGCCGAGACAAAGAATCGCTTGGACGCCTTATCGAAGCGATCAAAGCGTTCGAAATCCTTCCTCGCGGCAGAAGCGATTGCGGTATACGTCGAGGCCGAGGAGTGGCAGCTTGGGGAGCTGCACGTCGGCATTGCCGAACTCGAATCCGGACAGGAAGTCAGCCACGACAAAGTATCGAAGTGGCTGGGCTCCTGGGGAAAGCAGCGTGAAACAAAAGCGCCCCGATGAGGGTGGTCTGGGCACGCCGGGCGATACGGCATCTGGTCTACCTACGGGAGTACATCGAGAAGGAATCTGAGAAGAACGCAGCACTGGTCGCAAAGCGCATACTCAAAGGAGTAGATCTTCTCCAGAACCACCCAGAGATCGGCCGTCCCGGCCGCGTGGTGGGAACCCGCGAATTGATTGTCCCGGATACCCCCTACGTCATCCCCTACCGAGTTCGACGCGAGCGGCTGGAACTGATTGCCGTGTTCCACGGCGGCCAGAAATGGCCCGTCAAGATGTAACCAAGACGGCGTCAATAACAGCTACACGTGCCTAGCCCTGTCAAGCCAGACGCTGCTTGACCGCTCCAACGATTCTGGGAGTCGCCTTGCTTCAGCCCCAGCACCAGAGGCATGGTGTTCTTATGAAGAACATCCACAAGAAAGTGTTGCCGTTTCCGTTACTACCCGAACCCGAAGCATCGAGGATCGTGGTCCAGATCGGAGCTGACCGTTTCGCCATTCACTGGAAAATTGAGGAGTTGCCGCCCGTGGCACCACTGGTGTTGTGGAAGCGAGGGACCAAGAAGGCCATTGCGAAGATCGTGAAGTAGCCTCCTGCGTCCAACGACTCGAAAAGCTTCGCGCCTTGTCAGCGCAGCATAGATCCGGGTCTTTCGCCCATTTTGTCCTCACTTAGCAGAGCATCGGTCCCGGTTGTTCGCCCTTCTGGGGTCGCATCGGAAACTCCCGCGCGATCATGTAGCCGACCGCATCGCTCACATGCGTGCGCATCGGATCGGATTTATTCAGTTCGACGAGGGGATTTCCGTGTGGATCCGTTTTCCAACTCACCTGTTCAAAATCCTTGATCAGCTGCTTACAGCTTGGGTTGACGAGAAGTCGATGCTTACCAGCGTGATTCCGCAGCTTGGCGTTCACGCAGTTCACGCGATCCTTCACGAGTGGATTCGCGCTGGGCACATGGAAAACGACGTCGAAACGATCGCGATACCGGCCAAAGAACTCCTTCACGATCTGCCAATCCGTTCGCGACGCCGAAGTTCGACGTTGCTCACCGGTGGAATCGCCATATACCTGGAAGCGCAACCGCGATCCGCGACACCACTTGTCTGTCCGACTCAAGAACTCTTCGCAAGCAGCCAGCGTGTTTGAGTCCGGCAAGATGAGTTCTTCCAAGACGACCACCACGCCTTGGAGAGCTTGCGTTAGCACCGAGCAGAGCGGATTCATATTGAAGTCGAGCGACCAGCTCACGGCCAACTGGGGACTGAACGCGATATTCTTCACGTTATGCTCGCGGTCGAAAGCATAGTATGCTCGACCTACGCCGAGAGTTTCGAACCGGGCCTCAAATTCCTGTCTATAGGTGCGCTCATCCAACTCCTGAGCAGCGCTCTCCAGTTCGCCAAGTGGTACGTTGCCGCCTTCGGCGGTGGTGAACTGAAACGTTTTCCAATCGGGCCGGGCTTCGGCACTCTCAAACAGCTCATGAAAATGGTTGAAGCCTTGGGGTGTGCCAATGAATAACGCCCGTCCTTGCCGGTCGGCCAGGGCTGGTCGCAGCACTGCTGTCCATGCTTCGGACGCGATTGAAGCATATTCGTCAAGGACCAGGAAATCGAGGCCATCGCCGCGGAGCGAGTCGTAGTTATCGGCGCCACGCAAGCAAATGGTGCCACCCCACATGAGCTCGATGCGCAGATCGGTCTCGTTCGGTTGCGTCGCCCAGTAAGGCTGGGTCATCTTCTTGAGCGCCTTCCAGGCGATTCGTTTGGCTTGTTTATACGTAGGGGCAACGTACCACGCGAGGCGGCCTGGAGCCCAAGCCGCCTGGCATAGTTCCACTAGAGCCAAGAATGTTTTGCCGAACCGACGGCCGGCGACCAGCACTCGAAAGCGCTGGTCACACTGGAAGACGGTCGCCTGCGGGTCCTTAAGTAGGATCTTCATGCCGCCTCCTTGTCGAGTGCCACCACAAAATCGGGCATCGCCGGGCGGGTCTGTTGCTTCGACTGCCAGTCCGCTCGGTTGAGCCAGTGGATAGTCGCGGAGACGTGTTTGCCGGATACTGCCATGTTAAAGAGGGTCTGACCGACCCTGACGTTGGCTCCGATCCGTCCGCGATCGAGCTCTTCTCGGAAGTGTTTCCGTAGGGTCTTCGGCGAGCGGAGTCCCACTTCCGTAGCGATATCTTCTTGGTGCATGCCATTCCTGGACATCACGATCACCCAATGACGCTGCTCGTCACTGGGGTTAAATGCTTTTCTTGCCATTGTTAACCTCATTCGAAATTAGATTTGAGGACTGCGGAGTTGCTTCGGAATCGCATGGGTTGTTATGCTTTCGTGGCGCTTCTGTGGTCCTCGGAATACTAATCGATACGCCCGTTTGGAATACAGTATCGCCGTGAAGCGGTACAGGTCCCCGCCCAGAACGTTCTGAGAAAGCGCCTCCGGGAGGTCCGGAAGCGCTCTCCACTGCCTTCGTTGGTCTGTCCGAGCTTCACGCGGCTTTTTTTTCCAGGGCAACAATGAAATCGGGAATGGCCGTTGGGCGGTTATCTCGGCTTTCGCTCCAACCGCCGCGAACTTTTAACCAGTAAATGCTTGCGGCTGGGGTTTGGCCGTCACAGGCCATATCATAAAGTGTCTTGGCGACCTTGACGTTAGCCTCCATCGGCCCTCGGAAGAGTTCTTCCTTGTAGTATTTCTCGAGAGTCCCTTCTGAGACGCCAAAGTAGCGGGCGATCTCGTGGGGTTTAGTACCCATCGCGGCGAAGGATTTAACGTGGAGGCGCTGTTCTTCGGTAGGCGTCAGCTTTCGACGGGGCATGACTCTACCTCCTGCGTTTGCTTGCGCTCTTCCGCGACCTGTTCGAACGTGCGGCCATCTGCTTCCAATACGGCTTTCTTGCCCGTGAGCTCCTGCCAGCGCGTAACGATCACATCGACGTAGTGCGGATCGATCTCCATGCCGTAACATAGGCGATCGGTGAGCTCCGCTGCAATGACGCTGGTTCCGGATCCCAAGAATGGGTCGTACACGATGTCCCCTGGGCGGGTGTTATTAAGGATAGGTCGTCTCATAAGCTCAACCCCCTTCTGCGTACCGTGTCCGGTAGCTTGCTCGTGGGAACCCCCGAAGGGATTCAGATTTGGAACATCCCACACGGTAGATTGTTTCCGATCCCCTGACCAATTCGATGATTTCCCCGCGCGCACCGCATACCAGCAGGGCTCGTGAGCCCAGTGAAAATCTCCACGGCTGAGTGCGAAGTGCTGCTTGCGCCACACGATTTGGGCGCGAATGCGAAAGCCACAGGCTTCAAGTCCCGTTTGTACTTCCGCAGCATGCAAACCGGCGTGCCACACGTAGGCAACGTCGCCCGTAAAAAGTCGGTACGCCGCGGTCCAGTCGGCTCGGTCATCATTCCGAACCACACCTGTTTGTCTCTGCTCTCCTAGACCGGCCTGCTCTCTCCAGTCCGGTTGATATTTAACACCATAGGGAGGGTCCGTCAGAAGCAGCTTGGGCTGGTCTGCTCCGATGAGCCTGGTGGCGTCTTCCAGCGAAACTGCATCGCCGCAGATCACACGATGTCCTTCGCACAGCCACAAATCTCCCAGTCTGGTTACCGCATTCTCGGGCGGTTCTGGCGCGTTGTCAACTGAGGGTTCGGCATCGGGGAACAGGAAGTCATCGATTTCGAACGGATCGAAGCCTGTCAGGCTCAGATCAAAATCGAGAGCGTTCAGATCCGCGAGTTCCAAGGCCACCAGTTCTTCATCCCAGGTGGCCCAGCCGACCGAGCGGTTCACGAGCAGGCGAAAGGCCTTCACTTGCGCATCCGACCACTCATCGCAGAAGATGACGGGAACTGTCGTCATTTTCAGTTTCTGTAAGGCCTTGAGGCGCAAGTGGCCATCGACGATCTCGATCTCCTCTCCGCGACGTCGCACGAGCAGGGGGACCTTAAATCCGAATTCCTTGATTGATGCGATCATCCGATTAACGGCGCGATCGTTCTTGCGCGGATTTCGATCGTAGGGAGTCAGTTTACCGATTGCAGTTTCTACAATTTCCATATTGTTCTCTTTTTCTGGCAAGGTCAGTATCGATCAACCCTTGGCGGTATACGCCGGACGCCATTCTGCGTCCGTCGAGCGCTTCGGAGAATCGACCATCGTCCTGCCGCCTACTAATCGAAGGGGGTTGGAGAACAACAGGGTGGTTCAACCCGTCAACATGCGCTGATCCGCGAGGGGGGCTCAGGATCTTGAACGCACGATCTGCTAAATAGTTGATTCAGCGTAAGTTAAGGTTTAGGCTCCCAAAGTGGCTACGTTGCTCTCTCCGTTGCCGAATCCATAAAAGCCGGGCTGGATCTTTCGCATCGTGGTGAAAACCGAGCACGCATCCCGAATGTGCACTCAAGTCAGAACAACACTCGAAGGCGATCGATCTTCACCTCGATGCCGCATGAAGAGCATAGTACTCGACCAGGGGCCGCCGGCAACTCCTGTCATGGTCTTGCAAGATGGTCGGCGAACGCTGGACCCAGCACAGCGGCACAAGCATTACGGAGCTGATCACGTGCGATCACGGCGGCGCCGCGCCTTCCGGGTTCGCCATCGGGGTCGAAATACCACGCGGCGCTATTGTTGAGCCACTTACCGAACACGGGTTCGCCGTGTTCTCGATCAATCCTAAACAGCTCGATCGCTTTCGCGACCGTTATTCACCGGCGGGAGCCAAGGACGATCGTCGTGACGCCTTCGTCCTGGCGGATTGGCTCCGCACCGACCCGCATTGTTTTCACGCCGGGCGCCTTGACGAGCCGGCCATCATTCGGTTGCGAGACGTATCGAGGTTGGAGGACGATATTCGCGACGAGCAGCGTCGGCTGAACAATCAGCTTCGCGAGCAATGGCACAGGTTCTTTCTGCAATTGCTCACGCTGTGCCCGTCAACTGATGAGCCGTGGGTGTGGGACCTCTTCGAAGCCGCGCCTACACCGGCACTAGCTGGTCGCCTCTCGGAGAAGAAGACCACGAAGATTTTGGTCCGGCACCGTATCCGGCGGATCGGCATTCGCGAAGTGCGAGCCATTCTGGCCACCCCACCCGCTCCTACCGGGAAACTAGCCGCCGGAAAACTGGATGAGACTTAGCTACAGCCTTTCTCCATGCCAAGGTGGCGCGAGAGTACAAATAATACGGCCTGCGGCCTTCTTGACAACTGTTGTCACATATGACAACATCGGTTCTATGGTGGCGGGGATCAGTGCGAGGCAATGACTCCGAGAACACGGCCCATTTCCTGGATCAGGGCGGCGCTGAAGGAATTCGAAGCGTTCCCGGACGGGGCCAGGTCGATCTGCTTGGCCAGTCTGACGATCGCTGCTGAAGGAGGTAAGGCCGACATAGCGAAACCGATGCGGGGGATGGGATCCGGGGTATTCGAGATTGCCTTGCCCTTCCGGGGCGATGCGTTCCGCGTGGTCTACGCAGTGCAGCTCGCCGAGGAAATCTGGGTGGTGCACGCTTTCCAGAAGAAATCGAAGCAGGGCATCAAGACGCCAAAACGCGAGACTGACCTTATAAAAGACCGTTTGAGGGGACTGAAGGTGATGTTGCGATGAAAAAGGAAAACCT
>Ga0207110_10141_pt1 | contig 17892 bp, 13 predicted proteins | sample Alteio_BWMinHeat_74_FD_153582 | JGI IMG/M metagenome (GOLD analysis project Ga0207110, IMG submission 153582) | Enriched cells from forest soil in Barre Woods Harvard Forest LTER site, Petersham, Massachusetts, United States -... | ecosystem: Environmental > Terrestrial > Soil > Temperate forest >...
AATCTCAACAACGGTGGCACTTACGTCGCGCTCAAGAGCGGCAGCGATTACAGTGTTGTGATCGAAAACGTGGACGCGTGGGGCCCGCAGGATGCCACCTTCACCGTCGCGGGCGGTCTGTCGACGGGAACCGTACATGTGTGGAAGACCGACGCGACCACACAGTTCGTGCAACAGAGCGACATCGCCCCGGTAAACGGTTCTTTCACGATCCACCTGATGCCAGGCTCCATGTATTCGCTGACAACCACCACGGGGCAGACCAAGGGCAGCGCGGCGGCGGCGTCCCCGGCGGCCTTTCCGTTCCCTTTCAGCGAGACCTTCGATAGCTACACGGCAGGGCAGACGCCCAAGTATTTCTCGGCGATCAACGGCGCTTTCGAGGCCGCGAATTGCGCCGCGGGCCGCGGCGGCATGTGCCTCCGCCAAGTGGTGACCACGCCACCGATTCCGTGGGGTACGGCTGGTCCCGCGGAGCCGGCCAGCTTCGTGGGCGCGGTCAGCTGGGCGAGCTATCAGGTGAGCGCGGACGTACTATTGGAACAGCCCGGCACTGCCAAACTTGTCGGCCGGCTCACCCAACAGAATCAGACCAGCGGTGGAGTCACCGCGTACCAGTTCTACGTCAGCGATACCGGCGCCTGGAGCCTCAGGGTAGGTAATTGGCAGGTGCTCAGTTCGGGCACGGTCCCCTTCTCGCTAAACACCTGGCACTCCATGAAATTAATTCTTGACGGTGCGCGGATCCAGGGCGTGATCGATGGCGTGACGGTCGCAAGCATTCCCGACAGCACCTATGGCAATGGAATGGCTGGGCTCGGTGTGAGCGGCTGGACCAGCGCACAGTTCGATAATTTCCGGGTTGATCCGGTACCCGGCGTCAATATCATTCCTCAATCGCAGATGACCGCGAGCGCCACCAGCCAGGCGATCGGTTACGAAGCCAGCCGGGCCATCGACGGCAACACCGCCACATTCTGGCACACTGCCTATATTTGCGATCCAACCTGCCGGCCGGCCGTACTGCCACCGCATTCGATTACGCTCAATCTGGGCGGGACTTACAGCGTCAGCAGGCTGCGTTATCTTCCGCGTCAGGATGGCGGCCAAAACGGTACGATTACCAGCTACAACATCTACCTAAGCACGGACGGCGCCAACTTCACGCTCGCGACAACCGGTCTGTGGGCCGACGATCCCAGCGAGAAGAGCGTGTTGTTGACGCCCACCAGCGCTTCCTATATCCGTCTGGAAGCGCTGGCAGGGCGCGCGGGGTACGCGTCGGCTAGCGAAATCAACGTTGAGTATGGTGGAAGCAGCCCCACGCCGGCTACCAGCGGTCTAAGCCCCGGTTCGGCGACCGCGGGAAGCTCTGCGTTCACGCTCACCGTCACCGGGAGCAATTTCGTGAACGGCTCGGTGGTGCGCTGGAACGGCTCCGACAGGTCGACCACATTTTCCAGCAGCACCTCCCTGGCAGCCGGCATCCTGGCGGCCGACATCGCCACGGCCGGCACCGCGAGCATCACCGTCTTCAATCCCGCTGGAGGAACTTCCAATGCCCAGAACTTTGTCATCACTAGCGGCGCCGGGACCGGTCCAGGCGGAGCCTTCGTAACCACCGTTACGCCGGGTACGCCGCGAAACAACTACGCCGGTTGGGTGGGGATGAGTGTAACCGTGGGGACCGCGCCCCTGGCAGTGAGTTCGCTGGGACGAATGTCGCTGTCAGGGAATGCCGCAAGTCATGTGGTGAAGATTGTCGACGCGGCCACCGGTGCGGATTTGCCGGGAGGAGCGGTAACCGTCGGCATGGCCGGCACTACGATGGGCAGCTTCGTATATGGCGGGTTGCCGAGTCCGCTGACGCTCGGCGCCCACGCAACCTATTACATCCTCAGCCAGGAGGCGCAGGGAGGGGATTCCTGGTATGACCTCAACACTACCGTCCAGACTGCGGGCGACGCGGCAGTGAACGGGCCTGTCTACAGTTCGGCATCGACATACGCGGCGGGTTCCGGGATGTCCGGGCACGTGTATGTTCCGGTGGATTTCAAGTACACCGTTTCTACGTTGTTGCACGTGAGCCCAGCAGCAGCGAGTTTGTTCGCGTCACAGAACCAGCAGTTCACGGCCGACGCGGCCGTTTCCTGGAGTATCACTCCGGGTACCGCCGGTTCGATTTCCAGTAATGGCCTGTACACGGCGCCGCCTGCTATTCCGAACCAGCAGACCGTCACCGTGACGGCCACCAGCCTAGCCGATTCCACCAAGTCGGCGAGCGCTATCGTAACCCTGCTGCCCGCTCGCACCAGCTTCGTGTCCTCAACTGGACTCGGAACGCCGCGGAACAACTACACCGGCTGGGTGGGGATGAGTGTCACGGTGGGATCCGCGCCGCTACTGGTGAATTCCCTGGGACGAATCTTCGCCGCGGGCAACACCGGTAGCCATTCGATGAAGATCGTGAACGCAGGCACCGGAGCCGACGTGGCAGGAAGCACGGTCACGATTCCGCTGACCGGAGGCACACCGGGGAGTTTCGTGTATGGCGCTCTGGCGAGTCCCCTGACGCTCGACGCCAACGCAACTTACTACATTCTCAGCCAGGAGGCGGCGGGCGGGGATTCCTGGTACGACCTGAATACCTTCGCACAGACCAGCGGCGACGCGGTTCTGAACGGGCCAGTGTACGGCGACTCCTCACTGTTCAGGATGATTGGCGGGTTGGCCGGCTATATGTATGTGCCGGTGGATTTCGGGTACACGATCGCCGCGGCTGTGCCCTCATTCAGTCCGGCACCAAACACATACGCAAGCCCGCAGTCCGTGGTCATCAGTACGACCACAGCGGGAGCATCCGTTCGATATACGACCGACGGAACCACGCCCTCTTCCACCGTCGGGACCGTGTACAGCGTGCCGGTTTGGGTGGGCAGCACCCTGACACTTAAAGCCATCGCCTATAAGACCGGGATGACCGATAGTGCGGTGGCTTCGGGGGACTACACGATCAGTCTCCCCGTGGCGCCTCCAACCTTCGCGCCGCCGCCGGCGACCTATGCTTCGCCGCAGTCAGTGACGATCACCACGGTCACTGCGGGTGCATCCATCCGCTACACCACCGACGGAACCACCCCTTCTTCCGTCTCCGGGACCGTGTACAGCGTGCCGGTTTCGGTCGCCAGCAGCTTGACGCTGAAAGCCATCGCCTACAAAACCGGCACGACAGACAGCCCGGTTTCCTCGGCCAGCTACGTCATTACGGGCGCCGTTACTAATTCCGCGGTGTTCGTCAAGACCGACGCGGCCACGCAAGGTAACTGGAAGGGAACGTATGGCGCCCAGGGGTACAACGTGATCGACGACACAGTTTCGTACCCGGGATACGTGACTGTCACGCCGGCCAATCAATCGAACTATATATGGGCCAGCTTGACCAGCGATGCGCGAGGGCTACAGAAGGCGCTCTCGTCCACCGACCGGATCGCGGCGACCTGGTATACGTCGGCCAGCTACACGGTCGATCTGAACTTCAACGATGGGGCGCAACACCAAGTGTCGATTTATTGTCTGGATTGGGACACAGCCGGTGGACGGGCAATGACGATCAGCGTTTTGGATGGCGCCACCAACGCGGTGCTGGACAGCCAGAACGTCAGTAGCTATCAAAACGGAAAGTACCTGGTGTGGAACCTGTCCGGTCACGTCATCCTCCAGGTGACCAACACGGGAGCGCCGAACGCGACCATCAGTGGCCTGTTCTTCGATCCGGCCAACAGCGTCTCAACCGTCGCGGCGCCCGCCTTAGCGCCGCCCGGAGGGAACTACAGCTCAACACAGCTGGTGACCATCAGCACGATCACGGCAGGAGCGTCGATCCGCTACACGACCGACGGCACCACGCCTTCTTCCACAATCGGGACCGCGTACAGCGTGCCGATTTCGGTGACCAGCAGCATGACCCTAAAAGCCATCGCCTACAAGGCGGGCATGACCGACAGCGCGGTGACCTCGGCCAGTTACGTCATCACAGCCGGCGCGACCAACAGCGCGGCGTTCGTCAAGACCGACACGGCCACGCAGGGCAACTGGAAGGGCACCTACGGGGCCCAGGGGTACAACGTGATCGACGACACGGTATCCTACCCCGGATACGTGACGGTGACGCCCGCCAGTCAGTTGAACTATACGTGGGCCAGCTCGACCAGCGATGCGCGGGGGTTGCAGAAGGCGCTCTCTTCCACGGACCGGATCGCTGCGACGTGGTATACCTCGTCCAGCTTTACCATCGATCTGAACTTCAGCGATGCGGCGCAACACCAGGTGGCGGTCTATTTTCTGGATTGGGAAACCGGTGGCGGGCGGGCACTGACGATCAGCGTCTTGGACGGCGCTACCAACGCGGTGCTGGACAGCCAGAACGTCAGCAGTTTTCAAAACGGAAAGTACGTGGTGTGGAACCTGACAGGTCACGTGATCCTCCAGGTAACCAACACGGGATACCCCAACGCGACCATCAGCGGCCTGTTCTTCGATCCGGCCGCTGGTGGTTCTTCCAGCTCGAAGTCTTCAGGAGGAAAGTAAGCCTACGGAAGCTGCGCGGGCGCGTTCACGTGCACAAGGTCGATGTTGTTTTCCTGGCAGATGTATTCGATCAGCTCCGTGTTTGGCTGGAGCCGCGCGCGGCCGGTCGTGGTAAACGGCTTGGCATACGCGCCCGGATCGTCGATGGTGACTTCGATAGTCATGTTCCCCAGATCGGTTCGAGTGTAGCGCTCGATGGTGTGCAGCTTTTCCGTATGCGGATGGCCTAGGTAATCGAACCAGAACTTGTCGTTCAAGCCCACCGTATCCACCACCAGCGTGTCCCTATCCCAGGTGCCGATGGAGTGACCGTACCAGGTGGGATCCGGATCGTCAGGATGCTTGCCGTTAATGAAGATCTGGCGGTAGCTGTGGATGTTGCCTTCAAACAGAATGAAGTAGCGTTCAGGAGTTTGAATCATTCTCCACGGATACGGAGCGCCGCGGGGAATACCGGTCGGCAGGCAATTCGCTTCCGGATCGTCCTGGGACTTCCGGGTCTTCATGAGAGCCTCGGCCCAAGGAAGCATGACGAGCTGCTCGCCTGGTTTGAGCCCTTTGGAAATATCTCCAGAGTTGCTGCCGCTACCCATCCAAGCGCCAGACAGGTCGACAGTGCCATCGGCGAGGTGTGGCGTGGGTCCGGCCGGAGTTGCGGGTCCGCCGCGTCCACCCTTGCCTTTCGGCGCGCCGTTTCCCGCAGCGGGAGTTTGCGCCATGACCAAGGAAACTGCACCCAGTGTTACGGCGATCACGTAGCAGGCAACAAAATGCTGTCTCATGTTGAGCTACTTTACGTCCGGTGGGGGCGGGGCGGCCATGAAGGTGAGCTTGGTCCCGTCGGATTTCTGGATGGTGGTGGCGCTGGCGGTGTTGGTTCCGTCCTTGGCTGGTGCGGCGACGACCACAACGCGATCGCCTTCCTTAAGCGAATGCCGCGTCCAGCCATTACGCTGCATCATGTTGGGGCTGGCGAGCTCCAGGTTCCAATTGGCCACTTTACCGTTCGGATCGGTCACGTCGAGGTAGAAATGGGCGTGCGGATTGGTCCACTCGAATTTCGTAACGCCGCCGCTTAGCTCGACTTTCTTGACGGCCTCGTACTCCGCCGCAAAGGAATGATGCGCAGCGACCGGTAACCCCATCATCAGCAGCCCGGCGCCTGCCGCTACCAGGCTCAGCGTAAGTTTCACCGCAACACCTCCACAACGCATCTTTTCACATCGGGGGGGGCTTGCGCAATGTTCGAAAAGGTTTCTAGACAAATCCGATCGCCCGGCCGCCGATTCCGACGCCGAACCACAGCGTCAGTGACAGCAGCGCGACCAGCCAGCCTAGCAGCATGGGACGCTTGTCTTCGTCCTTGTGCGTCACCCAGCGAAACAACGTGAACTGGAAGATGATGGCCGGAAACAGCACCTCCATCTTGAACTTGAACCCTTCATTGACGAAACACTTCATGGCTTCCGAAGTGAACAGCATGTAGCCGGTAGCCAGCATAGTCAGCATGCCCCAGGTCATATACGGTTCCAGGTTCTTGGCGAGCACCGCCACCGGCTGTTTCTTCATGCCGACGCCCATCATCCGCAGATCGATGATCACAATCGCGCCGAACATCATCGTCAGCGCCAGAATGTGGATGGTCTCGATCACCGGAAACGCCCAGATGGTGCCGGAGATGGCCTGGCCGAGCCAGGTTTTATCGTTCCATACGAAAAACGGTTTGAAGGACTCCCACATGCCTCTAGAAGTTATACGCAGTGGTACGGCCTGCGATGATCACGATGCCCCAACTGATCAGCGAGATCCAGCCGGCCAGTTTGGCGGCTCGCGGCGGATCGGCCGCCCATTCCCACTCGTGCATATTGCGGTAAATCTTCGACGAGTGAAAGACCAGCACGTTCAGTCCGGCCAGGAACAGGAACAGCACTTTCAATCGAAACCAGATGCTGTTGTAGCACTTGATTGGTTCTGACCACAGCAGCAGCGTTCCGGTGATGATCATCATCACGAATCCAGCCGAGATCCACGGGATGAGCTGATGAAACACGTCGGAGGCGGACTCTTTCTTGAAGATCAGTCCCATCATGCGGAGATCGGAGATGGCGATGGTTCCGGCCGAGACGCTGATGCCCAGCAGATGCCCGCCCTCGAGCAGCGGAAACGCGAGAATCGACTCCCGGATCGACACGCTAAACGAAGTGTCCTGGACCCATTGACAGATTTCAAGAAGAGACATGGAAAGAAAGACCCTCTTAATGCTCCCAGTCCGGCCTTTCAGAATACCCAACCGATTCATTTATGTCAAACCGCAAGTCAGGCTCGTCGCGGGTCGCTTATCGGTCGCTTATGATAAGAGTTCTCAGGCATGTCCACAGCAAAACCGATCGGCTATAAACACTCCGGCGTGAACATCGACGAAGCGGACCGGGCCGTGGCGTCCATCCGCACTATGGCTCGACGCACGTTCAGTCCCGCGGTGCTGACGGATATCGGCAGCTTCGGCGGCGGCTATTTGTTGAAGGGCTACAAAGAACCGGTGCTGGTGTCGTCAGCCGACGGGGTCGGCACCAAGCTCAAGCTGGCCTTCATGACCGGCGAGCATTCGACGGTGGGCGAGGATCTGGTCAACCATTGCGTGAACGATATCGCAGTGCAGGGGGCCGTGCCGCTGTTTTTTCTCGACTACTTCGCGGTGGGCAAGCTGGATGCGAAGGTCGCGGCCCGGGTTGTGTCGGGTATCGCACGCGGGTGCCGCAATAATCGCTGCGCGCTGATCGGCGGCGAAACCGCGGAAATGCCCGGCATGTACGCGCCCGGCGAATACGATCTGGCGGGGTTCATCGTAGGCGTCGTCGAGCGCAAACGGATGCTCACCGGCAAAACGATTCGCGCCGGAGATGTTCTTATCGGATTGCCGTCAACAGGTCTGCATACGAACGGCTATTCGCTCGCGCGGAAACTGCTGTTCGAAGTCGCGGGCCACCGGGCCGACACGCGGATCGAAGAGCTGGGCGGCTCGCTCGCCCAGGAGCTAATGAAAATCCATCGCAGCTACCTGAAGCCCATACGCGCGCTGCACGATGCGGGAGTGCTGAAGGGTGCGGCGCACATCACCGGCGGCGGCATCACCGACAACACGCCTCGCATTCTTCCAAAAGGCATGGGCGTGCGGATCGACGTGGGCTCGTGGCCCGTGTTGCCGATGTTCCAACTGCTGCGCAAGATCGGCGATATTCCGGAGCAGGACTGGCGGCGGACCTTCAATCTGGGTATCGGGATGATCCTGGTGGTTTCCAAACACGATCTGCCGAAGGCCGCCAAGATGCTCAAGAGCCTGCGCGAACGCTGGTATCAAATCGGCGAGGTGGTTCGCGGGAGCGGCGTGGTTTACCGATGAGCAAGCGGCTCGGGATCTTGATTTCCGGGCGAGGGTCCAATTTCCTGGCGATAGCAGAGGCAATCGCCGCACATCGATTGGACGCCGAAATCGCTGTGGTGATTTCGAATCGTCCGGAAGCGCCGGGGGTTGCCGCGGGCCGAGAGCGCGGGCTGCACGCCGTCGCGCTTGCATCAAAAGGTCTCGATCGGGAAGCGTACGATCGCCAATTGATCGACGAACTGCGAAGAAGCCGCGTGGACTTGGTCTGCCTGGCGGGCTACATGCGGATCCTGAGCGGCCATTTCATTCGCGAGTTTCACCAGCGGATCCTGAATATCCATCCCTCGCTGCTGCCGGCGTTCCCGGGGCTGGATGCGCAGCACCAGGCCTTGGAGCATGGCGCCAAGCTCTCCGGCTGTACGGTGCATTTCGTCGAGGAGGGGCTGGATTCCGGTCCAATCATCAGCCAAGCCGTGGTGCCGGTGCTGGCGGATGACACGGTGGAATCGCTTTCTGCCAAGATTCTGAAGGAAGAGCACCGGATTTATCCGGAGGCGATCGGGCTGGTCCTATCCGGGCAATACCGAATCGAGGGAAGACGGGTGATCCCGTTTGCGGGCGCTTTGCGCGGATAGGGGCAGTTAATAGATAGGTAACTCCCCTACGCCGCCGGTTGCCCATCGGAGGACAATCGGCGGCATTTTCTTATTTCCTCGTCAGCCTGAGAAAACTGCGTCTGAAGCAGCACTATCCATCTAAGGGACTAGTGCTCTTAGTCCTGCCTTTTACGCCATGCATACGGTTCACTACAGGCGGTGGTGTCCGCCGCAAAGCCCGTTGCGGATCGAATTTCCGCCGGAGTTGCTGCACGATGTCCGGCTGGAGGGCAGGCCGCCTGACCGAGCCCTCCCGCTGCGATGGCTTCCCCGCTTCAACCGCGCGGTGAACCAGTCCAGCGGGTTGCTGTTCGGTGTGCGGCATGACGACGAGGTGCGGGTGCTGACCGTGCGAACTTGCGACGGCCTGGCGCCGGTCGGCATTTTCGTGTGCCGCGCTCGCGGCGAAGTATTCCTCACCGACGACGATCTGGCCAATTTCGAAAAACACCAGGGAATCCTCGCCCTGGTAGTTGCGGGCGGCAAGGCGGGATTCTTCGTGCGCGAGCCGGACGGGAGCGTGCAAGCGATCCGCAGTCACGAAGAGTTTCAGGTAGCCGACGCCGCTACTCGGCCGGTTTCCGGGCAAACCGCCGCAGCCGAGCTACCGAGTCCTTCCCCCCGCGGATGGCAGCACATTTGGAAGCGAGTTGTAGCGTGCGCGGCGTTACTGGCGATTCCCGCCGGTGCGTTTGCGTACCTGCGGCCGCTACTGCCTCGTCTGCCCATCGCAGTGGCGCTCCGGGAGGAGGCCGGACAACTGGTGATCGGCTGGAATGCGAGTGCGCTCTCGGAGGGCGGCCGCCTGGAGATCCGCGATGGGAGCGAGCGAACCGTTCTCATGCTGCCGGCCGACACGGCCAGCGCCACCTACGGACTGCACGGTGCTGACGTGGAGGTGCGCCTCTCCACGGACACTCGCATGGGATTGGCGCACTGGGAGGCGGTGCGTTTCAAAAACAAAGCTTCTCCCGGCAAGCTGTCTCCCGCGTCGAGCGCGCTGCAAAACCGAATCACCGAGCTGACGGGCCAGGCGCAGAAGCTGCGCCGTTCGCTGGCCGACGGGCAGGCGCGGAGCAAGGAACTGTCGGCGAAGATGGATGAGTTGACTCTTAGACTAGAACCGTAAAGGCGTTCTCGGCGCGCTCCACGGGCCGGTACAGCGTATCGCGTTCCACGGGTTCGCGTCCGGCTTCGGTGATCAGGCGCATCAGCTCGCCGCGGCGCAGGTTTTGGCTGGTGGTGGCGCCGGCGTCGTGATAGATCCGTTCTTCCACCAGTGTGCCGTCTAGGTCGTCCGCGCCGAAGCGCTGCGCGATCTGCGCGATGCGGGGCGTCATCATCACCCAGTAAGCCTTGATGTGCGGGATGTTGTCCAGCATCAGGCGTGAAACGGCGATCTCCCGGATATCGTCGAAGCCGGTGGTTTTAGGAATGTGCTCGAGCGGCGTATTGTCGGGATGGAACGCCAGCGGGATGAAGGTCTGGAATCCGCGGGTTTCATCCTGGAGCTCTCGCAGCCGCAGGAGGTGATCCAGGCGGTCTTCTTCCGTCTCGATGTGGCCGTAGAGCATGGTGCAGTTGGAGTGCAGGCCCATCTGGTGGGCGATGCGCGCTGTGTCGATCCACTGCTGGCCGGTGAGCTTGTGATCGCAGATGATGCGGCGCACCCGATCGTGGAAGATTTCGGCGCCGCCGCCGGGCAGGGAATCCATGCCGGCGTCTTTCAGTCGCTGCAGCACTTCGCGCTCGCTGATCTTGCCGCGCTGCGCGAAATAGCCGATCTCGACCATGGTGAAGGCCTTGAGATGCACTTGGGGAAAGCGCTGCTTCAGGCCGCGCAGCATCTGGCAGTACCAGTCGAGGGTCAATTCCGGATGCAGTCCGCCCACGATGTGGAATTCGGTCACTGCTTCGGTGTAACCGTGCCCGGCCTTTTCCCAGACTTCCTCGAGCGACATGGTGTAGGCCTTGGGATCCTTGGCCCGCTTGCCGAACGCGCACAGCTTGCAACTGGCGACGCAGACGTCGGTGGGATTGATGTGGCGGTTGACGTTGAAGAAAGTCTTGTTGCCATGGAGGCGCTCGCGGACCTGGTTCGCCAGCCAACCGATCCCCAGCAGATCGGGAGTGCGGTAGATGGCCAGGCCGTCCTGATAGGACAGCCGCTCGCCGGCGTCGACTTTGGCGCGGATGGCTTCGAGGCGAGTGTCTTCAAACGAGGGAGTCATGCAAAATAGACAGGGTATCACGGGCTGCGGCGCAGGCTCGGGAAGCGGTATTATGATCGCCAAGATCCATGCCTTCCGGTGACTGGACCATCGACCAGCGAGGCCCGTTGGTAACGGGCACGATGGTTGGGTCCTATCGCCTCGAAACGCCCATCGGCGAGGGCGGCATGGGCACGGTCTACCGGGCGCTCGATACCAAGCTCAACCGTCCGGTGGCGATCAAGGTTCTCTCGAACGAGCTGGCCGACGCGGACGCGCGGCGACGTTTCCAACGCGAAGCGCAGATGGCGTCGTCGCTGAACCATCCGCACATTCTGACGGTGCACGACATTGGCGAATTCGAAGGCCGCCAGTATATCGTCACTGAGTTTGTCGACGGCGGGACCTTGAAGGATTGGACCAAGTCCGAAAAACGGACTTGGCGTCAATGTGTAGAGCTGCTGACGGGCGTAGCGGATGGGCTCGCTGCCGCGCATCAAGCGGGCATCCTGCACCGCGATATCAAGCCCGCCAATATTCTGGTTTCGAAGAACGGATATGCAAAGCTGGCGGATTTTGGACTGGCAAAGCTGGAGGAGCGGCCGGTTGGTGATCAGACGCGAACGCTGACCGAGGGCCATACACGTCCGGGAGTGGTGGTGGGCACCGTCGCTTATATGTCTCCAGAACAGGCTTCCGGCCAGAAGCTCGACGCGCGCAGCGACATCTTCTCGTTTGGCGTAGTGCTGTACGAAATGCTCGCGGGGCGGAGACCATTCGGCGGCGTCACGGAACTGGAAGTCCTGAAAACGATCATCCATGGAGTACCGGAGCCGTTGGGCGCGGAGGTTCCGCAGCCGGCCCGGGCCGTGGTGGAAAAGGCTTTGGAGAAAGATCCCGCCGAGCGCTACCAGACCATGCGCGACATGGTTGTGGACTTGCGACGGCTGGCTCGTCAGCCCGATGCCAAGACGGCTCGCCTCCCCTGGACGTGGGCGGCGGCGGTCGTCCTGGTGCTGCTGGTCGCGGTGGCCGCCTGGCGATTCTGGCCAAGCGCCGGTTCGACGCAGATCCGCTCCATCGCCGTACTGCCTTTGCGGAACCTGTCCAACGATCCCAACCAGGAGTATTTTTCAGATGGGACCACCGAGGCGATCATTTCCAATCTGGCGCAGATTCATTCTTTGAAGGTGATCTCGCGCACCTCAGCCATGCACTACAAGGGGAGCACGAAACTTCTTACCGAAATCGCCAGGGAGCTGGGCGTGGATGCCGTAGTAGAAGGCTCGATCCAGCGAATGGGGGAACGCGTGCGCGTCTCTGCCCAGTTGATTCAGGCCTCGACCGATGCCCACCTTTGGGCCAAAGACTATGATCGCGAGACTTCGGATCTTCTCCGGCTGCAAGCGGACTTGGCGCGGGAAATCGTCGCGGAGATCAAGGCTGAGGTTACGCCCCAGGAAGCCAAGCGCTTGAACAGCGCCCGCGTCATCATGCCCGCGGCTCAGGAAGAATATCTGCTCGGCCGCCAAGCGTATCGGAGCGCGGAGTACAAACAAGCGATCGAGCATCTCAACAAGGCCATCGAACTCGCGCCCGATTACGCCGCCGCGTACGGAATCCTGGCGATGTCGTGGCACCTGGGCGAGGCGTTTGGTGTTAGCAAGCGCCGCGAAGTAGAGAAATTCGGACGGAGCGCGGCGCTGAAGGCGCTGGACCTGGATCCCAACCTTTCAGAGGCGCATCTGGCGATCGCCGGCATCAAGTGGTTCGAGGACTGGGACTGGGCGGGCGCCGAACAATCGTTCAAACGGGCCTTCGAATTGAATCCAGGCAGCGTCGAAACATGTTCCTGTTACATCGGGTTCCTGGGCACGACAGGGCGTTTCGCGGAAGCGGAAGCGCTGGCGCAGGCCAGCACGGCAAGAGACCCTTTATCTGAGAATGTCGAAGGCTCGTATGGTGAGGCGCTGTATCTCGCACGCAAATACCAGGAAGCTTTGGTTCACTTTCAGCAGTCGGCAACGCTGAATCCACAAGACGTCTTCTTTAAGCCCCTTTTGGCGGAAACCTACATTCAGATGGGCAAACCGCAGGAAACGCTGGCCGTTCTTGACCGTCCCCAGCTCCGGTCCTCACCGGCCCTGGCGCTCGCATACGCCGCGCTTGGTCGGCGCGCGGATGCGATGAAGATCCTGGCCAGTTTTCCGAAAGATGCGCCTGATCCCTACGGGATCTCCTTGGTCTATTTTGCTTTGGGGAACAAGGACGCCGGCTTCGAGTGGCTCACCAGGGCGTTCGAACAGCGGCAGCTATTCGTGAACATGGCGAAATTCGATCCGGCTCTCGACAGTGTCCGATCCGATTCACGTCTTCAGGCGCTGGTGGTGCGGCTGAAGCTACCGGATTGAATTCGGGAGCGCGGCCCGCCCTGCGAAGCGGTATTATTGGTCAGCAAGATCCATGTCTTCCGGCGATTGGACTGTAGAGCAGCGCGGCCCGATGCCAGCTGGAACGCTGGTGGGCGTGTACCGCATCGAGGCCCCCTTGGGCGAGGGCGGCATGGGCACGGTCTACCGGGCGCTCGATACCAAGCTGAACCGTCCCGTGGCGATCAAGGTTCTCTCAAACGAGTTGGCCGATGCGGACGCGCGGCGGCGTTTTCAACGCGAAGCGCAAATGGCGTCGTCGCTGAACCATCCGCACATTCTGACGGTGCATGACATCGGCGAATTCGAAGGCCGCCAGTATATCGTCACCGAATTTGTGGACGGCGGCACGCTCAAGGATTGGGCCAAAGCTGAAAAGCGCACCTGGCGTCAGACTGTCGACCTGCTGACCGGCGTGGCGGATGGGCTCGCTGCCGCGCATCAAGCGGGCATCCTGCATCGCGATATCAAGCCGGCCAATATCCTGGTGGCCAAAAACGGCTATGCCAAGCTGGCCGATTTCGGACTCGCCAAGCTAACCGAGAAGGGCACCGATGCGGATCGCACGGTGACGGAGGGCCACACTCGTCCGGGAATGGTTGTCGGAACGATCGCGTACATGTCGCCAGAGCAAGCCTCGGGGAGTCCGCTCGACGCGCGCAGCGACATTTTCTCTTTTGGTGTGGTGCTCTACGAACTGCTTGCCGGGAAGCGGCCGTTCGCGGGGGCGACGGAGCTCGAGGTTCTGAAGACCATCATTCATGGCGAGCCTGAGCCCCTGAGTGCGGACGTTCCGCAGCCACTGCGCGGAGTGGTGGAAAAGGCGCTGGAGAAAGATCCCGCCGAGCGCTATCAGTCCATGCGAGAGATGGTCGTGGATATGCGGCGGCTCGCCCGGTACTCCGGGGAGACCACCGCGACTCTGGTTTCGACGCCTGTGGCGCCGGCTCCCAAACGGCGGGCGGTTTACGTTGCGGCGGGTCTTAGCTTCGTATCGCTGATGCTTGTAACGGGCGGCTTCAAGTACTTCTATTCATCGGGATCGACCGTGGGATCGCCGTCGGAGTGGATGCAACTCACTAACTTCAACGATTACGCCGTGGCGCCCGCGCTGTCACCGGATGGGCGCATGGTCGCCTTTTTCCGCGGAGGCGCAGCTTTTCTCAGTCAGGGTCAGATTTACGTCAAGTTGCTCCCTAATGGTGAAGCGATCAAGCTTAGCGACGGGCCGGGAATAAGATACGGGCCCGTGTTTAGTCCCGATGGCACGCGAATAGCGTACACCGTTGTTCAAGGCGCAGGTCGCTCGTGGGATACCTGGACGGTTCCCGTAACCGGCGGTGAACCGACACGGTTCTTGCCCAACGCGGCCGGTCTCACCTGGATGGGCGACGGAAGGGTGCTGTTTTCCGAAATCATGGGTGGCGGCCTGCACATGGGGGTCGTAACCTCCACTGAAAGTCGCTCGGAAGAGCGCCAGATCTATTTCCCTCCCCACGAGCGCGCGATGGCTCACTACTCGTTCGCATCGCCGGACCGAAAGTCTGCCCTGATTGTCGAGATGGACCGTACCGCAACATGGCAGCCCTGCCGGCTCTTGCCTTTGGATGGATCGTCCGAAGGACGGCAGGTTGGTCCGCCCGGCTTTTGCACCGCCGCGGGCTGGTCTCCGGATGGGAAGTGGATGTACTTTAGCGCCTCCGCCGAAGGTGGTGCGGGTTCGGATCCAACCCAACTATTTGGAAGCTGGCACTTGTGGCGGCAGCGGTTCCCCAGCGGAAAGCCAGAGCAGATCACCTTCGGCCCCACTGAGGAGGAAGGCGTCGCGGTTGGTCCGGATGGCCGATCGTTGATTACTTCGGTCGGCGTCCGCCGGAGCGAGATATGGATTCACGACGCGGGCGGCGACAGGTCCCTCTCCTCCGAAGGATTCACTTTTCGCCCGGCGATGTCCACCTCCGGCAAGCGCGTGTACTACCTCATTCGGCAGAAGTCTGCCAGCGAACTGTGGTCCATGGATCTGTCTTCGGGGAAGGTGGAGCAGTTGCTGCCGGGTTTGTCCGTCAGCGACTATGCCATTTCGCCCGATGAAAAAGAGGTGGCCTACACTACGCAAAGTGGCGGAGAGGCGCAGCTCTGGCTGGCCTCCGTCGATCGGGGCTCGCCTCCCCGTCTGGTGACTCGGGGCGGCGACCAGGCATCCTTCGGCGCGAACGGAGAGTTGATTTATCGGGGATTGGAGGAGAAACAGAATTTCCTCTACCGGATCAAGAAAGACGGCAGCGGGCGTGAGCGGATCACCGATGTTCACATCCTCGAAAAGATTTCTGTTTCTCCCGGCGGCGACTGGGTAGTTGCCGGTGTTAATGTGCCGGGCGCGCCTGCCAGCGTGTCGGCGGTTTCTGTCCGCAGTGGCGAGATCGTAAAAATCTGTTCCTATGAGTGTCCCTCGTGGTGGTCTCCGGATGGAAAGATTTTCTATATCACTACGGAAAGAGCCGCCAGCACGGCCGGACGCACGCTGGCGATTCCTCTGGCCCCCGGTAAAGCGTTGCCGTCGTTACCCACTGCTGGCATCGGTTCGCGCGCCGATCGCCTGGACATTCCAGGGATACAGCAGATCAATAGGGGCGAGGTGAGCGCCGGAAACGACCCTTCGGTTTACGTCTACACCAAACGGGAGTTCCAGGGCAATCTATTTCGGATACCGTTGCACTAAAATGTTTTGACGATTCTCGTAAGCCGCCGATAGATCCCCCGCCGTGACCGGCGGGGCTAGCCCGGCGTTCGAACAGCGTTTCCAGCCCCGCCTGTAAGGGGGCGGGGGCATCACGTCAGGAAGATGTCCGCTGCCCAAAATACGAAGAAGATCACGCTCACGTAGCCGTTCATCGTAAAGAAGGCTGCGTCGATTCGGGAGAGATCGTCGGCCCGGACCAAGCGATGCTCCCAGGCGAGTAATCCCGCCACTGCCACGATTCCGGCAGCCGCCGTTGGCCCCAGTCCGAAGGACCGGATCAGCGCCACCAGGCACGCCAGCATCCACAGGTGCAGCACGCGGGCGAACCACAACGCGCCGGCGATACCGAGCCGCCGCGGGATGCTGTATAGTCCCGACTGCACGTCGAAGGCGTAATCCTGGCAGGCGTAGATGATGTCGAATCCGGCGGTCCACAGGGTCACCGCGGCGGTCAGCCAGAGAATCCTGGGATCGAGCGTGCCCCGTATGGCGATCCACGCTGCGGCCGGGGCAATGCCCAGAGACAATCCCAGCACCAGGTGCGCCAGCGAGGTGAAGCGCTTGGTGAAGGAGTAGAACATCACGATCGCCAGCGCCAGCGGGGCAAGCCTCAGGCACAGCGGATTCAGCGCGCCTGCCGCGAAGAAGAACACGGCGGCCCAGAACACGATAAATCCCCAGGTGAACGCGTTGGCGGTGCGCAATCTTGCGGTTGCCTGCCGGAATGGAGACGCGCAACTGGTGCATTTCTCCACCGATTACGTGTTCGATGGCCTCGCCGGTCGCCCGTATCGTGAAGAGGATCCCACGCGGCCGCTGGGCGCCTACGCTGTCTCCAAACTGGCCGGCGAACTGTACGCGCGAGCGTATCTGGATACACCGCTGATTATCCGCACCTCCGGAGTTTTCGGGCCCGGCGGAATGGAGACCGCGCGGGGCAATTTCGTCGAACTGATGTTAAGGCTGGCGGCCCAGAACAGTCCGATACGCGTGGTGGAGGATCATGTCGCCTCGCCCACGTACGCGCCCGCGTTGGCAGCGCGAACCGCCGATTTGGTGGAGCGCGGCGCGCACGGAACGTTTCATATCGGCGGCGGCACACCCATCTCCTGGTTCCACTGGGCGGCCAAGATCTTTCAAGCCGCCGGGCTGAATCCGCCGCTCAAACCGACCAACGAACGCGAATTTCGCACCCCCGCACGGAGGCCCAAGTTCTCCGCGCTGAGCAACGCCAGGATGGAAGCGCTGGGGCTCGCACCGATGCCGCCGCTGGACGACGCTATCCGCGACTACTTGGCGATCGCCGCAAATAAACGCAAATGAACGCGGATCAAAAACTCAGCGTGTCCCCGACTTTCAGGCTATACGTCGCCACTCCGCCCCCAGCCAGCTCCAGCACATAGCGAGCCTTCTCGTGCCCGCCAAAACTCGGGCACTCGCGCGCCGATTTGGAAGGACAAGCCGGCGTATTCGCCGAGATCTCGACGATGCGTCGATCGTGATTCATCCAGATAATATCCAGCGGAATGCGGCACTGGTACATCCAGTAGGGATAGTTGCCGTCCGCGGAATGCACGAACAGCATGCCGCGGTCCTTCGCGAGCGAATCGCGGAACATCATGCCGCGCATCTGGTCGATGTCCCGCAGCATGGTCTCGGCCGCCACCTTCTTGCCGTTCGGGAAAGTGACCTCGGTGATGTTCAGATCCTCGACATCGGTTGGCTTTGGCCCGCAGGAGCAAAGTAACAGCAGCGCCGCCGCGAACGCGCGGGAGGGGTTCACCACGCTAGAATAGTAGCTGATTGCAGAAGTTTCTTAAGCGCATTCGCCTCACGCTCGAAATGATCAAGTTCGAGCACTCCGTGTTCGCTTTGCCTTTCGCGCTCA
>Ga0207110_10142_pt1 | contig 17847 bp, 17 predicted proteins | sample Alteio_BWMinHeat_74_FD_153582 | JGI IMG/M metagenome (GOLD analysis project Ga0207110, IMG submission 153582) | Enriched cells from forest soil in Barre Woods Harvard Forest LTER site, Petersham, Massachusetts, United States -... | ecosystem: Environmental > Terrestrial > Soil > Temperate forest >...
CCGCCCGCTACGGAAATTTTGCGCAATCTTATTTGTTGATGTACGGCATCGGAACTTTGTTGTTGGTTGGCTTAGCTGCCGTAGTATTCAACTACGTAGATGAGAAAAAGCAGCTTATTTAGTATTATCCACAACATCAACGCCGTTCGGAACCCGGAAATGAAACAATGATGCTGGTAATGCCAAGTTAGTTTCGACGCGCGAAAAAGTGAGATGGCTCACATGTCCCAGCGAATCCAGTAACTGCATAGCCTGGAGTTGCCCGTTAACAAAATGTAATTTCACAGATTGAAACGGCGCATCTTTGTACACCGGTTTCAGTTCAAACCACGCACCAGGATCTTTGTGCGGGAGTTCGGTAATTTTAAATTTTTGCGTGAGTGTTTTAACCGAACCACTCAATAAAACGGCCGGAGATTTCACACTGTCCATATCTTGCTTCTGTACCATAACTTGTTGTAAATCGACGTCATAAATCCAAACTTTTTTCCCGTCAGCGACGATCTGCTGGCCTGACGATTGGGTATCCCACCGAAATTTACCGGGCCGTTGCATCGCCATTTGTCCATTGGATGTTTGGATAGTAACGCCTTTATTATCGACTACTTTTTGCGTGAATTGCGCGCGCATGGTTTTCAAGTCGGATAATAATGTCGTTAAGTTCTCGGCAGGCGTTGCAGCAAATGCCGAATTTACGAATAAACATAAAAAAACAAACCATTTCATCTTCATCATTTTGTTCACCTTAGTTTGTCATGCCAGCGAAGGCTGGCATCCAGTCAAAAAAGCTTTTAATCATAGTATTCATATTAATCACAAAAATCACAGTTCAGACATTAAATGCCCTTTAGACTGGATGCCAGCCTTCGCTGGCATGACAGCTAATCTGTCTCGGGGATTAACACTTCACGTGTGCCATTTGATTCCATGGCCGATACTAACCCAGCTCGTTCCATATCTTCAACTAAACGCGCGGCTCTGTTATAGCCAATTTTCAAACGTCGTTGAATATTGGAAATAGATGCGCGACGTGTATCGATCACAATTTGAACCGCTTGATCATATAACGGATCCATTTCTTCGCCATCCTCACCGTCTATGCCATTTTCATTGACTTCCGGCTCATCTTCTACAATCGCCGCAATATAATTTGGTGTGCCACGACGTTTCCAATCACTCACAACTTTATGCACTTCGTGATCGGCGACAAATGCACCGTGCACACGTACAGGCACGCCCGTACCCGGCGCAAGGTACAACATATCACCATGACCCAACAACTGCTCTGCACCTTGTTGATCCAAAATCGTACGTGAATCAATTTTCGATGATACTTGGAAAGCGATACGTGTAGGCACGTTAGCTTTAATAAGCCCTGTAATTACATCTACTGAAGGACGTTGTGTGGCGAGAATCATATGAATGCCGGCTGCACGTGCTTTTTGCGCAATGCGTGCAATTAATTCTTCAACTTTTTTGCCCACCACCATAATCATGTCGGCAAACTCGTCGACTAATACAACGACATAAGGTAACGCTTCAAGTGGCTCTGCTTCGGGTGAGTGTTCTGGTTTCCACAACGGATCTTTAATAGGCTTACCGTTTTTTTCTGCCTCTTTAACTTTCGTATTGTATCCTGCAAGATTACGCACACCCAACGCAGCCATCAGTTTATACCGCCGATCCATTTCAACAACACACCAACGCAATGCATTTGCCGCTTCTTTCATATCGACAACAACGGGCGCTAATAAATGTGGAATACCATCGTAGATCGATAATTCCAACATTTTGGGATCGATCATGATCATACGTACATCTTCAGGCGTTGATTTGTACAACAGACTCAACAGCATCGCATTGAGCCCAACCGATTTACCCGAACCGGTTGTACCTGCAACTAATAAATGCGGCATTTTTGCCAAATCTACGACAACCGGATGCCCCGCAATATCTTTTCCTAATGCCATGCTTAACGGTGAATGCGCTTGATCATATTGCTGTGAAGATAACACTTCGCTGAGACGCACGATTTCACGATGTTCGTTTGGCACTTCTAAACCAACTACCGATTTACCCGGAATCACTTCTACGATACGCACACTGGTGGTAGATAACGAACGCGCTAAATCTTTTACCAACGCCGTAATACGACTCACTTTTACACCTGGCGCTAGCTGCATTTCAAACCGTGTAATCACAGGGCCGGGATGCACGGCAACAACTTGCACTTCAATACCAAAATCTTGCAAGCGTGCTTCAACTTCGCGTGACATCGATTCTAATGTTTCGTTGGAATATCCCACACCTGGTTTAATCGGATCCGGCGGATCTAATAATCCCAACGGTGGCAACGTGCCTTCTATATCCATATCACCAAACAATGAGCGTGTGCTAACTGGCACAGGAACGGGTATCGGTCTGGGATTAATACGTGGCGCACGGATCTCAGGTTGTTCAATGAAAATAGGCGGTGGCGGCGGTTCCATGATAAGCGCTTGTTCGAGCATTAACGCTTGTTGTTCGCGGCGCAGTTCAATTCTGAATTTCACATAAGCGATCCACTTTGTAATAAGATGTCCTACCGCACGACCCGTTTTCTCTAACACTTTTAACCATGACAGTCCCGTCAATAACGTAATCCCCGTTAAAAACAATCCAAACATGATTAACGTTGCACCTGACGCACTCAATAGCGATGCAACCGAATACCCGACAAAATCACCCAAAATACCGCCCGAAGTAACATTCAAATAACGCGCGGGTGGTGATAACACTAAACTCGCCAAACCGGAACCTGCCACCAACGTCATCACAAACCCAATGCCATGCAAAATCAAGGCTTGATAGTCAATACCGGGATGTGATCGCCCACGGAAAACCAGCCATCCGCTATACCCGACAATAAAAGGGAAAATATAGGCGACATACCCAAAGGCATACAACAACATGGTGGAACACCATGCACCGACTTTGCCACCCCAATTCGTCACCAACATCGTTTGCTGTGTCACAACCCAAATCGCATCGGTGTGCTGATAGGTCAATAACGTGACAAACAAAAATGCAGATAGCGCAAGGCTAAGGATCAATGTCCCCTCGCGCAAACGGGTAATTAAATAAGCATTAGATGGAGCGGACACTTCCGCTCGTGGTTTACGTAAAGGTTTTCGCATAAGATGTGATGCCCTACTGGAAATTATTGATCTATGGCATTATACCATTCTTATGACATGGATCACGCTTTCAATCTGCGCAGCACTCATCTGGGCCATCAGCAATCTTATTGATAAATTTTTGCTGACAACATGGTCTATCCGGCCCATTCTGCCCGTGCTCGCAATAGGTATTGTTGATCTGATCGTCAGCACTGGCATCTTTGTTTTTTATCCCGTGCCATTATTGCCCGTTCCGTTACTGCTCTTAGCTTTTCTTGCCGGTGCCTGTTATTTTTTCAATATGTATCTGTATTTCTACGCCGTCAAAGGTGAAGATATTTCCACAGTGGTCCCTCTTTTGTATTTAAGCCCTTTATGGGTGGCACTGATTGCACATTTTTTTCTAGGTGAATCTTTGAGCACGCAACAATATTTTTCCATGTGTCTGCTGATCGCAGGCGCCATACTCATATCCGTTAATTCAATCAAGATACCTCGATTCAATAAAGCACTGTTTGCCATTGTCCTCGCCTGCTTCTGTTTTGCCATCAATCAAACCATCACAAAATATCTCTTAGAACACACAGATACCCTGAGTGTGTTTGCCTATATTCGCGCGAGCGCATTTTTAGCTATGCTGCCTCTGTTTTTTATCAATTTTAAACTGTTCTCGGAGTGTAATCGACAAAATGGCGCTGTTCCCCTCCAGATCATGCTGGGCAACGCGGGACTCAATCTGCTAGGCCTATTTGTCTTTGTAACAGCTGCTAACATCGGCTACATTACGCTGGTAAACGCTTTGGTTGCAGTACAGCCTTTCTTTGTCTTATCATTCGTTTTATTATTTCACTATGCTTATCCATCGTTACTAAAAGGGTCTTTCGAAAAAGCATCTCTATTAAAAAAAGTGCTCGCTATCCTGCTAATGTTTGCAGGGGTGCTGTTAATCCACCAATAAATGTAAAGTCGGAGAAAATGATGAATATAAAAACAAACCCCATACCTCTTGAAATGCTACTTGAACAACTTCCTGTAAACATTTACTGGAAAAATACTGAGGGTGTTTTTTTAGGCTGCAATGAAGCCAATAGAAAATCCTTTGGATTAAACTCTGCCTCCGATTATGTGGGGAAAAAAGCCCATGATATTTTCCCTACGGATGAAGCAGATGAAATTGAACGCAACGATCAAGAAGTGATGCGTACCGGTAAACCTATAGTTGTAGAAGAAAGTGGAACCACCGGATTATTTCTCTCGCACAAAGCCCCTTTACGAGACGAGAATGGTCAAATCATCGGCCTCTTGGGCGCATCTATTAATATTACTCACACCAAGAAATAGATTCGTTTATATATCAACTTTTTTTTGATTGCTTAGGCGGGTTTACATGAGGCATAGGAGGCGCACTCGAATCAATAGGAGGTAACTGTTTGTCGTACATTGTCTTGGAACTCTTGCTGTCATTACGTTTGTTTATTTTCATGTGTTTCCCCCGTTGAATAATGAAGCTTAAAATATAGTGTAGCCTGTTCTTTAGATTGCGCCAAGAGTTTTTGGTTGTTTGGAATAGTAATATCCAAAGCATTATTATTCAAAAGAGCCGTTTTTTCTTTTTTTATTTTGAATTTTAATTCGTTAATTTCTTCCGTTGTTAATTCGCCCTTCTCAATTTTATACCAGTTAGCTTCATACACATTACATAAGCGTTCCATATTAGGAACAATGCTAAAAAGATATTTTAATCGCCGCCTATAGGGCAAGAATGGATAAATAGCGTTTAAGATGCTCGAAAACGCAATAATTGTCGCCCAAATAAATTGTAAATTTTCCCATATCGCCCAACTGGCAATACTACCACTTGAGGCAATAGCAAAAATTATACTTACCCAACGATCATAACATTCATCTTCTTTAAGCAAAAAATCTAAATATAGAGTATGTACTTTAAGCTCGTATAGCTCTTGCCAATATCGAAATGGGTATTCTCTATTATTATGGTACTTGCTTAATAAAGTTCTTTAAGTATGGAACTCTTAGGCTCACTTGTATTGATTATTATTTTCATTTACTGTCTCGCTGCCGAGCATCGCCTGTATCTTACTGCGTAACTCATCAGCCTGTGGAGTCTTAACATCATGAATCAATGCTAGCGCTGTATCGAACAGGGTACTTACCTTGAAGTTCGTTTCCGATTGTATTCCAAATAAACCTTGTTTCCCCATCAACTTACTCATCGTGAGTGGTTTTTGCTCTTTTTGCTCTGACAATGCAGCGTTACCTGCATCGAAATAAATTTTGGCAAAGTCATAACGACGCTGTTCATCTTTCGAATAAATTTCTGATATTTGCTTAGACCATTCTATCATCTCTGACCACTCATTCTCCTGAATATACTCCTCCAGTTTAGAAGACAATGCTTTCGCCAAACCTTTATTCGCGGTGGGATTGTCTGGCGCAAGCTCACGAACATCATAAAAGCTCTGTATTGCAGCATCCCAGTAGTCCTCTTGCATCGATGCTTCTCCTTCCTCCAGATAGTCTATAATCTTCAAACCCTGCTTCGTTGTCATATTATCTGGATCAAGCTCATGTGCTCTCTCAAAACAACCACGTATCATACTTAACGATTCTTCGCTCTCAAGATACTTTTTCCCTAGACCGTTACGTGCTGCTACCAACTTCTGCTTTAGGATCATGGTTGGCTCAAGCCGATACGCCTCTTCAAAATGGCTGCTCGCATCATACCAATTACCACTCAAAGACTCTTGCTCCCCTTTCGAAGTCAATAAAAATGCCGCATTTTTTTTCAAAATAGCATCTTTTGGATCAAGATCAAGATGACGCCGATTATACCGTATTGCATCATCCAAATTTTTAGCGTCAACACACTGGTCCCGCTTCTTAGTCAATGCCTTCTTCAAATTCTGCTTCAGAATATTACTGGTTGGTTCAAGATCATACGCCTTTTCAAAACAGTCTATGGCATTATCCAACTCACCACTCAAAGAATATTGCACTCCTTGTGAATTTTGTAAATCCGCCAAGTGATGCTGCACCTTACTATCATCTGGCTTAAGCTGGAGAAGCCTAACACCACATTTTATTGCTTCATTCAAATTTTTATCTTTAACGCACTTGTCCCGTTTTTGCGTCAGTGCTTTTATCAAATTTTGCTTAAACCACGTAGAGTTCAGATCAAGTTTACGCGCTGTTTCAAAACAGTTTATTGCATTATCCAAGTCTCCCCTCGAAGAATACTGCAGTCCGAGTGCATTCTCTAACCCTGCTAAGATAATATCGGTTGGAAACATTGTACACGCTCTCTGCAAACAGTTTATTGCAGCATCCAAATCATTTTCATAAGAATAGCTTTTATAATACAATGCTCTCGCTAACTTCTGTTGCACGTCAGTATCATTTTGATCAAGTTCATATGCTTTCTCAAAACAGTATGTTACAGCATCGTAATTGTTTGGTTGCCAACTCTGTTCATCTCCCGCATCTTTCCATACCTTCGCCACATACCCCTGCACTGCGGTCTCGTTTAGAGCAAGCTGTTGAGTAAACATATGAACCAGCTTAAAAAATTCTGCTGCACTATCAAAATCTCCCGCTTGCGCTGCTTCTTTCCCCTTCTCGAAATCTTTGATAATTTTCAATCCTTGATTCGCTATGATATTGTTTAGATCAAGCACATTAGCTCTTTGGAACCACCTTCTTGCTTCACCCCATTCGCCGCGTTCAATACAAATTTTTCCCCGATGATTCAATTTTTCCATCACCTTCTGCTTCATACTGGTATCGTTTAGGTCAAGCTGAAGATGAGAAAGAAAAATTTTCGGAACGTCCTCAGTATTATCTGCCTCCATCAATAACTCTATTCGCTGCCATTGCCGTTCTTTGTTCCAAGGGTATTTCTGAAGTATCAGATCAATACATTCCCGCGCTTGGTCAAAACGCAATTTAACTGTTTTTTCGTCGCCCTTATCGGCCCGCATTCCCACTGCTAGTTGAAGTAAAACATCCTTTTTTAATAAGATGATGGGTATATATTGCTCGTCCGTCTCTTTGAAAATTTTCTGCAAGTCATTCAGATAACGCAGCGCCTGATCAAACGAGCGATGTGCATCGACCCAACCTGTTGTCTTACAGCCAGTATTGAATAGTTTTTCTGCCTCTTTCAAACCATTTTCTTTGAGAAAATTTTCTTTCGCCAACGCACGATCTGCTTCCAGCTTTTTCTTTTTGTCAGTCCACGTTTTGAGTTTGTCGTTATCGGATAATAAGGATGTTTTTGCGATGTTAACCTTTATTTCAAGGTAGTCTAGAATATCTTGCTTGGTGATAGGAGGAACATCCGACTCATCTTTGATAACGAGGTTAAGTAGACCTTCTTCAAATCCCTTTTCCCGGCCATATTCATCCTTAATTAATGTCGCCCTTTCCGGAGCTTTTCTTGTTCTAATAAGCCGTATATCCTGAACAGTGGCAAACTGCTCTGTCTTTTCTAATGTTTTGTAAAGCCCATCATCAAAAATCGCGTTCAAATGACGTATAGCATCTTTTTTCGCCAGCTCCTTACTGTTAGAATCTTTAGCCTGCTCAATAGCCTCCGTAATATTGGCGAGCCATATATCCAGCTGTATATCCAAGTCATCTTGCTGTGCTTTATTTAACATAATTATTACCTTTCTTCTAAATATAGCACATGTAGTAGTTGACAAATACGCCATTTTTGACTATGCTTTGTAAAAAATGGCAGCTATTAAAGAGGATTAGGTTATGCGTGCTGAAAATTTATTAGGTGGAAAATTAGTATTAAAGATTCTTCCCCGCTCTTTATCCGATTGGGTATCCATTATCCGTCAGGGAATCCCCACAACGGCTATCGATGCCTTATTACGCCAAACTCGTTTTTCCCAAGCTGAGTTATCTGTGGTCCTCGCTATCCCCGAGCGTACATTGGCTAGACGTAAACGAGAAGGCGTCTTAACCTGTGAAGAATCCGATAAATTAGTCCGTTTAGCTCGCGTGATCGAACGTGCGGAAGAGGTATTTGAAACCCTTCACAGGGCATTGGGTTGGTTACAATCACCTAACGCTGCTTTAGAGGGGATGACTCCACTGAGCTTACTGGATACCGATATGGGCGCTGAAAGCGTGCTGGATACGCTGGGACGTATTGAACATGGCGTCTTCGCATAATCTTACTGTATGGCGCATTGTCACTCGCCGGTTTAAAGACTCTGCATTTAATGGCGAAGGCGCAAAAGTATACGGCGGTCGATGGAATAAAAAAGGCATTCCCATCGTCTATACAGCTGCCACACAATCACTCGCTATGTTAGAAATGTTGATACAAGATGAACCCTTGCGTGCGCATTATGTGATGATTCCTGCGCATATCCCATCCCAGATAGAAATAATACATGCTTCCAGCGATGCTTCTGATACTGCTTTTGAGTTTGGGACAAACTGGGCTAAAAATAATACAACAGCAGTCTTAATCGTACCAAACGCCATTATTCCTTCAGAAAAAAATTACTTATTAAATCCATTGCATCCCGACTTCCATAAAATTATCATAGGGCAACCTGCGGATTTTATAACAGACCCTCGACTACTGAGCAAAATTACCACATGAAAAACACTCCCATACACCACCGATTGATTATTCTCGGCTCCGGCCCGGCCGGCTATACTGCAGCCATTTATGCCGCCCGTGCTAACCTTAAGCCCGTCATGATCACTGGCATGCAGCAAGGCGGCCAGCTCATGACCACGACAGACGTCGACAACTGGCCGGGTGACATTGAAGGCTTACAAGGCCCTGCCCTCATGGAACGCATGCTCAAACATGCCGAGCGGTTTGAGACGCAAGTCATTTTTGATCATATTCAATCGGTAGATTTCAGCAAACGGCCCTTTGTACTCAATGGCGACTCGCAGCAATATACCTGCGATGCTTTGATTATCGCCACCGGCGCCGCCGCAAAATATTTAGGCATTCCCTCTGAAACTGCTCACATGGGCAAAGGGGTTTCGGGCTGCGCAACGTGCGATGGCTTTTTCTTTCGTAATCAAGCGGTGGCGGTCGTCGGCGGCGGCAATACAGCTGTTGAAGATGCATTATATTTATCCAATATTGCGTCTCATGTCACAGTGATACATCGTCGCGATAAATTCCGCGCAGAGAAAATTTTAGCCAATAGACTCATCGAAAAAACGAAAAACGGCAACGTGACGATCTTATGGGATCATACGACTGATGAAATTTTAGGCGATGGTAAGGGCGTCACGGGCATACGGATCCAACATGCCAATACACATGCAAAACAGGATGTTCCTGTACAAGGTGTGTTTATTGCGATCGGCCATCATCCAAATACCGCTATTTTTAAAGACCAACTTGACATGCAAAATGGCTATATTACAGTTCAGGGTGGTTTCGAAGGCAATGCCACAGCGACCAGCGTTCCCGGTGTTTTTGCAGCGGGTGATGTTGCAGATCATATATACCGTCAAGCAGTAACTTCTGCCGGCACAGGTTGTATGGCCGCGTTAGATGCCGAAAAATTTCTGGACCATGCATGAAACCCAGCCCATCCACATATCCCATCGGCATTTTTGACAGCGGCATCGGCGGATTAACCGTTGCACACGCTGTCACACAATTATTACCGAACGAACATATTGTTTACTTTGGCGATACCGCGCATCTACCCTATGGCGATAAATCTACAGCGGCTATTCAAGCTTATTCTATAAAAATCTGTGATCTATTTTTAAAACAATCCTGCAAATTAATTCTGATGGCCTGCCATTCTGCATCTGCTGCAGCGTATGAATTGGTCAAAGAATACGTCGGCAATGCAGCACATGTTATTAATGTTATTGACCCGGTTGTGCATCACCTCCGCGAAAATTATGCGGATAAATGCATTGGCTTGATTGGCACACGTCAAACCGTAAACTCCAATATCTACAAGAAAAAAATCGATGCCGTAGGCAACGGTATGGAACTCAAGAGCCTCGCCACTCCGTTATTAGCTACGTTAATTGAAGAAGGCTTTAGTCAAAAAAAAGTTATTAAAGAAATTATTGCGGACTATTTAAAACATGCTGAACTAGCAGACATTGATGCGCTGATTCTGGGCTGCACACACTATCCGTTAGTGAAAACACAAATTGCCGAGTACTACACTCAGAAAGTCGACATTATTGATCCATCTGAAATCGTCGCCATTGCAGTAAAAGGCTGCTTGGATTATCACAACCTGCTTAACAAACATCCCAATCCCATCAAGAAATTCTACGTCTCAGACTACACCGCCTCTTTCGAAGCCTCTACGCGTTTGTTCTTCACCGAAAACGTCCATTTAGAACATTATCCGCTTTGGGATTAATCCCTTAAAGCCATCTCTGTAAGCCACGGTATCGCGGCTTGGATGGTCAAACCATTAGGATATGTTTTATTGCGTTCAAGATTTCTAACCAGTTGTATCCGCTGTATCTCCGGCAAAAATTTTTGAAAATGTTGGAAACTGGGCGCAGGAGTTGAATCCGACCATTTCACTTCTATCAAAGAAGTCGGAGTCTCGTTCATGGTAATCAAAAAATCCAATTCTTTTCCATCTTTAGTACGCATGAAATGCAAGTTTGTGTTTATGCCTTTTGTATCTTCTCTAAAATGTAATTCTTTCAATAATGCACACGCAACCAGATTTTCAAATTGCGCGCCCTCATCACCAATGACTTGTGCCGTATCGTAAAAGTAAAATTTCGGTTCTTTTAATAATGAACGCGTAATATCTTTGTGATACGGCGTAACACGGAAAATAACATATAGATTTTCTAATAATAATAACCAACGTTTGATAGTATTTGCATCCCGCTCCAAATCACGCGCAAGATTTGCATAAGAGATAGTGGATCCGACACGTCGTTTTAATAATGCCACCAAGGTCTCAATAGCCTGAATATCCCGCACAGCTTGAATATCAAGCAAATCTTGTCGCAAGATAATATCTAAATGTGTATGTCGCCAACGCTGATAAAAAATTTTATCCCCTTCCAAAAAAGGTTCCGGAAATCCGCTACAGGATAATAAACGATCAAAAATAACTTCCGGAGAATGTGCTGGATAAAATTCAACTGCTTCTTTCAAATCAATAGGATGTAATCGATATTGAAAATAACGACCCGCAAGAGAATCGCCCGCTTTTCTGTAAGTATCTAATTTTGCACTACCTGTAACAAGAATTTTAGGATGCACGCCTTCCGTATCATAAATGCCTTTAAGCCAGCGCTTCCACTGCGGCATTTTATAAATTTCATCAAACACAATCAGTGATCGCGAGCGATCCCAGCTCTGTTCTTTCAACGCCAATCTATCATCGGCACTGTCATAATTAAAATAATCATGATCAGGAAAAAGTTGATGCGACAGAGTTGTTTTTCCGCATTGACGCGGCCCGGTCACCAAGACAATTTTCTTGTCTAGGTCATGTTTGACATAGGGGGTGAGGTATCTTTCCATGACGACTATTTTGACATGTATTCCGTAAAAGTCAAGACCATTACGGAATACATGTCAGAATAGTCGGCTAAAAGAGTATTAAAATTCTTCCCAGATCTCAGGTTTTTCGGGTTGGGCGGGCGCGGTCCCGGATTTCATCAGGCGGGTGATTCGGGCGGCTTTTTGGATCTCCCGTACCTGGGAAGCGGATAATTTAGGGTGTGTTTTGTCGAATTCGGCCAAAAATTGGTCGATTTCGCTCACGTATTTCTTGTCTAATTTTGGAAAATTCATATATAATCACCGGTTCACGTTTGCCCTGGTCGCGGGGTAAACATCATAAACAGTAATCATTGGAGTATCAACATGGCATTATCATTCGAAATACCAGCTACAACACGTGACGACCTGGGGAAGGGTGCGAGCCGCCGCCTGCGTCGCGAAGCAAACCTCGTTCCGGCCATCTTGTATGGCGCGGGAAAACCGCCCGTTAATCTCAGCGTTAATCACGATTTTTTGATTAAAGCGCTAGACCACGAAGCATTTTATTCACACATTTTAACTGTTGCTATCAATGGGGCAAAAGAAAAACAACAAGTGATTCTTAAAGCCTTGCAGCGACATCCGTACAAACCCCGTATTTTGCATATGGATTTGTTACGTATTGACGCTAATGCAAAACTCACCATGCGTATTCCATTGCACTTCTCAACTGCAGAAAACGCACCGGCAGTCAAAGAAGGCGGTGTTATTTCGCACTTGATGGGTGATATTGAAGTCCGCTGTTTGCCTGCGGATTTACCGGAATATATCTCGGTTGACGTATCCAACATGGTCTTAAATCAGCATATTCATCTTTCGGAACTCACGTTCCCTAAGGGCGTTGAAAGCGTGCTATTAAGCCATGATGACGACCAATCCGTTGCCTCTGCACATATGCCACGTATCATCGAAGAAGAACCGGCTCCTGTTGCTGCTGAAGGCGAAGTTGCCGCGGGTGAAGTACCAACCGTTGAAGAAGGTAAAGAAGGCGAAGCTGCGACTGCAACACCAGCCGCAACTGAAACACCGGAAAAGAAGAAGACTTAATGTCTACCGGCATTCAATTAATCGTGGGCCTGGGCAATCCAGGCTCCGATTATGCCAAGACCCGTCACAACGTTGGGACATGGCTAGTTGAGATGCTCGCTTCCGATGTCGGACACGCTTTCCGTCATGAATCTAAATTGATGGGACAGTCTTGCCTCATTGCACTTGACCATCGCCCCTGCCGATTATTTATTCCCGAAACGTTCATGAACGACAGCGGACGAGCTGTGCAGGCTTTTGCACATTTTTATCGCATTGAGCCAGAAGCGATCATGGTCGCCCATGATGAGTTAGATTTAGCACCCGGCACAATCCGCATCAAAAAAGGCGGCGGACACGGTGGACATAACGGTTTGCGAGATATTATCGAACACCTTGGCACACCCGATTTTTACCGCTTGAGAATTGGCATTGGACATCCAGGCCAGAAAGATCAAGTCACACCCTTTGTACTCGGCCGCCCTTCTGCTATCGAAGAAGAAGCAATTTTATCTGCTATTAGCAAAGGCATCGCCGTCTTACCGCGAACCCTCACGGGTGACATCGCAGGCGCCATGCAACAATTACATACAGATCAATAGGAACACATATTATGGGTTTTAAATGCGGTATCGTCGGCTTACCTAATGTCGGCAAATCTACATTGTTTAATGCGTTAACCAAAGCGGGTATCGACGCGTCCAATTATCCGTTTTGTACCATCGAACCCAATGTTGGCATTGTGCCCGTCCCCGACCCGCGTATGGATGCCTTAGCAGCAATAGTCCATCCCCAACGTACATTGGCAACCACGATAGAATTTGTGGACATCGCAGGTTTAGTTGCCGGCGCGTCCAAAGGCGAAGGTCTGGGCAATAAATTTTTGGCGAATATTCGCGAAACTGATGCCATCGCACACGTTGTCAGATGCTTTGAAAATCCGGATGTTGTTCACGTTTCCGGCCGTGTCGATCCATTATCCGATATTGAAACCATTCATACCGAATTAGCGTTAGCCGATTTAGAAACAGTCTCACGCGCACTATTAAAAACAGGCAAAGGTGCAAAAGGTGGAGATAAAGACGCCGTCCTCGAAAAAACGCTGCTTGAAAAAACACGTGAACATTTAAATAATGGCCAACCTGTACGTACATTAAAGCTGGACGACATACAACGCGCCATATTACAACCGCTACAACTTCTTACGATCAAACCTACGTTGTACATTGCAAATGTCGCAGATAATGGCTTTACGAATAATCCTTACTTAGATCAAGTCACAAAATTAGCCGCACAAGAAGATGCTCGAATCGTAGCCGTGTGTGCATCGCTGGAATCTGAAATTGTCGAACTCAAAGACGACGAAAAAATAGAATTTCTCAAAGATATGGGATTGGAAGAAGCCGGCTTAGATCGCGTGATTCGCGCAGGTTACGATTTATTGCATCTGCAAACATATTTCACAGCGGGCGTCAAAGAAGTCCGTGCATGGACTGTTAAAAAAGGCTCCACCGCGCCACAAGCAGCGGGTTGTATTCATACGGATTTCGAAAAAGGATTTATTCGCGCTGAAGTCATTGCCTACGATGATTTTATTCAATACAAAGGCGAGCAAGGCGCAAAAGAAGCTGGCAAATGGCGTCTCGAAGGCAAAGACTACATCGTCCAAGACGGTGACGTCATGCACTTCCGCTTTAATGTCTAAAACCCTCCTATAATCCTGGAAATATCAGTTTTATAGGCTAAACTTAACTTGGTATAACAGGAGAACAAACCATGAAGAACGAAATTTACGAAATCAATAATCCCAAAGATTCAATACTCGATTCTACCTCGAATACAAAAAATGCTGATCTCCATCCTAAGACAAACGAGAAAACGTCCCATAACGTTTATAGTCAGGACGATACAGGTGCAATGGTTAGTCTCCAAGGGTATAAGCCACAAAATGAAGATCGTGGCCGTAGGTTTAAAATTCCGCTCAAGTATAGTAAAAATCTTCAAGACCCAAAATATGCTGCTATTGTGTCGCGATTACTCCAAGCGAAAGCAACGTATGCATCTGAAGCCGGTAAAACCATAGACAAAAATCTAGTCACAGATGGCGGATCATGCACAACAACCATGTTTTATGACCCCAAAACCAAAAAACTGATTAGTCATAATGCGGGAGATAGTGCGGTTATTCACCTTAACATTAAATTCAATGAAGATTATTCAGCTTATACGTTGTCCCCTGAAGAAAGAACCGAAGAACACAAACCAACCCAGGAAAAAGAAAAAAAAAGAGTAGAAAAAGCGGGTGGGACTGTTTTGATAGGACGAATCAATGGAAGCTTAGCAGCCGGTAGAGACATTGGTTGTAATAGACTCAAAGGTACGGGTTTTGGCACTGATGAGCCGTACGATAAGAACAGTTGTGTTGCCGATGTTAAAATATTCGATGTAACGTTCAAGCAAGGGGAAATGCATTTTGCAATCGCATGCTGTGATGGCATCACCGATGTATATAAAAAAGAAGCATTGAGCAAAGCGATTGCTGAATTTATCGTGGCGTATCACAAAAAAAACAATAAACTACCCAGCAATTTAGAAATTGCCCAGCATATTACACATACCGCCATCTATGAACTAGATAGCCACGATAACTGTACTACAGTGGTAATGAACCTAAATGAGGTTCAAAATCAATATCAACAAAATCCAGAAGCTGAAATAGAGGGCGCGAATGTTTCTGATGGGCACGCAGACGAAGGAGAAGTTGCGCAATTGAATGTTGACACCCTTTCAGATGTAACGATTTTTGATAAAGCCGAACAACTCCTCGCTGCAAACATCCCGTTTAACTGGGACGACGATAGTTTGTCTAACCTCCCCGGACTCGTAGACGTTTGGGACAATACAAAAGACTTTCAAAAAGTTCTAACGGATTTAAAATCTTACGCATCAAAAGCTACATTAGAAGCTACGGAAAAGAAAGCGAAGGAAGATGAGAAACATGTTATTTTTAAAATCCCTATGCCTAAGTCAGGATTCCTTAACTTTAAGGGTCCAACAGTATCGCGCGAATCTCTGCAAACAGCTTTAGAAAAAGATGAGCGTACAACATTTACCGTTGTTAATGGGAAAAACAGAGCATCTCTTCAACAAGAAATGCAGTCGAGTGACAAAAACTCTATCTATGTCACAGCAAAAATACAGTCCGAAAAATCTTTGACACTGAATAAGATTTCACCACGGTCACCTTATAAAGACCGCGAAGAAAAATTTGACTTACATACCATAGACTGTGAGATGACTAACACATTGGTAGATTTTCAATTTCAACTTCCTAAAGGCGTAACGTTAGCTGATGATTTTAGCGGGTTCAAAACAAAAGGTGATGGAAGTCGCATAGACCCCAAAAAACAAACAACATCTAAATTGTTTGGTTCTTTGAGCACCAATGAAGGATGGAGCACTCCTCCCCCTGTAGACAAAAAGAAGGTTCTCCCTATTAATAAAAACCAGCCCACAAGTAATGTGACAGAAAAACAACCAGAGGGAAACAAAAATAAGTTCGAGTGATTTGACTGGATGCCAGCCGCCAAAACGCGTGAAGCCGGCAAATGGCGCCTCGAAGGCAAAGACTATATCGTCCAGAACGGCGACGTCATGCACTTCCGGTTTAATGTCTAAACTGTCCCGATGCTCTGCGCTTATTCAAACAAGATAGCCAAGAAAATCCTGTGCACTAATCAACAGTAATTTACATGTCGGTAAATCTATAACTTTATACACATTTTTCTGTTGAGTTATCTGAACTGCATATTTACAGGGAATATGTTTTAAAAAACTTTCCCAATTTCCTGAAGGCGCAGTAGCTTCATTCAGCTTTGCCTCAACAGCAAACCATGGGTGCCCATTTTCTAATATCAAAAAGTCGATTTCTTTTTTTTCTTTATTCCGCAGATAACGTAACTCATATTTTCCATATCCGGTATCTGTCAAATAATGACAATATTTCAATAAGTGGGAGGCAATTAAATTTTCAAATCTTGCGCCTGGCTCTGCCACTTCACTCCAATCCCACAAATAAAGTTTTGGTTCTTTCTTAATAGCGCGCGGTAATGATTTTGTATAGGGAAGTAACACATATAAATAATACAGTTCTTGTAAATATTTCACCCATCGCTTAACAGTCGTATAGGATACCTCTAGATCTTCACTCAACGATTGAATGCTTAAGGGGCTCGCCACTCTCTCTGGCAATAAACTCGCCAACATCTCCACTTGACTCAATTCAGGTAATCGGCTGATATCCCTTAAATCTTCACGAATAATACGTTCTACGCGACTACGCTGCCACAGATTTAACGTTCGTTTGGATGCTGCAAATAATGGCTCTGGAAATGGACCAAAGGCAGATAATTTTTCAAAATATTTTTCTGTTTTAGCAGTAACAGGAATTTTTCTAGCTAACAGATCTAAAAATAAATTCTCAGGAACAGGCTGATCTTGCTGCTCAAAAATTAATTCCGCCAATGAAAAAGGATGTAATCGAAAATGATAATAACGCCCCAATAAACTATCACTACCCTTCCTGTATACATTAAGCCTCGCACTACCTGTCACGATAATGTCACATGGTTGTGTCAATGTATCGTATACGCCCTTAAGATTTCGCTTCCATAATTTTGCTTTATGTATTTCATCAATAATAATTAACGGCGTATGTTTGCTTTCTGCAGGAAGAATCATCGAAGGATCCTTTGTCCATAAACGTCTAAATTTTAATTCATCCCAATTATAGTATGCCCCCTCCCCCCGTACTTTTAATAAATGCTTGGCCAATGTTGTTTTCCCACATTGCCGAGGCCCTGACATAAAAGCCATCTTCCCTGCTTTAAAACAGATAGAGGAAATAGGAATTTCTAGATAACGTGGTTTTTTCATGCTGACTATTTTAGCGACAGGCGCTAAAATAGTCAAGATAACTTCCGAGGAAGCCGGAAAGTGGCGCCTCGAAGGCAAAGACTACATCGTCCAAGACGGCGACGTCATGCACTTCCGGTTTAATGTCTAAAAAACCCTACGATCCGGGCTTTTATAGTCCTTGAAATT
>Ga0207110_10143_pt1 | contig 17747 bp, 16 predicted proteins | sample Alteio_BWMinHeat_74_FD_153582 | JGI IMG/M metagenome (GOLD analysis project Ga0207110, IMG submission 153582) | Enriched cells from forest soil in Barre Woods Harvard Forest LTER site, Petersham, Massachusetts, United States -... | ecosystem: Environmental > Terrestrial > Soil > Temperate forest >...
ACTGCCGGATTGGGTAAAGGGATGTTCGGCATGGTTTCGTAATCCCAACGCACACCCAAATTAACAGTGAGCCGAGGCATGAGCTTCCAGTCATCCTGGACAAAGAGACCGATATCGTTGTGAGTGAAGCCGAGCCCCAAAGGACCGAAACCCTGCTGATATTGGCTGTAGCAGGGCGTGTTATGGCCCGCGCCGCAGCGATTTGGCGTGGTCAGATCGGAAATGTAGTTTTCAAAGCTGGTGTAGGTGAACGCGCCAAACTGTAGAAATAAGTTTTGACTGAGTTCGTCGGTATGGACGATGTCGCCCCCAAACTTCAGACTGTGGTTTCCATGTACCCACGTCACGGTATCGGCGAATTGTGTGCGCCTTTCGTCCGGGAAGGCCGGCCGGTCAAGAAAAGTTGCAGTTCCGAAATTAAAAGTGTTGAAGGTGAAGAACACATTTGGGGGGATGCCGAGCGGGTTGTTATAGCCTGCCGGATGCAAGAAGCGCGCTTGCTCGTATGCATTTGCCGGTTGCGGGTGCTCAAACTCGAAATCGCGCCCGTATTGGAACCGCGCCTCGTTGGCCAACGAATTGGTGATCGTGGAGTCGAGCTTGGCGACTCCCCACGTGTCTTTCACATCGTCGTTGCCGAAGCTGGAGTTGGCAAAATTCACGCTCGCCTGCGTCTGTATCCCCGCGGGCGAATGCCAACGCATGCGATTAACTTCAAACGATGCGTGATTTTTGCTGCTGATGTTCCAATCTACTTTCGGCAGGAAGATAAGCTGCTCGCCGGTCCGGTTCACCGGGCCAAGTTCTCCAAGGAAGTCATTCTGCGAATTGGTGTAGAGCGTTTGGGCGGCTGCCGTTGAGATTCCCAGGTTACCGGAGAGCGTGGCTTGCTGGGCAGCGTTCGGAGGAGCGAAGAACTGAGTCGGGCTGCTAAGAGCAGCGATTCCAGGGAAGTTGCGCTTGTACTGGTCGTAGGTGAAGTAGAAGAACAGCTTGTCTTTGATGATGGGTCCGCCGACTGACAACCCCCAAATTTTTCTCCAGTCCTTCGGCTTCAGGATTTGCTGTGTGAAATTCCCGGGAGAAGTCTGGTTGAAAACTTTTGTGAATGCATTCTTGGCGCCCCAGTCATTATCGCGGTCGTAGAAATAAAGTTCGCCATGCATGGCGTTGGTCCCGCTTCTAGTAACTGTGTTGATCACCGCTCCGGCAGCGCGTCCGTATTCTGATGAATAGTTGGAAGTGTTGACCTGGAACTCCTGCACGGCGGTCTTGGGAGTCGAATAGCCCGCGCGGGTGCGCCCTCGTTCCTCGGAAAAGAAAGCCTGATTATTATCGGCGCCGTCCACGGTATTGTTGTTCAGCAGAACGCTAATGCCGCGAACGCTGATTAATCCAAATCCGCTACTGTTGTTCAATACCGTTGGAGTCAGAAGGGAAAAATCCGACCAGCGTCCCCCGTTGATCGGTAGGTTCTGAACCTCAACTGTGTTCACAACCGGCGCGAAGTCAGCGGAGCTCGTATTTATCTCTGGAGTTTCCCCCGTGACGCTTACGGTTTCTGCCGTCCCAGCCACGCCCAAGCGAGGTGAGACGTCCGTCAAATTGCCTACTTGCACGACAACGTTCTCGGCCTTGTAGGCCGCGAAGCCCTGTGAGTTTACGGTAACCGTGTAGGTCGCAGGTGGGAGCAGGTTGGCGCGGTAGTAACCCGATGAGTCTGTCGTGACTGTCTTTTCCGCGTTGGTGCCATTGTTGTGAACTACAACCGCTGCGCGCGGAACAACCGCTCCACCCGCGTCATAAACGGTGCCGCCAATGGCTCCCTCTGTCGTGGATTGCGCGATCATACTCGCGCTCAATGCTAGAGCGGCCATCATGGCGAAGACCATTTTGGGGATGTGACGTCGGATCGTCAGCGAGTGCGTTTCTGTGAAACTAAGCAATGGCAATGTCATATTTGTGAGCTCCTCTTGACTGAAGCAGTCAAAGCGAAACAATTTTGAAGTCTTCGCGTTCGCGAAGCGGAAATGCGCTGCGCAAACAGCGATCAAATTTCCTGGAACCTTTAGGGAACCGGGCAATCTATCACTGGTCCGGCCTAGTTTTCCATAGGCAGATTCACGTAAAGTGAATTTTCGAGAAAGCGTACGGCCACTGGTGAAAGCGATTTTCACAGCTTCTACGGGATTTTGTAGAAACTGCCCAATAAGCGCCTTCAATCTATGAAACGTTGGAAATTTCGGCCTGTGCGTCCGCGTTGTTAAGTCATATTGCATTCGTTTTTCCGATTTCACGCATTTGAGAAAAAAAGTCCTGCGATTCGAGTCGGGCTCGCGAAAGTCAAAACTCGGATGCGATTCGATCTTGAGTTAGTCCAAAAACTTAGAAATTGTTCGCTTCGAGTTGGTCGGCTATTTTCTTATTAACCTTCTATGGCTATGCAAGTTCCAATTGGCACTCGCGCCGAAGTAAGTCAAGTAGTGGAGCACCGCCATACGCTTGCCGCAGTGGACCCGGAGCTGCCTCTGGTTCTCGCGACACCATGGATGATCGGTTGGATGGAGTTTGCATGCTTTCAGGCACAGAAGCCGTTTTGCGAAGAGGGAGAGGCTACGGTGGGAACCGCGATTCACGTTGACCATCGTGCGCCGACCACCGTGGGTGAAACGGTTATCGCCGAGGCGGTCCTGGAGAGAGTCGATGGGCGTTTCTTTATCTATCGGGTGAGCGCGCGCAACGCCCGTCAGCCGATCGGTTCAGGCACCGTGCACCGGGCGGTGGTAAACGTAGCAAAGTTTATGCAGAAGACGATTTCGTAATTCAGTAGTTCGTAATTGGGAAATTCATTTTCCCGCTTGGAGAAGACCATGAGCTCCGCGACTCCCGTACAGGACCTCAGTTACCCCATCGGTCAATTCGCCTACACTCCGCTAAGCAAGCCACAACGGCAGGCGGCGATTGAGACTATTGCCAGAACGCCGGCCAAATTGCGCGCTGCGGTTCACGGCCTGTCCGCGCAGCAGCTCGACACTCCTTACCGCCCGGGCGGATGGACGGTGCGGCAGGTTGTGCATCATGTGCCTGACAGCCATGCTAATGCGTTCTTTCGCACCAAGCTCGCCCTTACCGAAAACGAACCGATGATCAAGCCCTACGACGAAAAGCTCTGGGCCGAATTGGCCGATGCCCGTCTTACTCCGATTGAAACCTCGCTGGTGCTGCTGGAAACTATCCATGAACGCTGGAATCACGTGCTGCGCGCTATGCAGGACGCGGATTTCGCCCGCACTCTTCGCCATCCCGAACACGGAATCCGCACGCTCGACTGGCTGGTAGCGCTCTACGCATGGCATGGAGAGCATCATGTGGCGCACATCACCAGGCTGCGGGATAGGGAAGGGTGGAAGTGAAGAACAGCAAAGACCCCACCCGCTGAACGCAGGTGGTTCTGAAGGCCATGACCTAAAGTGGCCGCGTCCATGTCCTAACGTCACCCGCGAGCGCCTGCTACCTGCCTTACGATTGATCAGCCGCTTCTCTGGGATTTTCAAGTTTCAGTGAACGTGCCTTGGCACGGGCAAGGAGAACTATGGACTATCAAAAAGAAGCAGAACCATCGAATCACGAATTCGAAGCCGTTTCCAGCGCGATTCGCACGGTAAATATGAAGCTGATTGGGACAGCGCTGGCCCTCGCATACGTGTGCGGCTCAGGCTTTTACGCGTACCACCTGGGCTCGCGGCTGGAGAAAGCGGAAGACTCGCAAAAAACTGTGCTCGAGTCGGTCGAGATGCGCAACAAAGCCATGGTCGATCAGCTCGAAACCACCGAGTCCAGCCTACAGCGGTCCACCCAGGCTCTACAGTTCAGAATCGGGAAAACGCAGCGGCAGATCGCAGCGCGATCCGACGCTCTGCGCAAGCAGGTGAACGAGACTGAGAAACAACTGCAGCAGAGCCAACAACTGCTTGCTTCCATGTCCAACGACCTGGGCGGAGTGAAAACCGATCTCTCTGGAGCGAAGAATGACATCTCCGCTACCAGAGGCGATCTTGAAGCTACCAAGAAGAGGCTCGACAGCACTATCGGCGACCTCGGAATGCAGAGCGGACTTATCGCCCACACGCGCGATGACCTCGAGCTCCTGAAGCATAAGGGCGATCGCAACTATTACGAGTTCACGCTGGCCAAGAGCAAGCGTCCAACTCCGGTTGGAACGATCAGCCTGCAACTGAAGAAGGTCAATGCCAGGAAGGGCAACTTCACGATGGATGTGATCGCCGATGATCACATCATCGAGAAGAGGGACAGGAACGTCGCCGAGCCACTGCAGTTCTACACCGGCCGCGACCGGATGCTGTATGAAGTGGTTGTGTTTACGGCAAACAAGAAGTCGGTCACCGGCTACCTGGCGACGCCGAAAAACGCTCCGCAACCTGGAGTAATCAGGGAACAGTCTGGCCTATAAGACCACAGCAAGCTAAAAAGAGCCGCCCGCCAGGGCGGCTCTTTGTTTGCTTGCCAAACACTGCGCGATTACCAAGTACGGCTTTTTTCCCAGAGTTAAAGTCGTGAGAACATCGGTACAGCGTTCATCGAATTGATGGGATTGGGTCAGCGTTGAAAAACGACCCGATCATCCGATGACCCGATTGGGCCATGGCTCTCGCTTTCTCCATTTCCGCATCCGACGGTCCTGCCCGCCTTGGCATGATCAAAACGCCTCACGGCGAGATCGAGACCCCTGTCTTCATGCCAGTCGGGACTCTCGGCTCAGTGAAAGGCGTGCCTCAGCACATCCTCGAAGAGTTGGATGTTCAGATTCTACTGGGCAACACCTATCACCTATATCTAAGGCCGGGATACGAAGCCATCCGCGAAATGGGTGGCTTACATCGTTTCATGTCCTGGGAGCGGAGCATTCTCACCGATTCTGGAGGATTTCAGGTCTTCAGCTTGAGTGAATTCCGCAAAGTTTCGGAGCAGGGCGTGGAGTTTCGATCTCATCTCGACGGCAGCAGCCACGTGTTTACGCCTGAGCGGGCTATGGAGATTCAGATTGCGCTTGGGGCGGACATCATCATGGCCTTCGACGAGTGCACGGAGCATCCGGCGACGCGGGAACGGGCCCGGGAGTCAATGGAGATGACTGCGCGATGGGCGAAACGCAGCAAAGAGTATTTCGAAGCGCATAAGCATGAAGTTCCATGGAGAGCGACCTCAGCGGCTAAAGCCAGAGAAACCGAAGAGCCTTTAACGGCACCGCTAAAGCTGCACCCCTCCCTAAGCCAGTCTTCCTCGTTAAAGCCGCCCCCCTTCCTAAACCAGTCTTCCTCGTTAAAGCCGCCCCCCTTCCTAAACCAGTCTAATTCCCGCGGAGAGACGCAGACCCTTTTTGGGATTGTGCAGGGTGGAATGTATGCCGATCTTCGGCGTGAATCGGCAGAACGTCTAGCGGAGCTGGATTTTGCCGGCTATGCGATAGGCGGTCTCAGCGTGGGCGAGCCGCGTGACGTGACGCGCGAAATCATCGCCGCTACATTGCCTCTTCTTCCCAGAGACAAGCCGCGCTACGTGATGGGTGTCGGATATCCCGAGGAGATCGCCGAATATGCGTCCATGGGCGTGGACATGATGGACTGCGTGCTGCCCACGCGCGCCGCCCGCCATGGACTCTTGTTCACGTCGGAAGGACGAATGAACATCAAGAATGCGCGCTTCGCCCGCGATCAGCGGCCGGCCGATCCCGAGTGCAAGTGCATGGTGTGCTCGCGCTACACGCGCGCCTATCTGCGCCATCTTTTCGTGTCAGGAGAGCCGCTGGCTGCGGTGCTGAACACCATCCACAACCTCGCCCATTACCTTGACACGATGCGCAGCGTCCGTCATGCTATTAAACTTGGGAAGTTGCGAGCGCAGCCCGTACCATTTCGCGATCCGGTGATCGGGTGATTTTGTGATTTGTCTGCGACACCCCGCAGGTTCACGCCGAAGGACGATCCCGAAATTTACCTGATCCAGATTCCGCGGTTTGAGCGAAGAGAGCACCAAATCGCGAGTCAAATGAATCGCGAAATCCTGCATAGCAATCGCCGAGTCGCGAAATTCTACGAGAGAAGATATTGATAGAAGCTCACCCAATCACCAGTCTGCTGGCTCAGGCCTCGGGTTCAGCGCTCTTCGGGCTTCTTCCACTGGTCGCCATTTTTGCCATTTTCTACGTAATGCTGATCATGCCCCAGCAGAAGCGCCAGAAGAAATGGCAGGAAATGCTTGGCGCGCTGAAAAATGGCGACAAAGTTGTAACCAGCGGGGGTATTCGAGGAACCATCATTTCCCTAAGGGACGACGCGGTTCAGCTACGCGTTCCGCCGGACAATCTGCGGATCGAGGTCGCCCGCTCAGCCGTAACCGCGCTCGTAAATCCAGAAGAAGCCAAGTAAATGCGTAAAAATCTGCTGCCAAGAACGTTACTCATCATCGCTACACTGTTGATCTTCGTCTATGGAATCTTTCTCGGCACCGATCCGGATAAGGCCGTTACCGCATGGAAGCAAGGCGGGTTGTTGGCCGCGATTCAGCAAAATATTCATCTCGGACTCGATCTGAAGGGTGGAACTCACCTGATTTTGCAGGTCGCGGTGAACGAGGCTGTGAACGCGGAGACTGACCGCACGCTCTCGTCGCTGAAAGATGATTTGGCCAAAGCCGGTGTAAACCCTACCGACATTTCCAAACCTGATCCGCAGAATCATCCCGAAGTCATCGCTCTTAAGGGCGTTCCTCCCGACAAAGTCAGTGCTTTGCGCAACACCATTAGCGACAACTTTCCGCAATATGAGCTGCAGAGCGGTTCGAACGGCGTTTATCAGATGGTGATGAAGCCGTCGGAGGTCACTTCGCTGCAGCAGCGCGCGGTGCAGCAGGCAATTGAAACTATCCGCAATCGCGTCGATCAGTTCGGCGTTGCCGAGCCGACGATCCAGGAGCACGGCCTGGGTGCCTATCAGATCCTAGTGGAGCTGCCCGGCCTGGACGATCAAGCACGTGTAAAGGAATTGATCCAATCGACTGCGATGCTGGAGATACGCCAATCAATCGGTGGTCCTTATCCGGACGAGCAGTCGGCTCTGCAAGCGAATGGGGGAACCATTCCCGCGGATTCGGTGATCCTGCCTGGGAATACCGGTCAAAGCGAAGGGCAGCCTGAATTTTTTGTCGTGACACGAACCTCCGCCGTGGCGGGCAATGACATACGTGACGCGCAGCCAAGCCGCGATGAGAACGGTCGTCCCGATGTTCAGTTCAACCTGTCGAACGATGGCGGCCGCCGTTTCTTCCAATTCACCAGCGCGCATCAGCAGGAGAAGCTGGCCATTGTGCTCGACAATCGAGTGCGCGAGGTAGCGACGATTCAGGAGCCGATTCGGGATCAGGTGCGGATCACCGGAGCCTTCACCGAAGATCAAACGCGCGATCTCTCGATGATGCTGCGCTCAGGCGCGCTTCCAGCCAGCATTCACTATCTTGACGAGGAAACAGTAGGTCCCTCACTGGGCGCCGATTCGATTCGCGCCGGCGTACTGGCAGCGATTGTCGGTATGGCTGCGGTATTGATCTTTATGCTGATCTACTACCGTGGCGCAGGCATCAACGCCGATCTAGCCCTGCTGCTGAACCTCGTGATCCTGCTTGGGTTTCTGGGGTTCACCCATGCTTCGCTGACACTTCCTGGCATCGCGGGAGTGATTCTCACTATCGGTATGGGCGTCGATTCCAACGTGCTGATTTTCGAACGCATTCGTGAGGAGTTGCGCGCGGGGAAGGCTCCGGCAGCGGCCGTCGATCAGGGATTCGGCCATGCCTGGCTTACCATCGTGGACACGCACGTTACCACCATCGTTTCGGCCTTCATTTTGTTCATTTTCGGCACCGGGCCAGTGAGAGGATTTGCTACGACCCTGACCTTCGGTCTGCTGGCAAACCTGTTCACAGCAGTGTTTGTATCGCGCGTAATCTTCGACGCGGCACTAAACCGCAAAGAACGTGGCGAGGCGTTGAGCATTTAATAGCTACGAAGCCGCGAAGCTTCGAAGCTACGAGCCTGGCGCATGGGCCTGCGATGGCCAATGGTCGGTTGGAACAAGTGACTGCAGTCGTAGCAGTGAGTTCGTTTGGGAAATGCACTGAATTAAGCTTCGGAGCTTCGCGGCTTCGTGGCTTCGCAGCTTAGGAAACAACTTTGGAACTTTTCAAAAGCACCAACATCGATTTTCTCGGGAAGAAGTGGTACTTCCTCAGCTTTTCACTGGTTTTCAGCGTGGCGGGCGTGCTCTCACTGCTCTTTTGGCACCATGTCCCCTGGGGCGTTGATTTCAGGGGCGGAACTCAAGTCGATATCAAGTTCGTCAACAAAGTCGATGATGGAAGAATTCGCACTGCCGTGCACGAGGCTGGATACCGCGATGCGAAGATTCAGACTTTAGAGCCGGCAAGCAACAATGAAGTGATTGTTAGCCTTCCTGAACAGGAGACCAGCGAGCAAGCGCTCGACAGGGGCCGCGCCGAGATCGTGGCCGCCATGGAGCGACATTTCGGCGGCGCAGAACCAGGCAAGATTGATCTCAATAACGCCGGTTCCGCACAACTATCCGATTATCTTCTGAACAAAGACCCGTTGCATCTCGGCACCGACGCAGCCTCCCGCTACGCTCAGACCGCTCGCCAAATCACCGATTTTCGCGATAAAAACCGCTCCGGCGTGCTTAGCGCCATCGATGACCTGAACGGAATTGTGCCGTCCCAAGTGATCGCTGCCCTCAAGGAAGGGGCATTTACCTCGCAATTCGGTGTTCGCAGCGTGCAGATTGTGGGTCCGCAGGTAGGCAAGCAGCTTACCCATCAGGCTGAGTGGGCGACCCTATATTCGCTGGCTGGGATGCTGGTGTACCTGGCCTTCCGCTTTGAATGGATTTACGGAGTGGCCGCGGTGGTGGCCGTGTTCCACGATACCTTGATCACGGTAGGGGCATTCTCCTTGACGAATCGAGAGATAACGCTTACCGTTATCGCCGCGATTCTTACGCTAATCGGATACTCGATGAACGACACCATTGTCGTTTTCGACCGCATCCGGGAAAACGTGAAGCTGCTCCGGCGTGAGTCGCTCTCGGAGATCGTAAACCGCAGCATCAACCAGACCCTGAGCCGGACAGTGCTCACATCAGGGCTGACGTTTATGACGGTTCTCTCGCTCTATCTTTTTGGAGGAGAGGTTCTCCGTGGGTTTTCCTTTGCCCTGGTAATTGGCATCTTAATAGGCACTTATTCCTCGATTGCGGTAGCAGCTCCCATGCTGGTGGCCTATCAGAATTGGCGTGTGGAGAGGACTGGCGTAGCAGTGGTGCCCGGTGCTGCTGGTCGCCGCACTAAGATTCGTGCGTGACCGTGGGTCGAAGCGAATAGGGAAAGTTCCCCCCGGAAACTGACTGGGAGCAAAATCGGCCTTGGCGGTGTCTATGTCTATAAGGTTTGATAGCGCCCTGATGGAGATTGGCTATGTTTGAGGATAGTCTGGTCGAATCTGCGGGAAGAATTAAAACTAAACGAGGCCTCACGACTTTTCTGTCGTTTGGCTTTCAAATGTTGCTGCTGGGTGTGATGGTTCTCATCCCGCTCATCTACACTGAGGCGCTGCCCAAGCAGCAGCTCATGACATTCCTGGTGGCGCCACCACCGCCGCCCCCGCCACCTCCACCACCCCCGGCGGCACCTGTGCACGTGGTGAAGGTGCAGACTGAGATTGTCAATAATCAGCTCCGCGCCCCAACCAAGATTCCAAAAGAGATCAAGATGGTGAAGGACGAAGAAGCGCCTCCGCAAACCGCAGGGGTTGTCGGCGGTGTTGCAGGTGGTATGCCCGGCGGGGCGATGGGAGGCGTTCTGGGCGGAATTGTGGGCTCTACGCTGCCGCCTCCGAAGGTCGCTGCTCCGACGAAGATTCGCGTTTCGTCCGGAGTGGTTGCGGGCAACAAGATTTCTGGAGCGAATCCCACCTATCCGGCGATTGCCAGGACGGCACGTATTCAAGGTACGGTGGTCTTGCAGGCCACTATCAGCAAACAGGGAACGATCATTGGACTGCACGCAGTCAGTGGGCCGCCAATGCTTTATCAATCGGCGCTCGACGCGGTGCAGCAGTGGCGCTACAAGCCGTATATCCTGAACGGCGAAGCGGTGGAGGTTGAGACCACGATCCAGGTGAACTTCACCTTGAACGGAGGTTAGAGTTCCCGGATCGGAGTGGCTGGAAAACCTCTTTGACCCGGTAAGCTTCTGAATTGTGGAGGGGCAGAGCTGCTCCAGCAATCTCTGAGTTGGGATTTTATCCCTCGGCAACATCGAATTTCCCAACCATTGTCGGTTTGGGGACTTGCGACGAGCGTTGACTGTTGTTGAGCGAGTGGAGTGGAGATGTCTTGATTCAGTGCTCCTGGACAGGGACGCGGAAGAACGGCTTTCCCAGGACTTTATCGGCCTTATGGGAAGCAGAACGGCTGGGAACATCCTTATCAATGTCGGAGTCGAATCTTTTAGCAACACGCGGCCTTGGATAATCAAAGAAATATCGATCGCAATTAAAAGTTCCTGAGGAGGAATAACTCAAGTGATTCAATTGGCATCTCTCGCAACGGTGGCCTATTACAAGCTGTCGGTTCTGGCCGTCTGGCTTCAGGGTGAAGCCGAAGTTGGTTGGGACCCCATCTCGCTGTGGAAGCAGATGGGATGGCCGGCGCGTATCGTCGTTATCATTCTGTTCATCATGTCGGCTTGGTCGATTGGCGTGATGATTGACCGCTACATCGCGTTCAATGCTGCGCGCAAGCAGTCCCGGGCGTTTGCTCCCCAGGTTGCCGGAGCATTGCGCGATGGAAAGATCGACGAAGCTATTCGCGTCGCCGAGCGCAATAAGAAATCGCACCTGGCCAAGGTAGTCACCGCTGGCTTGCAAGAATTTAAAGCTCACGGCGAGTCGACAGACATTCCTGGCGAGCAAATTGAGGCCAGCAAGCGCGCTCTGGAGCGCGCGGAAGCCATCGTCCATGCGGAGTTGAAGCGCGGTCTTGGCGGTCTGGCTACCATCGGCTCTACCGCTCCGTTCGTCGGCCTATTCGGAACGGTGATCGGAATTCTGAACGCTTTCCGTCAGATTTCGGCGCAGAAGACCTCCGGTCTTGGTGCCGTTGCCGGCGGTATTTCGGAAGCGCTGGTGACCACCGCCATCGGACTGTTTGTCGCCATCCCGGCTGTGATGATGTTCAACTACTTCACGAACAAGGTTGAAGCCTTCGACGTAGAGATGGATAATTCATCCTCCGAGTTGATCGATTATTTCCTGAAGCGCAGCGGGCGGCGTTAGTCGCTCGATTCTGCCCTGTGGCGAGAGTGGCCTTGACCTCCTTTTCCGTTCACCGGAAAGGAGGTCTCTCCTCCTCGGTGAACATTCGGGCACTTGTAGAATGCCCAAGAAGACCAAAGGTTGATTCGGCGCCAGGCGGCCCCGATAAAGAGAAAACATGGCACTAGCAAAAAGAGACGAAGGCAAGAAGGTAAATTCCGACATAAACGTCACTCCCATGGTGGACGTGATGTTGGTGTTGCTGATCATCTTCATGGTTATTACCCCCATGCTGCAACACGGTCATAGCGTGGAATTGGCCAAAACCACCAATCCGGAACAGATGCCGGACGCCGACAAGGAAGACGCAATCCTCATCGCCATCACTCGCGACAATAAAGTGTTCCTGGGAAACGATCTGGTTGCTGCCGATCAGTTGGCCGACAAGGTGCGCGATCGCCTGTCAAACAAAGTGGACAAGCGCATCTATGTGAAGGCTGATGCGCGCGCCAAATATGGAACCGTGGTCGCGGTAGTGGACAATGTTCGCTCTGACGGCGTCGATCAGCTTGGGTTGCTGACGGAACAGCGCCAGCCTTTGGCTGACCGCAACAAGAATAATCCGCCCGCCACAGGTCAGGCTGGCGGCGAATAACCTTTAGCCTCCGCTAAGACAGCGGAACTTTGCGAGGATTTTTCATATGGCAATGGCAGTTGGCGGCTCCGGTGGTGGTCCGAGCGCAAACATAAACGTAACTCCACTGATCGATGTCTTACTCGTTCTGTTGATTATCTTCATGGTGATCACGCCGCTGACTCCTCATGGGTTGGACGCGCTCGTGCCGCAGCCGCCCAAGGACAAGCAGAAACAAGAAGAGCCCAACGATCGCACCATTGTGGTCCAAGTGGTGCAGAGTGCGCCTGGGCAACGGCCGACTCTCAAGATCAATCAGGATCCCACGACCTGGGATGAACTTCAGAATCGCCTGACCGATATCTTCAAGACTCGAGCCCAGCGCGTAATGTTCGTGAAGGGCGACGACGATGTGCCGTTCTCGGATGTGGCCCAGGTGATCGACATCGCTCATGCCGCAGGTGTGGACAAGGTCGGCCTGATCACCGCCAAGATTGAAGCGGGGCAGTAGGAAAATAAGCATTCAGCAGTCAGCACTTAGCTGAGCCATGGTGCTTTAGTCGCTAAACAAAGAGACATCAGAAAACCGAAATTTCGGCGACTGGCTGAAAGCTGAGTGCTCAACTGCCACTGGCCGAGTGTCGAATTCCGAATGCCAGTTGTACAATGCTGTAACTTCAATCAACATCAATTTGCTTCCGGCAAGGAGCTGCGAAGACTTTCATGAACAGAAGCGCGCGTTTTTTGGTGGTGCTCGTTGTGGCCGCGTCACTGACTGGGCTTGGATGCGACAAGCTGAGGGCACGAGATCAGCTCAACAAGGGCGTCCAGTCGTATCGCAGCGCTCAGTACGATACTGCCATTGAACATTTCAAGAATGCGGTGAGTCTGGATCCCAGCCTCTCGGTAGCCGGACTTTATCTGGCCACAGCGTATGCCCAGCAGTGCGTTCCTGGGGTCGATACGCCGGACAATACGCGGAACTGCAATCAAGCCATCGAGGAGTTCAAGAAGCTGCTGGAAAAGAATCCTGGCGATGTCAACAGTCTTAAGGGCATAGCTTCGCTGTACTTCAATATGGCAAGCGGAGCACCCAAACCCGAGGACAAGCTGAAGGATCTCGATCAAGCCAAGCAGTACCATCAAGAAGTCATTAAGAACGATCCCAACGATGCGCAAGCCTACTACTCGGTCGCAGTGATCGACTGGACTCAAGCTTATAAGACTCGCATGGATGCCAAGACCGGCGCCGGGATCAGGGCGGAAGATCCAATCAAAGACAAGAAGCTCTGCTCCGACGTGCAAAGCAAAAATCAGGAAAAGGTCCAGGAAGGCATCGACGACCTCAACAAAGCTCTACAAATTCAGAAAGATTACGACGATGCCATGGCCTATCTGAATCTGCTTTATCGCGAGAAAGCAGATTTGGAGTGCGGCGATGCCGAGGCGCGCAAACAGGACCTGGCCATGGCCGACGACTGGGTGAAGAAGACCATGGACACCAAGAAAGCCAAAGCCGAGAGGCAACAAGGCCCAGGCGGCATCGTTCTCGATCAGCCAAAATCAGGCACTCAGTAAGGTTTCAAAGCTTTCAAGACCCCTCGGTTCGCCGAGGGGTTTTTTGCTGGCATCTCACAAAAAAGCCTATGTGGCCATTAGCCTGTTGCACTCCGCGTCGAAGCGTTCCAGAAACTGAACCTTCTTCTCCGCCTGCAAAAATGCGGCTTCGAAGGAATTTCTGGCCAGCTCGCGCAGATGCTCGTCCGTGAATCCGAACAGGTCCTGGGCGATCTCGTATTCGTTGGTCAGCGAAGTGTGAAACATGGCGGGATCGTCGCTGTTGAGCGTGAGCAGCAGCCCCTCGTCAAACATTCGGCGTACCGGATGCTGTTGGAGATCAGTCAGGCAGCCGGTGCGAAGATTGCTCGTCAGGCAGACCTCGACCGGGACTTGGCGCGTGGCTAGTATTTCCATTAGATCCGCATCCTGGATTGCCGTGAGCCCGTGTCCGATGCGCTCGGCCCCGATGTTCAAGGCCTCCCAAATCGAACCTGGACCGGTAGTTTCACCCGCATGGGCTGTGCGTCGCAGTCCATTTTCCGCGGCATAGTCATAGAGAGATCGGAAGGGCTCTGCCGGTCCGCGACGCTCGTCACCGCCGATGCCAATTCCAATCACATTGCGATCTTGGTATTGGACGGCGAGCTCGAAGACACGTCGTGCTGGTTCTACCCCAAAGTGGCGCACGGCATCGAAAATCCACAGCACTGAGACGCCGAAATCGCGTGTTCCGCGCTCGCGTCCCCGTTCGATTCCCTCAAACAACGGTTCAAATTCATGTTGCCGCCAATGGACCGCGCCCACCGAGATGTACACCTCGGCGTGCAACACCTTCTGACGGTGCAAGCTCTCCATCATGCGGTAGGTGACCAGCTCGAAGTCTTTCGCCGTGAGCAGGCGCTGCGTGACAGCCTTGAAAGCCATCATGAATCCGTGAAAATCAGCGTACCCGTATAACTTTTGTGCCTGCTCCAACGTCAATGGAACAGCGTCATGCTTGCGGCTGAGCTCGGCCAGCGTCTCTGGCGCGACGGTGCCTTCCAGATGCAAGTGGAGTTCGGCTTTGGGCAGCGCGTGGATCAGCGAGCGGTTCGCCATTGTCGTGCCGATTACTGTAAAGGAAGATTCCGATTACTTTCGTTAGCGTGCAACTTATTCGATTCGACGTTAATCAGATGCTGTGACGATATAACCAACTGGGAAGCAAAAAAGTGAAGCCCGCCTGCGACGACACATCCGAATCTGCCGCCCCCGCTTCCCCATGGAGCGACCGCGTGCTCATGGCCGCCGTAATCGTGACCATGCTCCTGTCGCTGTTCGGCTATATGCGTGGATGAAGCAGCTCCTGAGCTCGCTAAGCCGCTAAGCTTCTAGCTTTGAGATCGAAAAGACCCAGATCCTGCATACAGCAGTTGCGATGCGCCCACCGTTCTGCGTCTTCCGCGCTGACTATGTCCATGTTTGGACTCTGCCGGGTACCCCAGCCTGTCTTTGCGATTTTGTGCTTTTTGCCGCATGTGCCAATCCCGACAGATTCCCTGCAGCAGGGAATTTCGCAGCGAATATTTCTGCTTTAACGCTCCAATTCCGTCAATTCCGTCCAAAACCAGCAGATTTAGCCTTGAAGGCAGGGAACCCTGCAGGGATTATCGGGAATTTCCTGCCAAAGTCTTTGTTCCGGCGGGACTTACCACGCTGTTTTTGCTTTCCATTGCGAAACTATCAGGGAAATAGCAGGGAACTCACGCCTCCAACTGTGGTGTTCGCCTTTATAGGTAGTCGGCGGATGGACGACAGGTTCCGGTCTGCAGGCATCAGTACCGTTCGCGACCCGGGTCAGGAAGTCCCTTCAGGGCAGATCAGAGTCGCAGCTCGATTCAAATCCAGGCCTCACCCCTAGTTTCCAGGAGTCCCTTTTTGCTATGGCGTACTGGGCTTGGTCGCTGGAGGTTTGCTCTTCAGCTCGACGAGAATCAGCTCGAACGGTTGATCGCCCAAGTTTTCGGGCGCATGTTTGCCGGCCGGTGTGTAGCGAGCGTCACCTGTCTTGAATGTCTGCTCGTCGGTTTTTCCGCCAGGCAGTCCGAACCTGACGTGCCCATCGCTCAGGAAGACCGCGACGCTGTCAGGATGGTAGTGCATGGGTGACTTCTCATGTGGACCGTAATGGATCCGCAGCACGCGCACTCGCGCATTTTCCGATTCAACTTTGTAATGCTGGGGATCGACTTTTACGGGATCTTGTGAGAATGCGGTCGCGGCAAACAACACCAATCCCGCGACCAGTAGAACAAATCGACGCATGTCTGCCTCCAAGGAATTCTTTTTGAGATTTTGTACTTAGATTCGTTTCCCGGGCAATGCACCAGAGGTTGTTTTCTGGCTTGGACTTTGTTAGCAACCCGTCAGCAATAGCAAGCTGCACCCCAAAACAGAGGACGCAGCCGGTAAAAATTTGTTCTTCGGAGATTGGCGGGAATTGTCGGCTTCCAGAAAGACGCTGTCAATTGCAAAATTGCCGGCGACGTCAGCGCCGAACCCTTTGCGGTTCAAAGATTACATGGATTGAATGATGGATCGTCCAGTTAGCTGGAGCTCGCCGGTCGTGCCGCCGAGTCTCAATGTCTTCTCAAATTGCTGGGTGTGACGCTTCCATTCGGTAGGAGTTAAGCTCGTACCACTCCTCTGCTCCTCGTTTATGCAACCGCTTTTTCGAGAATTGGATCGAGGTACTTCTTGCGTCTCCACCACTCGCGGAGCCGGCAAAGAATCAGCTTATCTCGTAATGAAATCCGCCGTAGCACACGAAGTGTGCTTTTACTTTGCCTTGAAGTTCAGCGCAGCGGAGTTCATACAATATCGCAAGCCGGTTGGTCGCGGTCCGTCCGGAAAGACATGTCCCAAATGCGCGTCGCAGCGGCTACAGACCACCTCCGTGCGCTTCATCCCATACTCGTTGTCTTCCTTGGTTGAGACGCTTTCCTGGGTCAGCGGCTGGTAGAAGCTCGGCCAGCCGCTGCCCGACTCGTACTTTGCGTCCGAGTTGAACAGTTCCTGCCCACAGCAAACGCAGGTGTAGGTTCCGGAATCTTTAGTTTTGTAATACTTTCCGGTGAACGCCCGTTCCGTTCCGCGCTGCCTGGTAACGCTGTACTGCTCCTGGGTGAGTTCAGCGCGCCATTCCTCGTCTTTCTTTTTTAGCTTTTCCGTCATGTTGCCCTCCAGATTAGGATGCCTCAAATCTCTGAGCGCTGCGAATGGAATCAAACTTAAGACAGAGAACCATAGATCGCAGACTGCATCCCGCTTCTCTAAGTCGAATAGAGTCAACCGGTCTGCTCACGGTCGCAAAAAGCGCGCTCACTCATCCTCACACCATCCTCAGCTTCCACCGGCCGCGTCGAAAGAGAAATGTCGCCACCAGAGCCAGTAGCGAGTAGCCGATCGTAATGGAAACGAAGACGCCGAAGGGACCTAACCCCAGAACGTGCGCCAGGAAATACGCCAGTGGTATCTCGATCATCCAGAAACAAAACAGGTTGATCCAGGTTGGAGTCCAGGTATCGCCGGCGCCGTTGAACGATTGCGTGACCACCATCCCCAGAGCGTAGAAGATGAAGCCATAACTCATCGTCCGCAACGCCTGTGCGCCGACGGCGGCTGCCTGGGCGTCACGCGTGAACAGTCCCACAATGGGACTAGCGAAGGCAATGAAGATAAAACCAACGACGCCCATTATTGCCATGTCATAGCCAGCGGCGATCCAGACAGCGCGCTCTGCTCGTTGAGGATCACGGGCGCCGAGCGACTGTCCGACCATGGTTGCCGCGGCGTTGGAAAGTCCCCACGAGGGGAGGATCCAGAACACAACAAGCCGAATGGCGATGGTGTAGCCCGCTACTGCGGCGCTGCCGAAAGTGGACAGGATACGCACCAAACCGATGTAGCTCGCTGTCCCGACCAGTACCTGGAAGGTTCCAGATCCGGAGAGCTCCAGCAAATGCGCCATCACTGCCGGGTGCAGCGCCAGATGGACGCGGCGCACAGTCAGCGTAGCGTCTCCTCGCGCAAGTCGGTAAAGTTGATAGAGAACTCCTGTCCCCCGTCCGATGGTTGTAGCGACGGCCGCGCCGGTCACTCCCAGTCGCGGAA
>Ga0207110_10144_pt1 | contig 17719 bp, 20 predicted proteins | sample Alteio_BWMinHeat_74_FD_153582 | JGI IMG/M metagenome (GOLD analysis project Ga0207110, IMG submission 153582) | Enriched cells from forest soil in Barre Woods Harvard Forest LTER site, Petersham, Massachusetts, United States -... | ecosystem: Environmental > Terrestrial > Soil > Temperate forest >...
ACTTCTGGCTCGCGGCGAGCGACACGAGTTGACGATGCAGATCGTCCCGTGCCGGCCGCGGCATCGAGAAGTAGTCCCCGAAGTTGAGGGGCGCCCGCGTGTACGGCTGCAAATAGTGGCTTACCGGAGTGAGCTCATAGGAACGCCATATCTCCTGTGAAAGAAAGGCATGGTCCAAAACCGGAAACGATCTGGTAGTAGACAGTAGCTGAACATATCCATAATGAAAGCCTTCGTCGAAGCCTTCCCACAAGGGCAGCAGGCAACTGTATGCCGCGGCGTTCAGAATCCCGTAGCAGACGATGGCCCCGAGCAAGCCGGACCTCGTCATTTTACGAATCCAACGCATGGCCGACCCCCTCACGGTCGCGGCTCGGAAAGCTCAATCGTTGGATGCAAGAAACTTGTCAAATCGAATGGTCGAATCGGACGAGAATTTGCGGTAGTTCTGGAAGGTGATCTCGTTCCTGGTGCAGCTCACGCCGTCCGCGGCACAGACTAGAGTTTCGCTTCGCACCGGCAGCAGATAGCTCTTGCCGTCAATATCCAAGAACGCATATTGGAGCGTGGATTCACCCCGCGATAATGGAAAACCGGAGGGAAATGCATCGGTGCGCTGTTCGATGCGCAATACGCGATGTGATTCGTTGTCAATCCAGACCGTTCCCGAATAGGCGGGCGCCGCGGACTGGCCATCCTGCGCAACGAGTTCCCAGTGGGAGTTCGATTGCCGGACGGTGAAGTTGTAGCGCGACGCCTGCCGGCCGAGCACCTCTTCTCGCCCCGCGGGCAGGAAGGATGCGGCGGCGCGCGAGGAGAACAGGTTCTGCAAAGTCGTTACAAACTCCCCCGTGGACCAAGACCCGGTTTTCTCGGGAGGCTGCTCTGTTGGCCTGCCATTCAGCAGCACGTTGCGGTAGGTTTCTTCGCCGCCGACGCTGGCCACCTCGGCGCTGATGGTATCGACCGCTCGCCACCGTGCCGGCACCGCGGAACTGGCGTACCGCGTGGTCGCCTGCTGCACCACGAAATCCGGCAGTTCCTTGGTGAACCGTTCGGCCGCGGCGCGCGCTTCCGCGATGGACGAATCCACGCCGCGCCCCCGATCGGTGTTCGTGATTTCCGCGGGCGCGGAACCGGCTTCTGTCTCGACCTTGACGGGAGTGGCCGGAGCGTCTCCTCCCACTTCAATTGTGCCGGCGGGGCGTGTGTCCTTCTCCTCAGGCGTGATGGCGGAAGCGCGGTTAAACGCCTTCGCGGCCGCGGCCTTTTCAGCGGCTGTACCGGCACGCAACAGAATCACGCGCAACGCAGTTTCCGGGTCCTCGCTATTGACTTGCACCGAAAGCTGGTCGCCTGGCTTGAGGAGAGAATCCCGCACGGGCTCGCCATCCTTATTCCGGAACTGCGTTTTCGTCAGCAGCCGAAACCGCAGGATCCGCTTGTTGACTTCAACAAAGAGATCCTTCTCGCCCAGCTCACGCAAGGTCCCGTCCACGGCGCGGAGCGTCATTTTCAGGTCGCCGCTGGATGAGGATGATTTGTTGTTCGCAGTAGTCTTGTCTGTCTTCGGCTCGCGTTTAGGAAGCTTGAGCTCCGGGATGGGGACGCCAAGCGGAATCCCGCCGGGCAGCCGCATGGGCACGGAATCAGTCGGATATTGGCCCGGCGGGTACTGACCCGGCGGATACTGGCCTTGCGGATATTGCCCCGTTGGATATTGTCCCTGAGGGTAAGTCTGCGACCACGCCGCGTGAGAAGTCAGCAGCGACAACAAGAGCGCAAACGGAGTGGCCTGAATCCGGACCAAACAATCATTCTCCTGCGACGTATTGTACTCCAATGGGGCGCTACGAGGCGTGCCGTTGAGTTCCAGCAGCGGCGGTCTGATAGACTGGTGTTATTCGGGGCGTGGCTCAGCCTGGTAGAGCGCCTGGTTCGGGACCAGGAGGCCGGTGGTTCGAATCCACTCGCCCCGACCAAAATCCTTTCCTGAGATTTTTCAAGCTCCTCGCGGAACCCGAGAGGAAAGGATGGCTGCCGGCCACGAAGTCGATTTCCGCATCAAGGCTCCTACTCGTCGAGTTTTGCGTTAGTCTTGGGCGCATAACTGAAGATCCGCTCGACGGGATGGTTGCAGATTCTATGGAGCCGAATTCTTTGCAGCCCGCAGAGCAGCCCATACAGGCCAAGCCGGTGATAGGTTTGTTAGCAATCGGGAAACGGGCTGTTTGGTCCTGCTCGCTGCCCGACCCGCCGTAGAAGGCAAGCCTGGCGAAGGTGCGCCGGACGTCGTGTGGCCGGATCGCGGCGCCCAGCGAGCGCGAATGCTCCAGCACGATCCTGAAGCTGGTCTGGGGCGAAAGCCGGTCGCCTGCAAGAGTCCCCTTGCACCTGTTCCCGGCGGATCTGGAGTAAGGAAACGTCCTTTTAGTCTGATTGTTCATTATTGTAATATGTTCACGTAACGTGTACAGTATAGAGAAGTGAACATTGGCACGCGTTCACTTGGAGAGCCGTCATGACAACCCAAGAACGCCAGATTCTCAACACGGCGATCGCAGCCCTGAATCGAACTGCGAGAGTAGTCGCCCGGGTGCTCCCCGCTGGGACGAAACAGCAGCCAAACGCGCTCCTCGAAATAGAGAGGGATCATCACAAGCACCGTTTTGCCGCGGAGGTGAAAAACGCCGACCGCTTTGAAACGCCGGCCATGGTGAAGGCTCGCTTCGCGGATCTGCGCAATCGGCCATTGCTCGTCGCGCGGTATATCACACGCGAAATCGCGGAGCGTTGCCGCGACCTCCATCTTCCGTTTATTGATACAGCCGGTAATGCTTATCTTGAAGCGCCCGGACTTCTGGTCTACGTGGTCGGCCAGCAGCGCCCGGCAGACGTGAGGCCAGACCGCTTTCGCGCGTTGAACGCCGCTGGATTGCAGGTTACCTTCGCTTTGCTCTGTCAGCCAGACCTGATTTTAACCAACCACCGCAAGATCGCCGCAGCGGCCGGGGTTGCACTGGGAACGGTTGGACCCGTCGTGAGAGACCTGGAAACACGCGGATTCCTTAGATTTCAGCAACCCAAGGAACGCAAATTACTCCAGCCTGAACGTATTCTCCAGGAGTGGGTCACGCACTATCCCACCACCCTGCGCCTCAAACTCAATCCGCGCAGATTTCAGGCGGATACTGAGCGCATTCGTTTGGCCGATCTCAAACCACAAAACGCATTCTGGGGAGGCGAGGTCGCGGCCGAACGGCTGACGCACTTCCTGAAGCCCGAGCACTTCATGATTTATGCTCGCGAGCCGGTCGCAACCTTGCTCGCCACCAATCGAATGCGCGCTGATCCAAACGGCAACGTGGAGGTTCTGGATGTCTTCTGGCAGTTCCCTGCCGCCACAGACTATCCTGATCTTGTCCCCCCTGTGCTCGCATATGCCGATCTTCTCGCGACCAATGACGGGCGAAATGCAGAGGCCGCGAGGCTGATCCATGAGCAATGGATCGAACCGGCATTCCGTCCCGCTGGTTAGGCCGGTCGATCCATCACTGGTCCGTGTTCTTGGCGCCATTGATGAGATTACTTCCGTGCTGAAGCGTCCCTTCTTCGTGGCGGGCGCAACGGCCCGTGATCTGGTGCTCGCAAACGTCTTCGTCTCCGGCCCGGACGGGCTACTCGCGATGTCGATCTTGGGATTGCTGTCGAAAGCTGGGATCAGTTCGGCGCCTTAAAGGACCGTTTGATTGCAACCGGCGACTTCACCGCTGATCCGAAAGCGCAGCAGCGAGTGTTTTATACCGATCCTGACGCCTCTTTCTCTATTCCCGTCGATCTCATCCCGTTCGGCGGACGGTCGCCTGGCCTCCGACTCGGGACGTCGTGCTCAACGTTGCGGGATTCGAGGAGGCTTGGGAAGCAGCGCTCCAAATCGAAATTAAGCAAGGCATCATCGTTCACGTGGCGTCGATCCCGGGGCTTACAGTACTGAAGTTGATTGCATGGACAGATCGCGGCGGCGTTAACAATAAAGACGCGACTGATCTGCATCGCCTTCTCACAACCTACGCGGACGCTGGCAACATCGATCGCCTCTACGAAGAACAGAGCGAATTGTTGGAAACCGCGGAGTTTGACCTGGAACTGGCTGGTGCCGAATTACTCGGAAGGGACTCCGCGTTAGTCTGTAGCCCGAAGGCGTTCGAGCAAATCGGCTCTGTCTTGACGACCGAGCGACACCGTGAGCGCTTGATAACGCAAATGGGACAGGCGTTCACTCATGACTATGCATGGGAAGCCTCGAAACGGATTGTGGACGGCTTCTGCCGAGGTTTTCTTTGATGAGATCCCATCCTCGCTGCCTGTATCGCTCTTAGCCCGGGAGACTAAGGTCGCGATGGCCTTTGGTTTTTTTCCTAATGATCTCCCGCGTGGAGCCGGCCAAAGCACGAAACACACCCCGGTCCCGGATTATCTAGATTTTGGAGAGCCATGCCTGTTCAAGCGGCAAAGCCGCGTTCGCACGATAGTACATTTCGGAAAGGAACCGGCGCCCGGGTTGCCTCGCAAAGTACTTCGAAGGTTCCGCTTGTCATTCCGCGAGAAGGCGAGGCCACGCTCGAGGTTAACGGGAAAGCCGTACCGCTAACCAATCTTTCAAAGGTTTTCTGGCCGGATGACCGGATCACGAAGGGTGATCTGCTCCAGTATTACGCTGACGTCTCCCCCTATCTTTTGCCTCATATTCAATCTCGCGCCATGGTCCTGAAGCGTTATCCGAATGGCGCGTTCGGCGAATTCTTCTTCCAGAAGCGAGCACCCGCGACCCGTCCCAAGTGGGTTCCGATCTGCGAGATACAGCATCCCTCGGCGAATCTGGTCGATTTCCCGGTGATCGACGACCTGGCGGGGTTGCTGTGGGTGGTGAACCTGGGATGTATCGATCTCAATCCATGGTATGCGCGTTGCGACGATGTAGATCGTCCCGACTATTTGCACTTCGATCTCGACCCGACTCCCGGCGCGACCTTCGCGCTGGTGAGAGAAGCCGCGCTCTTACTGCGCGAAGCTCTGGAGAAGCTAAATACCAAGAGCTATCCCAAAACCACGGGTTCGCGCGGCATCCATATCTACATTCCAATCGTACGCGGGCCGGTGCAGAAGGAAGTGTGGACCTTTGCCAAAGCGTTCGCCGTGGCGGAGACCCAAAAGCATCCGAAAATCCTGACATCCGAATATCGCGTGGCGAAGCGTTCTCCCCAAAGGATTTTGGTTGATTATAACCAGAATGCATGGGGCCGAACTCTCGCGTCGGTGTATTCCGTGCGTCCCAAGCCGCGTGCTCCGGTTTCGGCGCCCGTTACCTGGGACGAGATTGAGCGCGGTATCGAAATCGAAGACTTTCGCCTGGACAATATGAAGCACCGTCTTGCGGAAGTGGGGGACTTATTCAAACCGGTGCTCCTGCAAAAGAACCGGTTCAAACTGACGCCCCTGGCGGGTGTCGCATGAAACTGCGGGTCACAACATGAGATTACCGATCCGGCCGCCATTCCTTCCCATGGAAGCGAAGAACGTGGCGGATATTCCTACGGGCCGGGAATGGCAGTACGAACCGAAGTGGGACGGATTCCGCTGCATCGCATTTCGCGACGGCGCGACCGTTGAGTTGCAGTCCAAAGCTGGCCAGTCACTGACGCGCTACTTTCCGGAGTTGGTAAAGGCTCTGCTAAGTATCAAAGCGCCGAAATTCGTTTTGGACGGCGAGATCATCGTTCTGGTGCACGGTAAACTCTCCTTTGAGGACCTACTCCAGCGCATTCATCCGGCTGCTAGCCGGGTGACAAAATTATCGCAAGAACATCCCGCGCAATTTGTGTTATTTGACCAGTTAGTGGATGATCGCGGCCGCTCCCTGGTGGATCATCCGTTCTCTCAGCGGAGGGCTACGCTGGAATCTTTCGTGGCCAAATACCTGACGGGCAATCCGGCGGTTGCCCTTTCTCCAGCGACTCAAGAGATCCCTGTCGCCCGGCGGTGGCTCAAAACGATGCGGGGCCAGCTCGATGGGCTCGTCGCCAAGAGACTCGACTTGGCCTATCTTTCGGGCGAGCGGGCGATGCGGAAGATTAAGAATCTGCGAACAGCGGACTGCGTCGTAGGAGGGTTTCGATACCTGGTAAAAGAGAAGCTGGTTGGCTCTTTGCTCCTTGGGTTGTACGATCATGAGGGGCAGCTCCATCACGTTGGCTTTACGTCGTCGGTGGACGCATCCAGCCGTCCCGCGCTCACCCGCAAACTAAAGGCGCTTATCCAGGCCCCGGGATTCACGGGTCGCGCTCCGGGCGGGCCGAGCCGATGGAGTTCGGAGAAATCCACCGAGTGGGAGCCGTTGCGGCCTAAGCTCGTGGTCGAGGTCCGCTACGATCACTTCACTGGGCATCGATTCCGGCACGGAACGAAATTTCTGCGCTGGCGTCCCGATAAGTCGCCGCGCCAGTGCACCATGGAACAGGTGGAACACGAAGCTAAGTCGGCCTTGAGTCTGTTACGTGAATCAGCGTAAAGGGAACCCTCGGGTCTTCTTGCTATCGCCCGCGCGGATCGGAGGTCCGCGTTCGAACACTTTACTACGACAAGAGGCGGACTTCGATCTCGCGGTTCGCCTCCGAAATGGGACAGCGACGCTGGGGGAGGCTTACTCCTTCATTAGCGGCCTCTATTTCAGGGGGAAGATGGCGTATGCGGAGGCCTTTGCCAATCCGCCGATGAGCGCACCGCCCGCGCTCGTGATCGTTCCGGGGCTTGGTCTTGTTCCTCCGCAAACGATGTTCGATGCAGAGCGGCTGCGCGGCACAGGTAGCGTACCGGTGGAAGAGAGCAACCCCGCGTTCACGGTTCCCCTCCTACGCGACGCGGCCCTACTCGATCGGCAAGGCGGCCCTGACTGCCGATACTTGCTACTGGGCAGCATAGCCACGGCGAAGTATACACATCCGCTCCTGGAGGTCTTCGGCGAACGCCTGCTTTTTCCGGGTGACTTCGTCGGCCGCGGCGATATGAGCCGAGGCGGCCTGATGTTGCGCTGCGCGCAAAGTGGCGAAGAGCTATCGTACGTGTGTGTTCGTGGGGCCGCGCTGCGGGGACGCCGGCCCGAAAAGCTCACACCGCTCCGCAAGAAATAGGAAGCAACAACCGATCAGGCTGCCTTCGCCTTTTTTGGCCGCTTCGCGAGCTTTCCTTTGGTCTGCGAATGGGTAGTCCGCGAACCGGAACTCGAGGCTAGGCTACGCTTCAGCGCGTCCATGAGATCAATCACCGGAGCCTTCTTAGTCTTAGCGACCACCGAGATCTTCTGACCTTTCTGCTTCTGCTCGATCAGATGCTCCACGTTCTCGCGGTAGGCGTCATGAAATGCGGCAGGCTTGAACGGCCCGGCCAAATGCTGGACAAGGCTCTTAGCCAGATCCAATTCCTTGGGCGCCAGCTTGGCCGCGGATTTAAGCACGGGCCGGTTGGCCTGGTGCAATTCGTTGGGATAAAAAAGCGTGTGCAAAACCAGCATCTCATCTGTCGGACGAATCAGAACAACGTGCTCGCGGCCGTGCATCGCTATCTTCGCTATGGCGTGATACTTGGTCTGCACTAAAGCCTGAGCGAAAAGCGCATACGGTTTGCCGGCGCCCTCCTCAGGAGCGATGTAATAGGAGCTTTCGAAATAGATCGGATCTACCTCGTCCTTGCGGACGAACTGGAGAATTTCCATGGTCGTCGCCGTGGGAGGCGCGATCTGCTTCAGTTCCTCGTCTTCGACGACCACGAACTCGCCTTTGCTCGATTCATAGCCCTTGACCATATCCGACCGTTCGATGGGCTTACCCTCCTTGGCGCAGTACCAGACTTCCTTTACGCGCGACAAATCCTTTCGATGAAGCAAGTGAAACTGGACGTGTTCGGGCCGCGCAGCGGCAAACAAGCGGACTGGAAACGTGACCAGTCCAAAGCTAACGAACCCCTTCCAGGCGACAGCAGGCATATTTCCTAAGACCCACCCGGCGGCGACGTCGTTTCATCCTCATTCATCATGGTTTCACTGTTAGAAGAAGGCGAGCGCCCTTCAAGTCGGCGACGAAGCGGCTGTATTCCTCATGACGTTGCACCGCGTCCGGCGCGCGCAAAATAGCCGACGGATGGATGGTCGCCACCACGTGCGGGGCCCACGGATGCTCTAAGGGCACGCCCCGGCTCTTGGTCAGGCGAAACTTAGCGCCAAGAAGCGTCTGAGCGGCAGTAGCGCCTAGACAAACTATAACCTCCGGCCTGATCAACTCGATTTCCGCCTCGAGCCAAGGCTCGCATGCCTTGATTTCGCCGATGCGCGGCTTCTGGTGAATCCGCCTCTTTCCACGCCCTTCGAACTTGAAATGCTTCACCACGTTCGTCACGTAGGTTTCAGCCCGATCGATGGAGGCGTCCCCTAACGCCCTATCTAAGAGGACGCCCGCCGGACCGACGAATGGATGACCTTGAATATCTTCCTCGTTGCCCGGCTGCTCGCCTATAAACACCAGCCGGGCTTTCTTCGGACCTTCGCCGAAGACTGCCTGGGTGGCGTGACGGTACAGATCGCATCCACGACAGGATTGGACAGCATCCCGTAACGCGGGGAGCGTTCGCTTCTCCGGAAGAAAGCTCGCGGCGCCACGAAAAGGTTCGGCTTTCCTAGTAGATGCACCCACTGCAAGGTGGCCCCATGCTCCAGGATTCGGCGTTCCCCGATTTCGTTTCGCCGGCCCGAAACAGATTTCTAAGTAGCATGCTCTATCTGACAGGAAGATTTATGGCTAAGAAAACAGCATCCGCGGGTAAACGAAAAGTTCACAAGGTCATGCACGAATTTAAGCAAGGCTCTTTGAAATCCAGCAGTGGGAAGAAGATCAAGAGCCGCAAACAGGCTGTTGCGGTCGCGCTCAGCGAGGCTCGATCCGCAGGAGCACACATTCCGAAGAAAAAGTCGTCCAAGTCTTGAGAACTGTCCTGCAGGGCGCGAGTTCAGTCCTTCGTCAGCCGGAGGGTGCGCGGCGACTCCTTCCCCAACCACTCGGGATGTTGGATCGTGGAATCGAACGCCGTGGTCGTCTTAAATAATTCGTACTCGCCGTCGGTTGCCGCCGAGGCGATATCAAAGCTATTCATAACGCCCTTGCAGTTTGGCTTGTGCGCCGTTGGGCGCTACCCAGGAACGGCAGGAGACCGGCCCGGTGCTAACGTGATGGGGCCGCCAGAGAGGCGGGGACCGATCAAGAGAAGGGGTTTAGGACTCGCACGCGCCCGTATCGCTGCCCATGACTCAAGTCTTCGGAGTAGACGGTATCAGTTCCGAGCGCCTCGGCCGCCGCGAGTATGGCCGCGTCCCAATAGGAAATCGCGAACCGCACGGACTGCTCGATCGCGATTCGCACTAATTGATGATCGATAGTCTGACAAGGAAAGGCGGCCCATTGCTCAATCCACTCCAGGGCTTGCGCGGCGGAAAGGGGGTGGGACGCCTTCCTTACGACGGTCACGAAAAATTCCTGCAAGACTTGCGCTGAAGTGCCGAAGTCCGTCGATTCAATGAGCTCTAGAGCGCGCTTTCTCTTGGGCTCGTCTTTGCCCGCTCCTACCGCTGCATAGACGAGGACGTTGGTGTCGAAGAACGCTCTAACGGTCATGCAACTGCTCCCGGGTCCAGGTCTTCTTGCCGAGTCGCCCCGGAGATTGCGTGCTCAGCTGCCGCAATTTCGCCCGGGCGCGTTTGGCCCGATCCTCGTGCGCGGCGAGACCGGTCAAGTACTCACGGACCAGAGCGTTGACGGTGGAGTCGCGATCGGCGGCATGGCGGCGCACCGCAGCCAGGATATTCTCGTCTACACTGAGTGTGATATTCTTCATGAGCACAGTATATGTGTAACTGTGTGGCTGCGCAATAGACGCTGCGTGGCGCTGGTTCCATCGTTTTGACTATGGTTGGGCAGTTACTAACACTGGGCGATAGTGGCCCGGGTCTCAGGCGGGTGTATCTTTATTTGCGGGGGAAGGATTTGAACCTTCGACCTTTGGGTTATGAGTTCGACACCTCGTTTCAGATGGGTATTGTTGGTCCGAGTGGTCAACAACCTACATCCCCTAAGTACTGGTTGGTTCTGACTGTTTCTGAAGCGCTTGTTAGCAATTCTTGTAGCATCGCCGATTGAGCAGGCGACCGGCAACCAAGTTTGGCCGGGGAACCTAGGCCGAACCACACCGCCGATCGCAGCGATTCTCAGTGACCCAGTCGTCGCGCTTTGCTCTCGCGGCGCGGCGGTGTTCACCTCTTTCCCAGACTCCAGATGATCGAGCAATTCTGGTCTTTCTCCCTTTGTATGTCGTAGAATCGACCCTTCTGATCATCGCGCAGCACGTCGCGAACTCTTGCGGAACTCTCCTCACGCAGCTTGCGCAGACGAGCGGGATCGTCCTGCACGTCCCTCCATTGGGCGAACTGTTCTAGCAGAATGCGACCGATCTTATCCTGCTGTTCGCCGGTTAGGGTCAACGGGCCGATCAGCAATCTCATGTGCTGCTCGACGGTCGCCAGCCGGCATCCGCTACCGTTGCCGATTCCGATCCCTACGCCCTGGCCGAAACCCTGGTGGATGTCGTCCTGCTGTGCGGCGAAGGCCCCGCACAGCGAAAGTGCGAACGTCAAAGTTGTCAGCTTCTTCATACTCACCCCCTCAACGCATTCGATGGATCGACGCACGCGGCGCGCCACGCCGGTATCCAACATGCGATCGCGGAAACGACTACCAGCAGCGCGCTGACCGCAAGATAGGTAACCGGATCGAGTCGCGAAATGCCGAACAGCAACGTAGTAATGACTTGGGTCACGGCTGCTGCTCCGGCCACTCCAATCAGAACACCAAGCCCTGTGAGTGTCATCCCTTGGCGAATCACCAATGCGAGGATGTTACCGCGCGACGCACCTAGCGCCGACCGCACCCCGATCTCACGGGTTCGCTCTGCGACGCTGCCGGACAACACACCATAGATGCCCGCAGCGGAAAGCACGAGGGCAACGAAAGCAAAAGCTCCCAATACGATCATGATGAAACGCCGTTGCGATTCGGATGTGGCAAGTAGGGTGTTCATCAGGGCGACTCGGACGATCGGCTGATCCTTGTTCACCTTCCAAATCGCATTCTTGACAGCAGGCACAAGCGGCTCTACTTCACCGTGGGCGCGGAGAACCAAAGACATGGTGGTATCGGCAAACCAAGACTGGACGGGCGCCAAATATATGGCTTTTGGCTGCACTTCCGCGAGGGACGTCTGCTTCACGTCACCTACCACGCCGACGACCATGTACCACGGTCTGTTGGCAGGGCCGACATGAACACGCTGACCGATTGGGTCTTGGCCAAGGAATGTGATGTTCGCCAACGATTCGCTGATTAGGACCACTGGCGGCGCGAATTCGCCGTCGCTTGCGTTGAGCAGCCGACCTCGACGGAGCGCGATACCCATCGTCTCGAAGTAGTCAGGTGTTACCGCATATCGAAAGACTTGGAAGCTGCCCCCGTTCTCGAACTGGGCTCCGTACGCGCCACTCTGATCGCCACTGAGCGGCAGCAGACTAGTGAACGCTGCGGAGGCCACACCGGGAAGACGGCGTACCTCGTCCAGGGCCTGAGCGAAGAACTGCCGACGGGCTGTGTCGTTATCGAATCTGCGTCTGGATTCCTGAACTTGCATGGTGAGCACGTGCGAGGCGTCAAACCCTGGAGGTATGGCGAACAAACTCTGCAAACTGCGAAACAGCAAGCCCGAACCTACCAGTAGCACCAGGGCGAAGGCGATCTCCGAAACGACGAGAGCGCGGCGTGTCCAGTGGTATCCGTCGGCTGTACCGCGCGAGCTGCGTTGTATCCCGCCTGCCAAGTCCCCTCGGGACACATGCAGCGCCGGAATCAGTCCGACTGCGAGCCCGATGAGCGTTGTTACTGCGAAGGCAAAGGCGAATACCGTACTGTCAAGGGTGATCGCATTCAATCGAGGAAGCTCGGGGGGACTCAGCGCCACCAACGTCCTTACACCGACTTCCGCCACCCCCATCCCGAGAGCTCCTCCGAGTGTCGCCAGCAGCAGACTTTCCGTGAGCACCTGTCGGATCAGCCTTGATCTTCCGGCGCCCAGCGCCGCGCGCATGGCACATTCACCGCGCCGCTGCGCACCGCGGGCAAGGAGCAGGTTCGTCACGTTCACACAAGCGATCAGAAGAACCAGCACGACGGCCCCGAGAACGGCGACTAGCGCGGGCTTCACGCCGCGCGTGATCTCATTCTGGAGCGAGTTGACGACGAATCCGGACGGAAGGGAGGCCCACGCTGGTCTAGGGAACTCGGCGATAGGGTTGCGCGCGACTAGATTGAGATCCTGACTGGCTTGCTCTACCCCGATGCCTGGCCGCAGCCGCCCCACCATACGCAGATTGTGGCCCCATTCCCTGGCGTTCAGGTTGGTGATATTTTGCGGATCGAACTGCAAGGGCGACCAGATTTCTGCCGAGGGAACCAGAGTGTTCTCGAACCTGCTGGGCATTACACCGATGACGATGTAGAGATTGTCTTCGAGCTTGACCTCCCGCCCCACGATGGTTCTGTCGGCCGCGAAACGCCGCCGCCACAAACCATCGCTAAGGATCACCACTCGCGGACCTCTGAACTGATCGTCGGTTTCCTTGAAGTCCCTTCCCAACGCCGGTTGCACTCCCAACACACGGAAGTAACTCGCGCTCACATTCTGTCCTTCCAGTCGCTCCGGCTCGGCTTCGGTGGTCAGGGTCGGCTGCCATGGCCGCATGACAGCAAGTGCGTCGAAAGAACGGCTCCTGACTGCCAGCTCGCGATAGGTGTGAAACGTTACGTCCGCGCGCAAGCCCTGGGAGATATCCCAAATCACCATGATCCGCCTGGCCTCCGGATACGGCAGTGGTTGGAACAGAATGGGATTCACCGCGCTAAAGATTGCGGTGCTGGCACCGATGCCGAGCGCCAGCGTGAGTACACTGACCAAGGTAAAAGCCGGGCTCTTCCGAAGGCGGCGAGCCGCATAGCGCAAATCGGCAAAGAACGTCCCAACGCCGTTCTCCCATCCGTAGGCACGCACCTGTTCGCAGACGACAGTGGTGTTCCCCAATTGCATCCGCGCCGCCCGTAGAGCCTCTTCGGCGGAGAGCCCGCGTGAAACAAACGCATTGGTAGCCTCTTCCAAGTAGTGCTGGACCTCGTCGGTGACGTCCCTGTCGGCCGTCGTTCGGTTGGTGAGCACGCGCAGTCCTCGAGCAAGCTGGCGCCAAAGTGACATAGGGGTTAGCCCTCCGCGTTCAAAAGTCGAGCGATGGCCGATGCTCGGCGCTTCCACGCTGCTGTATCGATTTCGAGCTGTTTCTTACCAGCGCTAGTGAGCGAATAGAACCTCGCGCGTCGAGAGTTCTCGGTTTGGCGCCACTCCGCATTCAGTAATCCGGCCCGCTCCAGCCGCTGGAGCGCCGTAAGAAGCGACCCCGGGTTTACCTTGAAGACTCCCCGCGAGATTTGCTCGACTCGGCGGGCGATGCCAAACCCGTGCATGGGTTCAAGGCTCAGGGTCTTGAGGATGAGCATATCTAATGTGCCCTGAATAACGTCGGTATTCGGATTTTCCATAGGGGTGCCCAAGGGCATTGCAACAAATATAACGGTGTTCCATATGATTGTCAAGACGTGACAATCATATGGAACAACAATGCGGACCTTTTCAGGGCGTTTCTGCGCTAAGCGTTCGGCAACCCCAGATTCCTACGCATCGAGTCGCGCGAGCCGAGTACGCGTTTGCCCCACGCTGGTGGTGGCTCTCTTGTCGAAAGGATCACGATTGCTAACGAGAACAGCCGGAACCAACCTGAAAGAAGGTCTTCGAAGTGATTGAGGAATTTGGTTGCGGGGGAAGGATTTGAACCTTCGACCTTTGGGTTATGAGCCCAACGAGCTACCAGACTGCTCCACCCCGCACTCTCATGGTAGCCTAGCGCCGCGGCAGGGTCAAATTTTCTGCGAAACAGCATGGTAACCGGATCCGGGACTTCTTGTTTTCGAGCACGACCGCATGAACCGTTCGCGGCCCGAGCGAGCATGATACACTGGGCCCTGGAGTTTCCCTCCCAAATAACGTAATATCTCCCCTGGAGGACTGTGCAGTGTCAGAGAAGATGAGACATATTTTTACGTCTGAATCGGTGACCGAAGGCCATCCCGATAAGATGGCCGATCAAGTTTCCGATGCCGTTCTGGACGCCGTACTCGCGGCAGATCCCACCGGCCGCGTAGCGTGCGAAACGCTAGTCACCACCGGCATTTGCGTGGTCGCGGGCGAAATTACCACCACCACCGTTCTAGACGTTCCCCGGTTGGCCCGCGAAGTGATCGCGGATATCGGCTTCACTGATGCCAAGATGGGCTTCGATGCCAAGACATGCGGCATTTTGAATGTGATTCAAACCCAATCTCCCGACATCGCGATGGGCGTCGATACGGGCGGCGCCGGCGATCAAGGCCTGATGTTCGGCTATGCCTGCGACGAAACCGAGGAGCTGATGCCGCTTCCGATCATGATGGCGCACAAGCTGTGCCGTCAGTTGAGCGAAATCCGCCGCTTCGGGAAACTCGGGTTCCTGCGGCCGGACGGCAAGAGCCAGGTCAGTGTTGAGTACGTTCACGGCAAACCTCTCCGTATCGACGCGGTAGTGGTCTCGACGCAGCATGACGATGACGTCAGCACCGAAACGCTGCGCGCCGAAGTGAAGAAGCACATCATCGACCCGATTGTTCCGCACAATATGGTTGACTCCGGCACCAAGTACCACATCAATCCGACCGGACGCTTCGTGATCGGGGGTCCCCACGGCGACACGGGCCTCACCGGCCGGAAGATCATTGTCGACACCTACGGCGGCATGGGCCGGCATGGCGGCGGCGCTTTCTCGGGCAAGGATCCCACCAAAGTGGACCGTTCCGCCTGCTACATGGCCCGCTACATCGCCAAGAATATCGTGGCGTCCGGACTCGCCAAGCGCGCCGAAGTGCAACTCGCCTATGCCATTGGCGTCGCCGAACCCGTCTCGGTCATGGTGAACACGTTCGGAACCGGTACGGTTCCCGAGGAAAGACTGGTGGAGTTGATCCGCGCCAACTTCCAGCTCACACCCAAGGGCATGATCGATTCGCTCCGGCTGCGCCGGCCGATCTACCGCAAGACCGCTTCCTTCGGCCACTTCGGCCGCACAGAAGAGAGCTTCACTTGGGAAGCGACGGACAAAGCCCATGCGCTCAAGGAAGCCGCGCAGTTGGCCGCCGCCGCGCACTAGGGTCATCTAAGAGTGGCGTTAGTTGAAGGCTGCAAACATTCCTTAGAAATCACAGTCCCCGTCGCGGATGTGGAAAAGGAAACCGAGCGCGCCGTCGCTGAGATTCAAAAAAAGGTACGCCTGCCCGGTTTTCGGCCGGGCAAGGTGCCCCTGAATCTGGTGAAGACGCGCTTCGCGTCCGACATCCGCCAGGAGGTGGTCGAGAAGCTGGTTCCTCGCTTCTTCCACGCCGCGGCGGAGAAGGAAAACCTGCACGTCGTCGGGCGGCCGGATATCTCCGACCTGCACATCCATGACGGCGAACCGCTTAAGTTCAAGGCCGAGTTCGAAGTCGCGCCTTCGTTTGAACTCGGCGACTATCGCGGCGTCACCATTTCATATGCGGAGCCCGAAGTGTCCGAAGCCGACGTCCTGGAGCGCATCGAGAAGGTGCGCGACCAAAAAGCGGAGTTCGTCAACGAGGATCCGCGGCCGCTGGTGGACGGCGACTATGCGGTAGTTTCTCTTGAGAGCATTTCTGGAGTAGCCGAGAAAGTCTCGCAGGATGAATTGATGCTGAAGATCGGGGACGAGGCTACTCTTCCCGTATTCAGCGAGAATCTGCGCGGCGTGTCGCCGGAAGAAACACGTGAGTTCGACGTTACTTATCCCGAGGATTACGAGCGGGCCAATCTGGCCGGGCGGACGGTGCGTTTCCTGGTGTCGGTGAAAGCCGTCCGGCGCAAGGAACTGCCGGAGCTGAACGACGAGTTCGCCAAGGACCTGGGCGATTTTCAGACGCTCGACGAGTTGAAAGAGACCGTGCGGCAGACTATTTTCCGGGAGCGCGAAGGCAAGGCCCAGCAAGAGGCCAAGCATCAATTGCTCGAACAGCTGGTGGATGCACATGATTTTCCCGTGCCCCAGAATTACGTCGACCGGCAGATCGAGATCAACGTCGAGAGCCAGTTGCGCATGTTCGCGGCGCAAGGAGTGGACCCGAAGTCCATTAAGCTCGACTGGGCCAAGCTGCGCGAGGCGCAGAAGGAACGGGCCGAACGCGACGTGAAGGCATCGTTGATACTCGACAAGATCGGCGAGCGGGAAGCCATCGGAGCCACGCAGGAAGAGGTTGACCGGGAAGTGCAGAAGATCGCGCGGCAGCAGCGCGAAGCAGTCCCGGTGACGCGCGCCAAACTTCAAAAGGACGGCACCATGGGCCGCATCGTAGGCCACATCCGTACTGAAAAGACGCTGAGTTTGCTCTTCGAGCATGCCCGCAAAGAAGCTCCTAAAGCCTAGCCACGCAAGCTCCTCTGCTTGTGGGGCAGGATGGTATCCTGCAGGCCGGTTGGTAACCGGCCTTTTTTCGCATAATCTACATTTTCAAGAGGCGGCGCATGGCGCCACCCCACAATGTGGCGCGGGGCCATGCCCTGCGACTGGAGTTTGGACATTTTCAAGAGGCGGCGCATGGCGCCACCCCACACTGTGGCGCAGGGCCATGCCCTGCGACTCGGGTTTGGCCTTTAACTAGATAAACTCCCCGAAACGTTAGTCACCGAATCATTGAATCATTCTTGTAAGTTTTTGTTCCCAAAAGCTTCGTTTTGTGGTATCTAGTTATATGACTAGATGTTGAAACGAGGTGTCCGCATGGGTTTCCCCACCAAAGTTCAGCTCATCAAACGCCAAGCCAGCGAGCAATGGTACATCAACTTCCCTTCCGCCGTGGCCCAAGCGCTGGAGTTTCAGAAAGGCGAGTCCGTCGAATGGATCATCGAAGACAAGAGCCTGCTGGCTCTCCGCCGCCACGCTCCTCCCGCCTCGGCGCTAAAAAAACTCTACCCTCCTCGACCACTTCCTCGACCTCTGGCAGCGCTGTCTCCCGCCCCTCCAAGATCGCGTCGCCGACCGTGCCCAAACCCTCGCGTTGAGTTCTCTGCTATGCCTGGGACGTCACACCCTTACCGGACTGCTCACCACCTCCGGCGTCCAGTTTCAGGATTGGACCGCCCCCTATCGTCTGTTCTCCCAGCAGCGGTTGGACCCGTCCGCGTTGTTTTCTGGGATCCGTTTGGCTTGCTTAGAACAGTTGGATGCGGCAGCGCCCATCTGTTTGTCCGTCGACGATTCTTTGCTGCCCAAGGGCGGCCCCAAGATTCCCGGTGCGGCCTGGCACCGCGACCCGCAAGGGCCACCCTTTCAAGTCAACCTCATTCGCGCCCAGCGCGTGTTGCAGTTTTCCTGCCTCTTGCCCATCCCGGGCTCTCCTGCCGTGCGCGGCGTTCCCATCGATTTCCTGCATGCGCC